>SMVB01166881.1_pt1 | contig 13736 bp, 13 predicted proteins | sample 2456461 | NCBI WGS metagenome assembly SMVB01 (sample SAMN11095934, study PRJNA526329) | marine sediment metagenome | biome: Marine sediment; feature: Surficial sediment; material: Deep marine sediment; isolation source: Hadal surficial sediment | place: Pacific Ocean | collected 2014-05 | depth...
AGAAATCGTATCAAGAGGCAGATGCGAGAAGCATACAGACTTCATAAACATTTGTTAAGCCACAATAATGGTAAGAAATTTGCGCTCTTATTTTTATATATTAGTAAAGATAAACCACAGTATGCACAACTAGATTCCTCTATCGAGGCGCTGCTCAGAAACGAAGGTCTATGAGCTTTTTAGTTTTTTTAGCAGGAATCGCATAACATAAAACGTCACGAATGAAAAAGAAAATATTTATTCCTATACTCGCGGTGGTTATATTCCTCACTACCGCTAGTTTTAAAAACGACTTTTTTGAGATCGCCAAGCAAATTGAGATTTTTACCACTCTCTTTAAGGAGCTCAATATGAATTATGTTGATGAGAATACTCCCGCCACATTAATGGATAAGGCAATCCATGGTATGTTGGAAGATCTGGACCCCTATACTGTTTATTGGAATGAACAGGCTGTTGAGGATGCGCGAATTAAAAACTCCGGAACCTATACAGGGATCGGAGCTTCGGTACGAACCCTAAATGAAAAGATTATTATTACCGAGCCGTTTAAAGGGTATCCCGCAGACAAGGCGGGGTTAAAAGCAGGAGATGAAATCATTAAAGTCGGTGATATCATACTCGCCGATTTTGAAGACGATGCCGGAGATCTGTTAAAGGGCGCTGCCGGAACTACCGTAGAGTTGTCTTTTAAACGACAGGGCGAAATACAAACGACCACACTAATTCGTGAAAAAGTAGAAATTAAAGCCGTGCCTTATTACAAATTGATACATGGGGACATTGGGTATATAGTGTTGAGTAAATTCAACCGTAAAACGACAACTGAAACAAGAGCGGCATTAGTAGAGCTGAAGTCGCAAGGGGCCACTAAAATAATTTTGGATTTGAGAGGAAATCCCGGGGGTTTGTTGAACGAGGCGATCAATATCGTTAACCTATTTGTGCCAAAAGGTGAGGTGATCACTACCACAAAATCGTTCATCGAGAAATACAATAAGACATACAAAACAAGAAGGGATCCTGCTGATGCAGAGATTCCCTTAGTTGTGCTTGTCAACGGCCGAAGTGCTTCGGCCAGTGAAATTGTTGCCGGCGGGCTACAGGATCTGGACAGGGCCGTAATTGTTGGCGCAAGAAGTTTCGGGAAAGGATTGGTTCAGCGGCCTAAAAAATTAACTTATGGCACTCAATTAAAAGTCACTATTTCCAGATACTACACTCCTAGTGGAAGATGTATCCAGGCATTGGATTATTGGAATCGTGATGAAAATGGTGATCCGGTACGGTTGGATCCTAAGGAATACAATAAGTTTACCACCAAAGGCGGGCGCACCGTTTATGATGGTGGTGGAATTTTACCGGACATAGAGCTGGAAACAGCAAAATTCAGTCCTATAACCACGGCCCTGTTAAAGGATAATGCCATCTTCGATTATGCTACTGAATATTACTATAAAAACAACATGACAGACTGGAAAGGGTTTCAATTCTCTGAAGCGGATTTTAAAGATTTTCTGGGGTTTTTAAAGCGAAATAATTTTGAATACGAAACCAAAACTGAAAAAGAGTTCGCTGAAGCCATGCGGCTTGCCGAAGACGATGAACTTATCGACGAAATTGAATCTAGCTATAATGAATTAATGGCTTCGATCGATCGCGCCAAAGAGAAGGATCTGATTTCTAAAAAAGCCGAAATAAAATCCCTTTTAAGTGATGAGATCTTAAAACGTTATTTTTACAAACAAGGATTGTATGACTATCAGGTAGAGCATAATCCTGAAATTTTAAAGGCTGTTTCGGTATTGAACGATATTAAGAAATATAATCGAATTTTGAGGTGACGAAGGTTACAGGATTCTTTTTCTCTGCTGAAACCAGTATGTGACAACTTAGTAAATCAACTTTTTTATAGATGGATGGCTTCTTAAACTTCTTCGAAAACATGCCTGTCTGGATGAAAGCCGGATGGGTGCTTTTTGTGTTGTCGGCCTTTTGGGTACTCGAAGGGCATTACCGTCTAGTGAATTTGAAGTATGAGAAATGGAAACACGCCAAAGCCAATCTTATCTTTCTGGTATTTGTGATGATCATCAATGCTGTATTCGGTATTGTTACTGCGGGTATTTTTGTATGGTTGAGCGAATCCCAATTCGGATTACTTCATCTTTTTAAAGCCCCGGTATGGGTTGAGTTGATCATATCAATTATGGTTTTAGATTTGATCGCACAGTATTGGGTACATGTTTTGCTTCATAAAATCCCGGTGATGTGGCGATTACACATCGTGCATCACAGCGATAAAAATGTGGATGCCAGTACAGGGACGCGTCACCATCCAATAGATTTTATCATACGAGAAACCTTTGCTTTAGCGGCTGTGATACTAATGGGGATGCCTATTTCGTTCTACTTCTTTTATCGAATATTAAGTATTTTATTCACCTATTTCACTCATGCCAATATTTCCTTACCACCTGACTTAGACAAAGGCTTTAGTTATATTATAGTAACTCCAAATATGCATAAATTCCATCATCATTTTAAAATGCCGTGGACAAACCGTAATTACGGAAACATGCTCTCAATATGGGACCATATTTTTGGGACGTTTGTTTATGATGACCTTGCTAAAATTCAATACGGAATAGACTTTGCAGACCACACGGATGATGAAAATATTTTAGTACAATTGGGAATTCCGTTCAATAAAAATGTAAAGTCTAAAGTGCGCCAACCCTAAGCATCCCAACATGTGGAATTCCGTCTTCAAGGAATTCTTCCCCTATTATAGTAAACCCGTGTGACTTATAGAAATCAACCAAATATGTTTGTGCGGAGAGTTTAATGGCCGTGGCATGATAATACTCTTCAATAGCTTCTATCGAGCGTTCTATAATGTCGTGGCCAAATCTCATATTTCGATGATCCTCTAAAACAGCGACTCTGCCTATACTCGCTTCTTCAAAATAGACCCCCGCCTGAAAACAACGGGTGTAAGCCACAATTTTTCCGTCTTTCTTTCCAAAAACATGAAGCGCCTGTCTGTCTTTACCATCAATATCTTGATATACACAATCTTGTTCTATAATAAAAATTTGTGAGCGCAACTGAAGCAGGTCGTGAAGTTCGTCTAGGGTGAGTTCGTCAAAGTTCTTGATAAAGATTTTCATGTTAGTCTTGTACGATAATGTCTTTTGGATCGTCTTTTTGATATTCGGGCTGAATGTTAACGTGATTTATTCCGAAATCAATATACAGTTGCTTTTCAATTTTATCCAAAATTACATCAAATTGGGATAGTAAAATATCATCATAAAAATCTATATGAGCTTCCATATGTGTTTCTTTTTCGTTGAGCTGCCAGATATGGATATGATGCACATTCTTTATTTCTGAATGCTGAGAAATAGCGTCTCTCAATTTTTCAAGATTGATGTCGTCAGGTGAAAAAAGCATCAACACCTTGAATGACTTCTTTAGTAGACCATACCCCATAAAAATAAGGTAAGCAGCGATGAGTATGGTCAAAACACTATCCACCCAAAACCACCCAAAATATTTCATCAATAACCCCCCAACCAAAACAGCGATGGAGGCAGACATGTCTGTGATCAAATGCAGATAGGCCGAACGCATATTCATGTTGTCCCTGGCGCTTTTCCGAAGCAATAATACACTAAAACCGTTAGCTATGATTCCGAGCAAGGCCAACCATATAACTAATCCGCTTTCAATTTCCTTTGGATTAAAAAACCGTATAATAGCTTCGTAGACCAAATAAACCGCAACGATCATCAAGGTGGACGCATTGATAAATGCCGCGATAATTTCTGAACGTTTATAACCAAATGTTCTATTGAGGGATGCTTGTTTTTTTGAATATTTATTAGCGATATAGCTTACGATGAGTGAGAGGACATCACTAAAATTATGTAAAGCATCACTCAATAAAGAAAGACTTCCGGAAATTATACCTCCAATAACCTGAGAAATTGTTATTAGGATGTTGAGTATTATGGAAATAAGTAAATTCCTTCCCTTTAAATCATGGTGATTGTGGCTATGATGGGAGTGTGAATGTGCCATGAAAACATCTTTACGAACAAGCTATTTTATCGACACGGTCTTTATGTCTGCCACCTTTGAATTCTGTCTTTAAGAAAGTATCAACCATTATAACGGCTTGTGGTTCACTTGTGAATCTAGCCGGAACACATAAGACATTTGCGTTATTATGTTCGCGTGCTAAAGCCGCGATTTCTTTAGTCCAGCAAAGTGCCGCACGTACTTTTTGGTGTTTGTTTGCGGTCATTGAAACACCGTTTCCACTACCGCAAATCAAAATTCCCAGATCCACGCTATCATTCGAAACAGCTTCGGCTACAGGATGTACAAAATCAGGATAATCTACACTGTCGGTTGTATTAGTCCCATAATTAGTTATCTCATGGCCTTGTGATTCTAAATGAGCGGCTATAGCTTTCTTATAATTCGTTCCAGCATGGTCATTCCCGATAGCTATTTTCATAATACTTTGTTTTCTACAAAGATAAGACTTGTGTTGTTTAATAGATAATAAGGAATCCCTTATTATTCACAAAAACTTATTCCCGTTTTACGTTAAAAAGGTTTATAAACCTGTTCATATATGTTGATATAAAAAGAAAGAAAAAGTTGGTTATTTTAAATATATTTCCAATATGAATATTATATCGGTTACACCTAATTTTTTAACCTTTAATTATTCTTATTTTATCACCTTAAAAATTCAAATTAAGAACAAAACAAATTGATAAACTTATTAAAAAAATCTGTTAACTACACTTCTTAACAACTGTGGATGAAACATATAAATATGTTATTTTACGGGTGTTTTCACGGCTCATTTCCTGTTTAAAAGAGGGAAGAATTAAAGGATAAGTTAATTTCAAAACAAAAGATAAAAAAGTTGTTCTACATTTCAACAACACATCATCATCATCATCATTTATTAAAATTTTTAAAAAAGCAAAGTATATGTTTAATATGTGTTGAAAAGTTTATAAAATTTCGGGATTAAAAGTTTATACGATATTCAGTTGTGACGGATAATTAAGGTTATCGATGATCTCTTTAGCGATGATAAAATCTTCTTTATGAACGTTAAGTCTAATACCTCCTATAGCGTTTGAATGAAAAGGCAAAATACTGATCATGGTCTCATTTAGAAATACAAACCTAATATTGCGTTGCTGCAGTAAATGTTTTAGTACAGCATACTCACTGGGATAAGTAAAAATAGCTATGGTTTTGTAGTTTTCCATTATCACTAAAATACTAAATCTTTATAAATAGTTGGATTTGATTCGGTTATTAAACGTATTTTTGAAAATTATTTAAAATTACTATGCCGAAAAGGAAGAAAGACGTCGAAGGATTTACTCAAAATATTTTAGAATTATTCAGAAAGAACCGCTCACAAGGATTTAACTACAAACAGATTTCAGTAAAACTCGGTGTAAACGATACAAGCAGCCGAAATCATATCATCAAAACTTTAAAGAAATTGCAAAACAAAGGTACTCTTCAAGAAATTGAAAGAGGAAAATATATCCTTGCTCCTTCGAGGAACTATCATACAGGTATTCTGGATATTACCAGTAGAGGTAAGGGTTATGTGATGGTAGATGGAATGGAAGGTGATATATTTATTAAAAACAAACTTTTAAATAAAGGATTAAAAGGTGATGTGGTTGAAGTATATGTTTTTAAACGAAGAAGAAATGGAAAAATTGAAGGAGAGATCACTAAAATATTAGAACGAAAACGTCAAGAGTTTGTTGGAACGATAACGGTTTCAGAAAGATTTGCGTTTGTGGAATGTACGGGATATAATATGTATACCGATATATTTATACCTAAAAGTAAGATCAATACAGCCAAAAACGGAGATAAGGTTTTAGTAAAAATGGAGGGTTGGGAAGAACATAGTGATTCACCGATAGGGAGTGTTATCAAAGTCTTGGGAAGACCAGGGGAACACGATACAGAAATTCATGCCATTTTAGCGCAATATGGTTTGCCTTATGAATTCCCTGCTAAAGTTGAAGCATATGCGAATGGAATAGATACTTCTATCCGGGATTCTGAAATAAAAAGGAGGAGAGATATTCGTGAAATACTAACATTCACCATCGATCCTAAAGATGCTAAGGATTTTGACGACGCTCTGTCTTTTCGGAAATTAAAAAATGGTAATTACGAGATTGGAATTCATATCGCAGATGTATCGCATTATGTTCGTCCGGGAAACGTCCTTGACGACGAAGCTTATGAAAGAGCAACATCGGTGTATTTAGTGGACAGGGTGGTTCCGATGCTTCCTGAGATACTATCAAACAACGTCTGTTCATTGCGACCTCAAGAGGAAAAATACACTTTTTCAGCGGTATTTGAAATAAATAATAATGCGGAAGTTGTCCATACATGGTTTGGAAGAACAGTCATCTATAGTGATGCCAGGTTCGCATACGAGGAAGCACAATATATCATTGAAAACCCCACCAAAGGCACTCTAGAGATCCCTCCCGAAATATCATTAACTTCGAAGAAATACACCGTGAAACAGCCTGTTGTTGAAGCTGTTTTAGAATTGAATAGATTAGCTAAGATACTTCGAAAGAGAAGGATGCATAATGGGGCTATTTCATTCGATAAAATTGAGGTGAAATTCAAGCTGGACAAAAACAATGTTCCGGAAGGAGTTTATTTTAAGGAGAGTAAAGACGCTAATAAATTAATTGAGGAGTTTATGCTTCTTGCTAATAAAAGTGTGGCAGAATTCATCGGGAAACAAAGTAAAAAGAAAATATTTGTATATCGAGTTCATGATGAGCCGGACGACGAAAAGATCGCCGCACTGGAAAATATTATAAAGCGGTTTGGGTATAAATTAGATACGCACAACCGGAAATCTACCTCTCAATCTTTAAATAAATTACTTAAAGATGTAAGTGGAAGAAAAGAACAGAATTTAATCGATACCCTGGCAATTCGAAGCATGAGCAAAGCTGTTTATACAACAAATAATATTGGCCATTATGGATTAGCTTTTGATTATTATACCCACTTTACTTCGCCCATTAGACGCTATCCCGATATAATGGTTCATAGATTGTTACAGTATTATTTGGATGGCGGGAAAAGCGTTAAAGAGGCGGATTATGAAGATAGATCCCAGCATTCGAGCGATATGGAACAATTAGCCTCAAAAGCCGAGAGAGACAGTATAAAGTATATGCAGGTAAAATATATGATGGACCACCAGGACCAGGATTTTTTAGGAGTGATCTCAGGCGTTACCGAATGGGGGCTTTATGTGGAAATAGTCTCTAATAAATGTGAGGGAATGGTCCGGTTAGCCGATTTAAAAGACGACCATTATACATTTAATAAAGAGGAATTTGCTGTTATAGGTGACCGCTCAAAAAACATGTATCAGTTAGGCGATGAGGTCTATGTAAAAGTGAAGAACGCCGACCTGATCAGGAAACATTTGGACTTCACAATGTTGGGTCATCGAAAGGAAATTCAGGTTGTATCATAAACACATTTTTAGTATATTTATTTTAGGGTTTTTAAAATTAATTGATATGAAATATATACTTATTCTTTGCTTCACCCTGGTTTCCGTCTCTGTTTTTTCACAACGAACTATCACAAAAGATACGGATGGAAACGGGCACACGTTTTGAAGGAGAAGACACAATCATAAACCTTTATTTTTCTTCGGTCGCCGCTATAGATGTTAATGAAGGCGCTTCCATTATAAGTAAAGAGGTTATAAAACGGGACGAAATAGAGCTTAGAGCACAAGAAGGCGGCAAAATTAAAGTAGGTCTAGATGTCGATAGAGTTAATACAAAAGCGGTTAGCGGCGGTATTGTTGAGGTGTTTGGCAAGGCCCACAACCAGAATATAAAATCGAATTCCGGAGGTATTTTTAAAGGCCGTGAACTGATAACAAGAACAACAGAAGTTGGAATCACTGCTGCCGGCGTTGCCGATATATATGCTAGTGAAAAAGTAAAAATTCGCATAACAGCAGGAGGTGACGTAAGCGTCTATGGCAACCCCAACGAGATAGACGATAAGAAATTAGCAGGCGGACGCATAAAGATCATGAACTAACAACAACCTGTTTATAATGTAAAGCAAATGCCTGAGCAAGAGTAAAGTAATTTGTACTTTTACGGTAATGTTTGAGGGTCTACCATATGCTGCTTTTTACGGTTTTCTATTGGCGTTTGCTGTAGGGCCGGTTTTCTTCACCCTAATTGAGACCAGTATTACCAAAGGTTTTCGGGCCGGTTTATTTTTTGATTTAGGAGCCCTGTTTGCAGATATAATTTTTATTTTTATCGCTTATTTTAGTACCAGCAAGATTTTAGAGCGAGTAAAGGATGATCCGGGACTTCTTGTTTTTGGCGGGGTTATTTTAATAGCCTACGGAATTATATCATATATACGAACGGTAAAATCTTTTATAAAAATTGTTAGGGAGCATTATGCGGTGAACGTCAAAAAGAACTTAACCGGGTTATTTCTGAAGGGTTTTCTGCTCAATTTTGTTAATTTCGGTGTGTTGGCGGGCTGGATTGGCACCATCATAATGGCGAATGCGCTAACGACTACTAAAAACGGGGTATTCATCTTTCTGGCTACTGTTCTTATCACTTTCTTTTTAACAGACATAGTGAAAATTACGCTGGCTAAAAAGCTTAAGAACAAAATGACCCCGCGTTTTATCTTTAAAACAAAGAAATGGGTGAGCTTGTTGATCCTGGGGTTTGGTGTAATTCTTTTGATACAAGGATTTTTCCCCGACCAGGTTCAAAAAGGGCTCGAAAAGATCCCAAAAACGAATTTACCAATGGACAACCAGGTTGAACCACAAGGAGAGTCTCTGGAAAGGACAAGTACATTCGAGTAAAAATCCCCAACCGAAATAGAAGGGGATCTATTGAGGCGTCTAGCGGATTCGAACCGCTGTGGGAGCTTTTGCAGAGCCCTGCCTAGCCACTCGGCCAAGACGCCATAAGAGAGGGCAAATATAAAAAGATTAAGCGTATTTAGTCTAATAATTAAAATTACCTTTTCGATTCCATTTTCACACTCACCTCTTCAACATCACCACCGATGGGCGGGTTCAATTTTGATATCGTAACCTCGACTCTATCCGCAAGCGAAATTTCTTTAAAAATTCTATTTATAATTCGCTGCCCAACATGTTCCAGGAGTTTTGATCGAACCGACATCTCGTTTTTAACGATTTGCTGAAGCTGCACATAATCTATCGTGTCCCTTAAACTATCCGTAGCAGCAGCTTTACTTAGATCAGCGATCACCTTCAGATTTACAAGGTAATCACTTCCTATTTTTTCTTCTTCGATCAGGCAACCATGATTCGTAAATATTCGAATGTTTTTAAGGCGGACCGTACTCATTTAATTTCTTTTTACAAAGATACTTTTTTCTGTTATTTATGTACCTTTGTGCCTTGAATTTTAGCAATGTCAGAACCAAAAGATTCTCTCAATTTCATCGAACATATCATAGAAGACGACCTTAGTGAAGACTATTCTAAAAAAAGCCTGCGCTTTCGTTTTCCTCCCGAACCGAACGGATATTTACATATAGGGCACGCTTCAGCCATCAACCTTAATTTTGGTTTGGGGTTGAAATACGATGCTCCTGTGAACCTTAGGTTTGACGATACCAATCCTACAAAGGAGGAACAGGAGTTTGTGGACGCGATCAAAAAGGATATTACATGGCTTGGTTATGAATGGGACACAGAGTGTTATGCTTCCGATTATTTTCAGCAGTTATATGATTGGGCATTAGCACTTGTAAAAAATGGAAAGGCTTATGTAGACTCTCAAACTTCAGAAGAAATTGCGAAACAAAAGGGAACTCCAAATGTTCATGGGACTGAAAGCCCTTTCAGAAACAGAACGGTTGAGGAAAATTTAGATCTGTTCGATAAGATGAAAAATGGCGATGCGGGAGAAGGGTCCTATGTGCTTAGAGCAAAGATTAATATGGCTTCGCCTAATATGTTGATGCGGGACCCGGTGATGTATCGGGTACTTCACAAACACCATCATCGCACCGGAACCGATTGGAAGATCTTCCCGATGTATGATTGGACCCATGGTGAAAGCGATTATATTGAGCAGGTGTCACACTCATTCTGTACTCTCGAATTTCTCCCCCACAGGGAGTTGTACGATTGGTTTTTGGACCAGGTGCACACCGAAGATAAATTACGCCCAAAACAGCGGGAATTTGCAAGAAGAAACCTAAGTCATACAGTGGTAAGCAAACGAAAGCTGGCCCGGTTGGTGGAGGATGGAGTGGTAAACGGCTGGGATGATCCCAGAATGCCTACAATTTCAGGCTTGCGAAGAAGAGGATACACTCCGGTTTCTATCAGGAATTTTGCGGAAAGCATAGGGGTTGGGAAACGTGAGAACCTGATCGACGTGTCCCATCTGGAATATAATGTCCGCGAAGACTTAAACAAAAAAGCGCCTCGTGTGATGGTGGTATTAAAACCTATAAAATTGGTGATCACTAATTATCCGGAGGGTGAGACCGAATGGCTCACAACAGAGAATAACCCTGAAGATGAGGCTGCAGGTTCCAGAGAAGTACCATTTTCCAGAGAGCTCTATATAGAACAGGATGATTTTAAGGAAGAGGCAAACCGGAAGTTTTTTCGCCTCACCCTGGGAAAAGAAGTGCGTCTTAAAAGTGCCTATATCATCAAGGGGGAAAGTGTTGTGAAGGATGATGAAGGAAACATCACGGAGATACGTTGCAGCTATGATCCCAATAGTAAGAGCGGCAGTGGAAATGAAGCTTCCATGAGAAAAGTGAAAGGAACACTGCATTGGGTTTCGATCAAAGAATCACTTCCCGTCGAAGTGCGCCTATATGATAGATTGTTTACGGATGCGTCGCCGGACACGCACAAAGACAAAGATTTTATGGAATTTGTAAACCCAAATTCTTTGGAAGTGGTAACCGCATATGCCGAACCAGGTATAAAAGAAGTGAGTAAAGGAGATCATTTTCAGTTTCAACGATTAGGATATTTTGTAGTAGACCCGGATAGCACTTCGAACAATATTGTGTTTAATAGAACGGTTCCCCTAAGAAATTCCTGGACAAAGATTTAAGAATAATATAGAAAAAAGGCTTTCAATTATTGAAAGCCTTTTTTATTAAAAGACAACATCATCACCTTCTTCCGGTGGCGGTGGCGGAATTTTTTTCTTTTTATTGGTTATTCCTTTACTGATATTTTGCTTCTTCATCTCTTCCCCTATCTGGTTGCTCGCTACGAAGGAAGCGATCATATCATTTAGCATATTGCTTCCCGCTTGTGGCGAATTAGGGAGTAAGATCAAGTTGCTGTTGGTTTCTTCCCCAAGGGATTGCAGGGTGTCATAGTGCTGTGTTACAACGATCAATGCGGAAGCTTCCTGAGAGTTAATACCCACTTTATTCAACACATCAACAGATTCTTCCAGGCCACGAGCAATCTCACGACGTTGGTCGGCGATTCCCTGTCCCTGCAGGCGCTTACTTTCGGCTTCAGCACGGGCCTTTGCAACGATCTTGATACGTTCTGCCTCGGCTTCGTATTCGGCAGCGACCTTCTCTCTTTCGGCAGCGTTGATGCGGTTCATAGCTGCTTTTACCTGTATATCTGGATCGAGATCGGTTACAAGAGTTTTAACGATGTCATAACCATAGTTCACCATAGCTTCGTTCAACTCTTGTTTTACCGCGATGGCGATGTCATCCTTACGTTCAAAAACATAATCCAATTTCATTTTTGGAACCACTGCACGAACCACATCAAATACATAGGAGGTAATTTGTTCGTGCGGGTTCTGGAGCTTGTAGAATGCCTCGTAAATTTTCTCCCTAATTACTTGAAATTGTACGGATATCTTCAATATAACAAAAACATCGTCTTTTGTTTTGGTTTCCACCATGACATCTAACTGCTGGATTTTCAGGTTGATACGGCCTGAAATCCGATCTATAAGAGGAATTTTAAATTGCAGTCCGGAATTTCGAATACTTATAAATCGGCCGAAGCGTTCTATAATCGCTGCGGTTTGTTGTTTCACTATAAAAACAAACGCCAGTAGAATAAAAAAGGAAAATATTATTATTGGAATCCATATAAATCCACCCATAGAAATAAATTTAGTTGTTAAGAAGATTGAAGGTACAAAAATTAAGCTACTTTTGAGCCTTTAAAAACCAACCTATTGTATGAGTCTAAAGAAGTTATTATTTGTTACCCTCACCATTTTATTTTTTCAAATCATTTCAGCACAAAAGAACTATCAGGAGTTTAACTATTTGGGTATTTCAGGGGGAATCGGGTTCTTCGATATCGAAACAGACAATTTTTTAACTGAACAAGGCTCAAGTTATATATTCGCCTTTACCACACGCGGAATGTTTTACAATAATTTCGACCTTATTTACGGGATAAGCTTTGTACAAAACGGAGTTGGAATTTTTGGGAATAACCCAGGCGATCCCTCAAATAATTTTCAGTCACAATATGTGAATTATACCATACAAGCAGCCCAAATAACTCTTTTAGCTAGTTACAATATAGTTCGAAATCATCTAAGCTTAGAGGCAGGCCCCATTTTAAATGTAAATGGCAGGCTAAAACTAGACAGCAATAATTTTAAAGACTTTATACTTGAAGGATATGAAACACTAAAGGCTGAAGATATTCAAAACGTATCCAAAGTTCATTTTTTCTTAGCCGGAGGGATCACGGCGGGAATTGAGAATTTCCGGTTGGGGGCTCAATATCAATATGGGGTGACCAATCTTTTCAACCGCCTTAATGATATTGATGAAATAGAAAAGCCGGAAGAGGAGTATGATGGCCACGTCTCGACAGTTCTTTTGACAGCAGTGATTTATTTTTAAGCTATTTTCTGAATAGCTGCCGCTATCCTCTTAACGGTTTCGTCTCTTCCAAGAACGGCTGCGATCTCAAAAACATCCGGGCCTGTCATTTCACCCACCAAAGCGAGGCGTAAGGGCATCATTACTTTGCCAAAGCCGATTTCCTGTGAAGTGATCCATTCTTTTATTGTTGAAGAAATGGCCTCTACTGAAAAATCTTCGGTATCGTTCAAAAGATCTATTAGCTGCTGAAGGATCCGTGGCGTGTCTTCTTTAAAGGCTTTTTTTGAAGCCTTTTCGTCATAATCTGCCGGGGCCTGAAAGAAAAAACCTCCTTGTTCCCAAAGATCATCCGGGAAGGTGGCGCGTTCTTTAATGAGCGAAACGATTTTCCTTAAATTCAGCGTGGTTGAAACTCCTTTTAGTTTGAGCACTTCTGAAAACTCTTCGGACAGAACATCCGTATCTACCTGCTGCAAATAGTGGTGTTGGAACCATTTGGTTTTTTCAGGATCGAATTTAGCGCCGCCTTTATGTACACGATCCAGGCTAAAGGCATCTATAAGCTCATTCAAACTAAAGATCTCCCGCTCGGTTCCCGGGTTCCATCCTAATAGTGCCAACATATTTACGACAGATTCAGGTAAATATCCTTCTTCTCTATACCCGGAAAAAGTATCACCATCGGCGCCCTTCCATTCCAAGGGAAAGACAGGAAACCCTCCGGCTTCTCCGTC
>SMVB01093392.1_pt1 | contig 13729 bp, 14 predicted proteins | sample 2456461 | NCBI WGS metagenome assembly SMVB01 (sample SAMN11095934, study PRJNA526329) | marine sediment metagenome | biome: Marine sediment; feature: Surficial sediment; material: Deep marine sediment; isolation source: Hadal surficial sediment | place: Pacific Ocean | collected 2014-05 | depth...
CCGGTCAAGCCGCTCACGACGGCCGAGGGCGGCGCCGTGCTGACCGATGATGCGGCCCTCGCCGATCGCGCCGCACGTTTTCGCACGCACGGGATCGTCAAGGGCACCCGGACGATCCGGGACGAGGGCCCGTGGTGGTGCGAGATGCACGACCTTGGCTTCAACTACCGTCTCTCGGACGTGCATTGCGCGCTGGGTCTCAGCCAGTTGCGGAGGCTCGATGGCTTCGTCGCCCGGCGGCGCGAGATCGCCGACGCCTACAACCGTGCACTCGGCGGGATCGACGGCTACGAACTGCCGGTCGTGCGCGAAGGCGTGGAACCCGGGTGGCACCTCTATGCCCTGCGGGTCGCGGACCCCGCCCGACGCCGGCCGCTCGTCGAGAGCCTCCACGAAGCCGGCATCGGCGTCCAGGTCCATTATGTTCCCGTGCACTACCACCCCTATTACCAGGGACTCGGTTTTCAACGCGGGGCATACCCGGTCGCCGAGGACTTCTACGACCGCGTGCTGTCCCTGCCGGTGTTTCCGGCGATGACCGATGACGATGTGCGACGCGTGATCGATGCGTGCATCTCGTCGGTTTCCCGCTCATGACGGGCACGTTGCTTGTACGCGCGGACGCCACGACGGCGATCGGGTCGGGGCACGTCATGCGGTGCCTGGCGCTGGCGCAGGGCTGGCAGGACGCCGGCGGTGACGTCACGTTTGCCGCCGCCCGGCTTGGCGACGCCCTGCGCCGACGACTGGCCGACGAAGGCATCGCGGTCGTCGACGTGGATGCTCCACCCGGCAGCCGCCTCGACGCCGAAGCCACTGTCGTTCACGCCCGGCAGGCCGGGGCCGACTGGATCGTCGCCGACGGCTACGACTTCGATGCCACGTACCAGCAGACCCTTCGGGAGGCCGGGCCGAAGCTGCTCGTGCTCGATGACTACGGGCACGCCGATCACTACCACGCCGATCTCGTGCTGAACCTGAACCTCGACGCCGACGAGTCGTTGTACGCCGATCGCGACCCTGCGTCACAACTGCTGCTCGGCACGAGGTACGCCTTGCTCCGCCGCGAGTTTCGACAACACCCGCGCCGGCAGCGTTCCATACCCCCCGTTGCCCGGCACCTGCTGGTGACCTTCGGCGGCAGCGATCCGCACGACATGGCGGCCGTGACGATCCGGGCGATCCACGCCATCGACGAACCCCAACTCCGAACGATCGTCGTCGCGGCGAGCGAGGACCTCCAGACACGTCTCGGGCCGCTCGCCGCCGACGGCCCGCAGCGGGTCGAAGTGCTCGGCCATGTCACCGACATGGCGGGACTGATGATCCGGGCCGACCTCGCGGTCGCCGCCGCGGGCGGGACCTCCTGGGAGCGGGCGATGCTGAAGCTACCCGGCCTGGTCGTGACCGTCGCGGAGAACCAGCGGTCCATCGCCGAGGCGTTGCAACGAGCGGGCGCGGCGATCGATCTCGGTTGGTGGCGCGACGTGCGCGAGGACACCCTGACAGACGCGATCCGCAGCGCTGCACTGGACGCATCCCTGCGCCGTAAACAGGCGGAATCGGCTGGACGGATCGTCGACGGTCGCGGCGCCGAGCGGGTCGTGCAGGCCATGAATTGAGCGTCAACGTCGAGCCGTGAACCTTCGAGAAACGTCCGGGGCCGCGGAGACGACCTCGGCCCACTGGCGCTCGTACTCGTTGCGGATTTGAGCTTTGTCTTCATGTTCCCGGCTCACCTTTCGCTTTCGTGTCGCATCGTCAGCCCAAACCGTCGCCATCGGTCGATCGTTCGTGCAATTCCAGGCGGAGCTGGTAGCGTCTGCCGTCCACCTCGAAGTAGGCGCCGTCATGCGGCGGAAACGTTCGAGCGCGGAGTATGTCGATCAAGGCACGCGCCGTGTAGGATCGGTCCAGGTCGATCCGGTCGATCCGGTCAACGTCGGCCGTCCGGTGCGACGTGCCCGCGCCGGTTTGTGGGCGACGCGGCGGCGAGCCGGACCGGATCAGCGGCCAAGTCTCCTTGAAGAGCTCGACGCTCGCCCGTTCAAGCTTGCGGTAGAGCGTCTCGCCCGTGTCCGCCGGATCCACGTCAACCCGCTGCTGGGCGATGATGTCGCCGGTGTCGACACCCTCGTCGATGTAGTGCAACGTGACGCCGGCCGGCGTGCGATCGACGAGACTCCAGACATTCGGATACTGGCCGCGATTGAAAGGCAGATAGCCCGGGTGCAGGTTGATCACACCGGCAGGGAACACGTCCAGCAGGGTCTTGCGAAGAATAAAGTTGAACAGAAGCGACACGCCGAGGTCGGGCTTGAGCGCCGAGATTGCCTCGACGGCCCCCGGGTCGCCTAACTTGGAACCGTCGAAGACGAACTCGTCGGCGAGACCGACCGCGCTGCGAATCTCGTCGCCGTACGTCCGTGTTGCCGACGGATGAAGCACTACGGCCACGATCCGGTCGGGCTGAGTCGCGAGAAACTCGATCACCCGACAGCCGGTCCAGTTGTTTGCAAAGCAGACGAGTCGCATGAGTACCGGTCGCCCTAGGCTCGCTTTCGCAGCTTGTTGCGGAGCATTCGCAGCCGCTTGGTGAACATCCGCTTGAGGTGACGGAGCACGCGCTGATGATAGATCAGACGCAGCAGCCCCATCTTCACGAAGGCTGTCCTTGTCGGCCTGATCCGCACGCCTTTGAACCGCCCCGCGAAAAACCCGTCCGGGGTGAAGTACTTGAACGGCACGCCGAACTCGTGCCAGAAGTATGCATAGGCCATGGCGGGCTCGATCGGGCGCGGCTCCAGGTCCCTGCGCAACAGCTCGATCAGTTCCTCGTGAGTGGCCGGGTTGTAGGTGGCGCCGAACTCCCGGTAGTAGGACATGCCGGCCAGGATCGACGGCGTGCCCCAGTACACGGCTTCGATACCCGTCGTCGAACCGAACGTGAGAACGCTCCTGGACTTGCGCATCATCTCGTAGGTGTCGACCGGGTCGGCCGGTGGTATGACCGTGAGGAACGGAGCGTCCAGCCTGGCAATCTCCCTCGTCTGGATGTTGTTGACGAGCGCCAGGTTCGGATGCGTGCGAATGTAAAGGTGCAGGTCCCCCGGATAGTCCTGAAGCGACTCGATGATGGCGCGAATCCCCTCGATCTGCGAGTCGTAGAGCGGGTTCCGCCACGCGTCGCTGACGCTGGCGAACTCGTCCTCGGAAGAGACGAAGACCGTGATGTTTCTCTTGCTGTCGTCCCAGTCGGCCGGCAGCCGCCTGGCCCGTTGTTGGCGAACGAACCCGTCGTCGACCTCACCGCGATCGCGCGCCTCGTACCAGGCGCGGGCGACGGCCTCGCGATCGGAGTCGGCCCCCGCGGCGTTCCAGGTGTCCCAGATGAGATCGTGCACGAACGCAATGTCATGGATCGTCGTGTTCCGCAGCAGGATGTAGCGTGACAGGTCGCGCCCCCGCTCGTGGGTGAAGCACTCCACCCCCTTCTCCTGGCATGCGCGGAGCACCGCCCGCATCGTCGCGAACCGGCCGTTGAACACGTACACACGGTCGACGTCGTGGGTATCGAGGTATCGGCACATCGATCGGTGGGCAGTCCACGCCCCCCGCAGCAGTGCGCGGAGCAGCGTGCCATGCGATATCAGGTCCACCTCGAGGTCCCGCATTTTCGTGATGAGCGACGACAGCACTGCGTACCCGATGTCGAAACTGCCGACGATCAACTTCTTGAGCTGTTCATGAGAGTCGTACCGGGTGGAGAGCCGGTCCAGGTCACGCCGATCTTCGTCGGTCAGCCTGTAGAACGACTCCGTCACGATCGACGACGGGATCAGCTTCAGGCCACGGTCGCGCCTGCCCATGCATTTCGCACAACGCGGCGCGTCGTGATAGGGATTCGGGTCGAACGACTCCAGCTCGCCGCCGCACGTCAGGATGGTGACATGGTCGCCCTCGTCGGCGCGCGTGTGGGCCAACTCCAGATCGGTTTCGAAGTGCGGCGTGTTCATCGCGTAGGCGGCGAACACCACGATGTTCATTGCAGTGCCATCCTATTGCGTGCCCCTGGCGCGATTGACATGATCCCAGCACAGCGGTGTCCCGCGCGGCAGGTCGTGCGCCGCACGACAGCCCAGCACCTCCGGCAGGTGACGTGGATGCAACCCGACACCGGGACGGATGACCCGAAGGTTCTGCTCCGTAAAACGATCGCCGGCGATGACGTCGCTGACAACGAAGACCGACCGCCGGAAGACCGCGCTGGGTCGCTCGGCCGCCGACGGCCCGTACCGCACGGCGCCCAACGTCGTTTCCGTGAGGCGGACGGCCCGCACCATCGCCTTCATCTCGTCGGGCTCCAGCGAGAACGCGCTGTCGGGCCCCGGCTCGTCGCGGGACAGGGTCAGGTGCTTCTCGATGATGCAGGCGCCCAGCGCCGCCGCGGTGGTCGCGGCCGTGATGCCCAGCGTGTGATCCGAGAGGCCGACTGGCACGTCATACCGCTCGGCCATGGCGGGAATCGTGCGCAAATCCATTGACTCGGGCGGTGCGGGGTAGGCGCTGTTGCACCGCAGCAGCGCCAACTGTTCGCAGCCGGCGTCTCGAGCGGCGGCGACCGCCTCGTCGATCTCCGGCCGCGTCCCCATCCCCGTCGAGAGAATCAACGGACGGCCCGTCGCCGCCACACGCCGAATGAGCGGCAGGTCCACGAGTTCGAACGACGCGATCTTGTACGCCGGCACATCAAGACTCTCGAGCAGTTCGACGGCTGTCGCATCGAACGGGGTCGAAAACATCGTGATGCCGATGTCCCGCGCCAGCTTCATCAGCGGCTCGTGCCAGTCCCACGGCGTGTGCGCCTCGCCGTAGAGTTCATACAGGACTCGACCCTCCCAGATCGTCCCTGGACCGATGCGAAACGGCGCCGCGTCGCAATCGATGGTCATGGTCTCGGCCGTGTAGGTCTGGAGTTTCACGGCATCGGCACCCGACTCGGACGCGGCGTGCACGATCCGCTCGGCCCGCTCGTATTGACCGTGGTGGTTCGCGGACAGCTCGGCGATGATATACGTCGGCTCACCCGGACCGATACGACGGCCTTGAATCTCGATCACCGTCACGGCGCGTCCTGACTGTCCCGCGGCTCGTCGCGCGTGACGACCACCCGGGCCTCGAGGTGGTCATCGTGGCATGCCGAACGGCGGAACTCATACCGATAGCCCCGATGGACCAAGAACGCCTGCGGGTAACCGTCGGCGTCGAGCATCCGGATGAAGTCGTGCAGCTCTTCGAGCGAGCCCGTACCGCCGATTTCGCTCTGCTGCGGTCGCCGGCGCTCAAACACGACCACCTCGCCGTCCTGCGGCTTTGGCTCCGGTTCGTCGCGGACGATCGATTCGATCATCTCGGCCGCGAGGTACGTTGCGCGGACATAGATCTCCTGGGCCCGCCCCTCGAGCGACAGCGGCCGTTTCATGTACACCGGCCCGGCGTCCAGCGCATCGGTCATGCGCATTGCCGTGAGCACGGTGCTGGTGTGACCTCGGACGATCAGGTTCTGCAGCGGGCTGCCCCCTCGGCCGAAGGGCACGTCCGTCATGTGGAAGTTGACGCACTCGTACTGTTCCGTGATCTCGCGGGGCACCTTCGTTGACCAGTGCAGGAACAACAGGTACCGCGGATCCAGGTCGCCGATGCGTTGTGGCATCAGGTCTTCGGGCCGGTCGACGAAGACCCAATCACCGGGAAGATTTCGAATCCGACGATCGAACACTTCGCGATTCCAGGACCTGTTCCCGGCCACGAGATAGGACCTCTCAGGCATGACTTGTCCGCACGATCCGGATGTCCTCGAAAGGCTCCGCAGCGGCCAGCCCGACCGTCGCGCCCGCAACGCGGGCTTCCGCTTCCACCGCCGACAGTGAACGGCTGTGTGGCGGGTCACGCATCTCCACGTCATACGCCGCCAACGCTTTCATCTTCTGATCGAGCGTTCGAGTGATGTCGACGAACATCGACGGCGCAAAGACGTTGGCGGCGGACGGGCCGGCCCACTCGGTGCTCGACCGCACGGGGAAGCTGTATATCTCTCGAACGGGGTGACCCGGCTGAGGACGACATGCCGCCAGCACCGCCCGGTGGACGATCTCGTGGTCGACGTTGAGGTCACCCCGGTGGTGGGTGTACACCGTTGTCGGCTGCAGTTCATCGACGATCGCCTCGACGACACCGATCACGTCCAGCAGTGGGCAGGTATCCATGGCGTTGTCCGGGTACGAGTGCATCCGCGGCTCGTGCGCGCCGAGTATGGCGGCTGCCTTTGCGGCCGCCGCCGCCCGGCCCGACGCGGCCGCCGCCGGCGACGCTCCCCCGACGCGGGCTCCGACCCCATCGGTCATGAGCAGGACGTGGACGGACCGCCCCGCGAGCGCGTGGGCGGCCATGGTTCCACCGCACCCGAGGACCTCATCGTCCGGGTGCGCAGCAACGACAAGTACGGGCCCTCGGGCCGATCCGCTGGCCAAGTTCTCGCTCGCCGACGTGTCCATCGGGACCAGAGTATACGGCTCCCGACGGATCCTGCCGTCGCCGATCGTCCGCTACCATGGCCGCGCATGATCGGCACGTGTTCACAGCTTGCTCTCGGCTGCGCACAGATCGGGATGGGCTACGGGGTCGCCAACACGACCGGGCAACCGAGCCGCGCGGCGGCACTGGAGATCGTCCAGACCTGCTGGCAGAACGGCGTCCGGTTCTTCGACACCGCACAGGCGTATGGCGAGAGCGAGATCGTGCTCGGGCACTGTCTGCGGGCGCTCGGCGTCACGGCCGACGCGCGTGTGATCAGCAAGCTCGATCCGGATGTCGCGACGACGGCCGACCGGATCTCCCGAACCGTCACGGCATCCCTCGAACACCTGGGCGTGGATTCCCTGTGGGGACTGCTGCTTCACGACCAGCGGCAACTCGATTCATGGGACGACGGGCTGGGCGAGGCAATGCGCGCCTTGAAGGCCAGGGGACTGGTCGGACACCTCGGCATATCGGTCTACTCGCCCGAGGCCGCGTTGCGGGCACTGGAGCATCCCGACATAGACACCGTCCAGATTCCCGCCGGCGTGTTCGATCGGCGAGCGCTGCGTTCGGGCGTGCTGAAGCTGGCCCGGGCGCTGGGCAAGCATGTCTTCATCCGCAGCGTTTACCTGCAGGGGCTTGCGTTGATGGACGCCGACCGGTTGCCCACCGGCATGGGCTTTGCCGCCGAAGCGATCGTCGCCTTTCGGGACTTCTGTGACACCCACGAGGTCACGCGCGAACCGTTCGCACTTCATTACGCGCGCAATCGTTTCCCGTCGTCCGTCCTGGTCGTGGGCGCCGAGACGGCCCGGCAGGCTTCCGCGAACTGCCGGTTGATGTCGGCGGTGTCCGAGAGCGACGGTGTGTACCAGGCGTGGGACGAACGGTGGCCGGACGACGTCGAGGAACTCGTCGATCCGTCAAGGTGGCCTTCGATGAGCAGGCGATGAAAACGGTCGCGATCATCCAGGCTCGAATGGGATCGACTCGCCTGCCCGGCAAGGTGATGATGTCGCTCGCCGGCGTACCGGTGATCAAACAGGTCTACGACCGGGTCTCCATGATCGAGGGGCTGTCCAGCGTGCTTGTCGCGACGTCCACGCTCGACGGGGACGACCCACTCGCCGAGTACTGCGCGGACCAGAAGATTCCCCTGTTCCGGGGCAGCGAGGACGACGTCCTGGATCGCTTCGTGCAGGCGGCCCGCCAGGCCGACGCCGACGTCGTGATGCGTATTACCGCCGACTGTCCGTTCATCGATCCGCGGGTCAGCGCCGAGGTGCTGGACCTGCTGCTCGCCGACCCGCATTGCGACTACGCCGACAACATCACCCCCGTCACCTACCCGGACGGCCTGGACACCCAGGTCGTACGACGCGCCACACTGGAGCAGCTCCGGGAGCGATGCGACGACCCGGAGGACCGGGAGCACGTGCTGACCTACATTCAGAAGCATCCCGACGCGTTCGCGACATTGGCCGTCAATTCCCCGGTGGACTACAGCACGCACCGCTGGACGCTGGATCGGCCCGAGGACTTCGAGATGCTGTCGCGGCTTGCAGGAATGCTCAACGAACGCGGGCTGTTCGGCGACCACCGGGAGATCCTGCAGATCCTGGAAGAGCACCCCGAGATCAGGGAGATCAATGCGCACCTCTCCTACGACGAGTAAAACCGGCCAGTCCCTTTATGCAAAGGCCAGGGGGATCATCCCCGGCGGCACGCAGTTGCTCTCGAAGCGTCCCGAGCTGTTCCTGCCGGAGCATTGGCCGAGCTATTTCTCCAGGGCCCAGGGGGCCCGCGTCTGGGACCTCGACGGCAACTGCTACATCGACATGTCGCACAACGGCGTCGGGTCGTGCCCGCTCGGATACGCCGACCCCGACGTCAACGCCGCGGTCAAGGACGCGGTTGACCGCGGCAACATGTCGACGCTCAACTGTGCGGAGGAAGTCGAACTCGCCGAGGTGCTCTGCGCGCTTCATCCCTGGTCGGACATGGCCCGCTTCGCGCGAACCGGCGGCGAGAGCATGGCGATCGCCGTGCGCGTCGCGCGGGCCCGCACGGGCCGATCAAAGGTCGCGTTCTGCGGTTATCACGGCTGGCATGACTGGTACCTAGCCGCGAATCTCACCGAGGCGGATTCGCTGGGCACGCGGGAGTTGCACTTGCCCGGCCTGGACCCCAGGGGCGTGCCGGCCGAACTGGCCGGCACCGCGATCGCCTTCCGGCATAACCGCATCGAAGAGCTGGAGTCCGTCGTTCAAGCCCACGGCGGGGAACTGGCCGCGATCGTGTGCGAGGTGCAACGTCACGAGCGCGCGGCGCCGGGCTTCCTGGAAGGCGCCCGGGCGATGGCCGACGCGACCGATGCCGTACTCATCTTCGACGAGATCAGCTCGGGCTTCCGCCTGAACCCGGGCGGCGTGCATCTTCGTTACGCCGTCACGCCCGATCTCGCCGTCTTTTCGAAGGCGCTGGGCAACGGCTATCCCATCGCGGCCGTCATCGGGACCGCCGAAGCGATGCAAGCCGCCCAGACGACGTTCATCAGCAGCACCTACTGGACCGAACGAGTCGGATTCGCGGCCGCGCTCGCCATGATCGCCAGGTATCGGCGTGTCGGGGCACACGAACGCATGTCGGCGGCGGGACTTCGCGTGCAGGACCTCTGGGCACGCGAAGCCGACAAGGCCGGCCTGGACGTCCACGTGGGCCACCCCGACATGCCGCCGATGTCGCACCTTCGCTTCAGCGGCCCTGCCGGCCCTGCATTGCAGACGCTGCTGTGCCAACTCATGCTGGAGCGTGGCATCCTCGACAACGGCGCGTTCTACTCGACGTATGCCCACACCGACGAGGTCATCGACCAGTACGCGGACGCCGTCGCCGATGTGTTTCCGATACTCGCCGACGCCCAGGCGAAGGGTGACGCGACGGACCGCCTGAAGGGGCCCGTGCGGCACAGCGGTTTCCAGCGGCTGACGTCCTGACGTTGTCAGCCGGTCATCGGCGCCGGCCGCGCGTGCCGCGGCTGGTAGATACCGAGCTTTCCGCCGCCGGGCAGCACCAGGTGGGTGCGCACGCCCCAACCCTCGTCCTGCACGGGGCCGGTCGCGATGCCGTGGGCCTGCATCTCGGTGACGAAGACCTCGACATCGTCGCACATCAGGTAGAACTCTTGAACGTCGTTCTTGTCCGAAGGATGCACCGCAACCTCGGCCGGCGGCAGTCCGAAGATCAGCCACCCGTCCCCAACGTCGACGTTCGTGAGTTTGAGCACGTCTCGGAGGAAAGCGCGATCGGCCTCAGCGTTCGTGCTATAGATGATCGAATGCGCGCCGGTGATCATGGCGGCTGCCCTCTGCGAACCCGCTACGCGGTTCGCTTGGCGGCGATCCGATCCGCCGACGGAACCCGGATGTCGCGGGCCAGCCCGACCATCGCCATGCCGCGGATGATCATGTAGGTCACGTCGAGTTGCCACCAGTGCAGGCCGTGGCGGGCGGACGTCGGAAATGCATGGTGGTTGTTGTGCCAGCCTTCGCCGAGGGCCAGCACGCCGAAAATGGCGTTGTTCCGGCTCTCGTCGTGGGTCTCGAAGGGTCGCGTTCCCCAGATGTGGCACACCGAGTTGATGCTCCACGTCACATGGTGGACCAGGAAGATACGGACAAGCCCGCCCCAGATGAAGCCCAGGAGCACACCCATCCAACTCAGCGTGAACAGGCCGCCCAGTGCAGCCGGAATGAGAAGACCCACGAGCACCCACAGGGGGAACAGCTTGCTCATGCGGCGGACAAGCCGGTCCCTGCGAAGATCGGTGACGTATCGGGCCAGGCCGGGCGGGTGCGGCCGGAAGAGCCACCCCATGTGCGCATGCCACATCCCACCGACCATGCACCAGAAACCCTCGTCGTGCGTGTGGGGGGAATGGGGATCCTGGTGCTCGTCACTGTGCTGGTGGTGACACCGGTGCATCGCGGCCCACTGGATCACCGGCCCTTCCACCGCCATCGAGCCGAGCACCGCGAGGATCGCCTCGATGAAGCGCGGCGTCTTGAAGCTGCGGTGCGTGAAGAATCGGTGGTAGCCCACGTTGATGCCGATCGCAGTGACCAGGTACATGCCGCCGAGCAACGCCAGGTAAACCCAGTTGAAGGCGACGCCCCACAGCAGGATGATCGCGGCCACGAGGCCCGCGAACGGAATCGTGACCGCCGCGAAGTTGATGATCCGCATCTTGAGCCCGACCGCGGTCGGCCGCCACTCGGATCGAATGTCGTTGGGCATATTCGGGTCTCACACCATTGGCAGAGGAACGCGGCAACAGGTCTCTTCGGAATTCCGGCCGTCCCGACTCGGCATTTCGGCGGCGGTCACGCCGAAGTTATCCGCGGGGTAGGGTAACACCGCCGATCGGCCGGGCAACCCGGTTCTGGACGATCCAATATGTCAGGCATCCGTTCGGTGTTCGGGCCCAGTCCGTCAACCGGACATTATCGGAGTCGTCGCGGCGGATCCAGCCTCCCGGAGCCGCGCAGACCGCCGTACGGCAGGGCTGCCGTGAGTCACCGTTGACCTGCGTCCTGATCAGACGCTCCAACGGGTCGACAACACTGCAATGCAGGACGCCACCGCCGGCACTGGCGAGGTACGGGACGACGGCGCGATCTCTCCGGAGCAGCTTCACGCGATCACCACCGCACGTGAACAGGGTCGCAGGATCAGCCGGGCCGCCACGGTGGCCTCGGTCAGTGGATGGACGATGGCGGTCTTCGGGGCCATCTCGCTCCTCGGCGGGCTGTTCAGCGTGCCAAGCCTTCTTCTGGGTCTCGGTCTCTGCGTCGTCGCCTTCGTCGAGCTGCGAGGGGCAAAGAGATTACGCGCCCTGGACCTCGCCGCCCCGCGCTCACTCGCGCTCAACCAGCTGGGGCTCCTCGCCGTGGTGATCGCCTACGCGGCATGGGGCATGGTGACCGCGATGGTCGGTCCCGGTCCATACGACGAGCAGCTTGCCGCCGGTGGCCCGATCGCCGATTCACTTGCACCCTTGGACAACATGACAAGGGTCATCACGGTCGCCTTCTACGCCGCGGTCATCGGCGGCAGCGTGGTCGCACAAGGGTGCGCCGCCGCGTACTACTACAGCCGGCGCCGATACATGATCGCCTACCTCAAGAAAACGCCGGAGTGGGTCGTCGAGACCCTTCACACAACCGCGGCGTGAAATCGATGCCTCGTGCCCGATCACTTCGGCCACGGTACTTCGGAAAGCGACGGTACTGCCGGCGGTCAGGCGGGCTTTGAAATGGAGCCGACAGGGTTCGAACCTGCGACCGAAACACTATCGGGGGCCACGGGGATCGTCCCGGACGCCAGTCACTATCGGGAGAAGGTGATCCATCTGTTTCTCCGCTGGGGTAATGTGGGTTACGGGCTCGTGCTCCAGTTGGTCAAGAGCTCGCCAAAGTTGAGCCTCCTGCCCGCATGACTGTTCATCAGCAAATCCTCCAATAGCAGAGATATGCCGTGTCGTCATCCACGAAGACGACATTGGCCCCGACACTGCGCGGTCAGATCGGGCACTGGCCCCAGTTGGCGAGCAGGTCCAAGAAATCGTTGATCCCGACGAAGTCGTCGCCGTCAAAGTCGGCGGGATGGCCGGGGTTTGGTCCCCATGCCGCGAGCAGGTCGAGGAAGTCCGTGATACCCACGATCGTATTGCCGTCCACGTCACCCGTGCAGGACAGATCCGGGATGGCGATCGGCGTGTCCGGAGTCGTTTCAAACGCCCACAGCAGCGGTTCAAAGTTGCCAGCGAGGTAGAACTTGTCGGGGCTGTCGACGAGGATCCAGCCGTAGTGCAGTTGGGAGTTCCTGATCAACGACACTCCAATGTAGCTGGGCCTGTCGATCACCTCCGTGACCTCAGGCGTGGGATTCCCGGGGTTGTAGGCCCACAGGTACGCGAAGATTCTCATGTTCAATTCGCCGTCAACGATGTCTCCCGGTCCGAGCTCGCGCGCGAAGTAGAACTCCTCCACCGTTCCGCCATCACCGAGAAGGAGCGTTGGCTCATCATCGGTGGCGATTCGCTGCTCGTCCGGCTGATTGAGCAACCACTGCCCCAGACCCCGGATATCCCAATGCGGTGTCGCGGGCGACGTATCCCAGTAAAGTTGGAACGTAAACTCGCTGCTTTCACCGCTCTGCGAGGGCGTTTGTGTGATGTCAAGGTACGTCCCGGGATCCGGAATGCACACGGAGGGGTCACAGGTGTAGTTCCAATCGAACTCGCCGTCGCGGTTGTCGAAGATGATGGGTTCGCCCAGCGCAGGTGAACCGAGCAGTGCCGCCACGACGCCGACAGCGATCAGCGTTCGGAGCATCATGATGCTTCTCCTTTGGCCGCGCAAGAACTACGGGCGCGAAGTGAAGTTACACCGACTTTTCGAGGGTTCGTTGGACGGGTGAATGAGCAAATGGCGCATGATCAGCCTGCCCTAGTCCACCTCAGTCTACCGCCGGAGTAGGGCCGCGCCTAGAAGTAGTGCACCATCAGAATGGATCCCAAACGTCCCCGCACCGATGTCCGTTGCGCTCCAGAGGATGCCGTTTGCGATAGCGGGAAGGCTGTTGCCACTGCCGGCCACCCCGCGTTGTATGTTCCCAAGGGTGTTGATTCAATGGCTTCGCCGGCCGGTCATTGAGTTACGCAGTCCAGTTGGCGAGCAGGAGCACGGAATTGTCCTAGCGGAGCCGTCCCTTGCGATACTGGACGCCCGAGTCGCGGAGCAAGGCAAGCAGCTCAGCAAACCCCACTCTGCCGTCCCCGTCAACATCTTCGGAGAAAACCGCCGAGGTGCCCCACCGCGCCAGCACATCCACGAGATCAACGGGATCGACGACACCGTCGACGTCCGTGTCGGCCAGGGACAGACGTGTCGCGATTGGGGTGAGCAGAAACCCATTCAGGTTCCCATCGGCGTCCCAGCCTTGGCCCGCAATCTGGCCGGCGTTGTTGATGGTCCACGCCCACCGCAGGGTCCAGCCGGTGTTCCCCGCATGAAGACACCTGGACAGACACTCGACTTGCCGTCCTCGCCGAAGCGGTCGATCCCGCGACATCCATGCGGTTCCGCAG
>SMVB01127916.1_pt1 | contig 13728 bp, 7 predicted proteins | sample 2456461 | NCBI WGS metagenome assembly SMVB01 (sample SAMN11095934, study PRJNA526329) | marine sediment metagenome | biome: Marine sediment; feature: Surficial sediment; material: Deep marine sediment; isolation source: Hadal surficial sediment | place: Pacific Ocean | collected 2014-05 | depth 0-1...
TATCCCCCTGGCTCAACCTCGGCGATATCGCGGGCCATGCTCTGCGCGTTAATACACACCGCCAGGTCCACACCGCCGCGACGACCCAGGTAACCCTTTTGGCTAACCCGCACTTCATACCAGGTCGGCGCACCCTGAATATTCGACGGGAAGATATTCCGTGGCGCAACGGGAAGCCCCATCCTGAAAATTGCCTTGGCGAAAAGATGGTTCGCACTTGCCGAACCGGTGCCATTAACATTGGCAAATTTGATAACAAAGTCATTGGTTGCTGTAATACTTTTTACCGCAGCGATAGCGCTCGAACTCATGATCCCAATACTCCATCGACCTTAGTGACCTCGTATATAAACTTCTGCATATCCCAGGCACCTGTTGGACACCTTTCAACACATAGACCGCAGTGAAGGCAAACATCTTCATCTTTAACCATTACCCGCCCCGTCTGGGCCAACTCATCTGAAATATAGAGATCCTGGTCCAGTTCCAGGGCGGGTGCACGAAGTCGCCCTCGTAAATCTTCTTCCGCGCCATTGGAGGTGAAGTTGATACAATCAGTCGGGCAGATATCCATGCATGCATCACATTCGATACATAAATTAGTGGCGAAAACTGTCTGTACATCACAATTAAGACAGCGCTCGGCCTCTTTGAAACCAGTATCTGTATTGAAGCCAATTTCCACTTCAATCATCCGATCAACCAGTGCTTTTTTCTTGTCTACATGAGGCACGATATACCGGACATCATTTTCAATGGCGTTATCGTAGCTCCACTCGTGAATGCCCATCTTTTGGCTGGTGACCGTGACGCCCGGGGGAGGTCGCTGCATGACGTCCTCTCCACGACAAAACAGGTCAATTGAGATAGCAGCCTGGTGACCGTGAGCAACTGCAGTAATAATATTTTCTGGACCAAAAGCCGCATCGCCGCCAAAAAATACTTCAGGACGAGTGGACTGGAAACTACTCTCATTTATCTTCGGCACATCCCATTTGCAAAACTCAATTCCAAGGTCCCGCTCAATCCAGGGGAAGGCATTTTCCTGGCCAATGGCGATCAGTACATGGTCGCATTCAAATATAATCGGATCCTCATCCAGCGGAACCAGGCTCCGTTTTCCTGTTTCATCATATTCCACGTTGACTCGCTGGAATCGGACGCCTGTCAATTGACCATTATCGTGGACGAATTCCAATGGCACGTGATTGTTGTAGATCGGTATGTCTTCTGCTTTTGCATCCTCAATTTCCCATGGAGATGCTTTCATCTTTTCAAACTCGCTACGCACGAGGACCTTGACGTCTTCACCACCTAATCGGCGCGACGTACGGCAACAGTCCATCGCCGTATTACCACCGCCCAGGACCAACACTCTCTTTTCAATGGATTTAATATGTTCGAAGGCCACGCTGGACAACCAGTCGATGCCGATATGGATATGCTCCGCTGTTTCTTTCCGGCCCGGCAGATCCAGATCAGTGCCCTGGGGCGCACCGGTGCCTACAAATATCGCATCGAAATTCTTGTTCAGTATTTCTTGCATGCTATCGACGCGGGTATCAAAAATCTGGTTCAGCCCCATATCGAGAACATAATTCACTTCCTCATCGAGTACTTCAATGGGAAGGCGGGAATCTGGCTGCGCATCATGCCACCCGCCTTGGATTGATCGTCATACAGGTCGATGTCATATCCAAGGGGAATCAGGCCACGAGCCACAGCCAGTGAGAGGCGGGACCCCCGCCAATCAAAGCCAGGCGTTTCCCATTTAGCGTTTCCGGAGCACTTGGCATAAGGTGCTTCACCTCGCCCTTATTATCGGCGGCAACCCGCTTGAGACGACAGATAGCAACGGGTTCCTCTTCAACACGGCCCCGGCGGCACGCTGGCTCACAAGGCCGATCGCAGGTGCGACCCAGGATACCCGGGAAGACGTTACTCTCCCAGTTGATCATAAAGGCTTTTGTGTAATTTCCCGCAGCTATCTGCCTGATATATTCCGGGACAGGGGTATGGGCCGGACAGGCCCACTGGCAATCCACCACTTTGTGGAAATATTCTGGGTCTTAATATTTGTTGCTTTCATCAAAGGTTCCGACTTCAGGGCAAATCCTCTGGGCGGAGAGGAATTAAGCACATTTTACCTTAACGATCAACGAATTGAGAACCTTTGATCGAATTTACCTGAACATTATCCATATCGCAGCGCATTGACAGGATTGGCCGCCGCCACCTTAACCGCCCTACTGGCAACGGTAAGCCATGCAATTATCAATGCACCCGCCCCGGCAATGATGGAAGCAACCAAAATATAGATGTTATCAATCCTGTAAGAAAACCCTTCAAGCCAGCCGCTCATCAGATACCAGGCCGCGGGCCAGGCAATAATATTAGCGATCAACACAGGTACAGAAAACTGCCAGACCAATAAGGTCACGATATCCCTGACGCTTGCACCCATCACTTTCCTGAGTCCAATTTCCTTTGTTCTGAGTTCTGCCGTGAAAGAAGCAAGCCCATAGAGCCCCAGACACGCAATGACGATCGCCAGCATAGAAAATACGCCAAACAGTTTCGCCTGGTTTTCCTCTTCCTGGTACTGGGCCCGAATCATGTCATTCAAGAATTGGTGACTCACGGGTGTCATGGGTACCATATTTTTCCAGACTTTTTCAACACGCGTGATCAGGTCCGGGATGTCGTTAGTCTCATAGCTGATCGTCGCTACACGGAGCCGACCCGGGTAATTGAAAAATACACTGGAACGAATGCCGAATTTAATCGAACGAAAATAGACATCTTCAGCAACACCAATGATCTCCAGATCATGTGTACCCGATCCAAAAACTCCCGCGCGGAGCACCTTGCCGACTGCTTCCTGGGGAGATGCAATGCCTAAGCTTCTCACCGCTGATTCGTTGATAAGGATACTGGCTTTTCCTATTCGATCTTCGTCGTCCGGGATGGGCTGTATCTCATCTGTACCAAAATCTTCACTAAATGTCCTGCCCGCACTCAACTTCATATTGAATGACTCGAAGAACCCGTATCCTACTGTGTAATAGTTCAAAATCACGCCATCAGAAACATCTTCAGTTGATCCGCCCTGAAGTTTAAATCCGGTATTATTTTCATTGTCCTGACTTGGCACTTCCGATGAGAGCACGACATTTTTCACACCCGGAATCGTCAACAGTTCATTAACGATGGCTTCCTGCTGATCTCGCGCACCCGTGCCACCCATGCCATTCAAAATTAGCTTGTGATCAAAGGAGTAACCCACGTCCATATTTCTAGCGAATGTCGTTTGTGCATAGATCACTACCGTGCACACGGCCAGGCCAATTGACACGGCAAACTGAAACACGACCAATAGAGAACGAATTTTGCCTGGACCACTGCTTTCACCTGACTGGCTCGCGTTTAGAATCCTGGCGGGTAAAAATCGTGATAGATAGAACGCCGGGTAGGAGCCGGAAAAAAGACCAACCAGGACGGCAATCACAATAAGGCCGAGCAAAAGGGGTAAATCATCCATTAAGACGAAGGTCAGTTCTCGATCAATGGCATTATTATAAAAGGGTAGGACTAACTCCACTGCAACCAGTGCGAACAAAAGAGACAGTAGGGCGATTGAGACTGCTTCTCCCAGAAACTGGGATGCCACCTGAATTCGGGATGCACCCATTACCTTGCGTAGCGCCACCTCACGCGCTCTCTTTGAGGCTCGTGCCGTCGACAAATTCATAAAATTCACAGATGCAATAAACAGAATCAACAGGGCAACCCCGACAAACGTATACACCATGTTGATATCACCCAATGCTGTCATATCCCCCAGATTGCCCGCGTCTTTTTTTGCATGCAGATGAAGGTCCGGCAGTGGCATGATATTGAGATGTAACATCTCTGTTGGAATGACACCTTCTGGCATCAAATCCTGTAGCGGGCTCTCATGGTCCAGCCAGTAATTAATGCGCTGGTTCAAGCTTTCCGGTGTAACGCCTGGGTTAAGTTTGAAGTAAGTGTAGGTATTCACACTCGTCCAGGTATCCAGCAGATTAGGCGCAAAATCGAACATGCTGGGTTCCAGATAGGAAAGGAATTTTATATCGAGATGGGTATTTTTCGGCAGGTCACGAATGACGCCCGTGATTTGTACGTCAAACCTGTTTCCTTGCAAACAGCACACGGTCAATGATTCACCCACTACATCACTTCGGCCAAAATATTTTTGTGCAATTTCTTCCGTAATCACCAGATCCATTGGTTTGTTGAATGAGGATTCGGGTGATCCGTATAAAAAAGGTAAATCAAACAGTTCAAAAAAGGGGCTGTCAGCGAAGATCAAATTTTCATTGAACAGGTTATCCTGCCTGCTCATGGTGACACTTATCTGCAGTAGCCGTACACCCGTCTCAACCTGTTCCGGTGAAAAATCCCGGATAGCTTCCATCATTTTACCCGCAGCGCGAACAGTCAGGAAAGGCGGCCTGTCCGGAGAATAGTAGGCGGTATGCATACGCACCACGTGATCGCTGTTGGTGATCCACTTATCATAGTTAATTTCTTCCTTGACATAGATGAGGATCAGGATGCAACTCATCAGACCCACGGAGAGGCCAAATATATTGATGACAGAGAACAAACGATTATTAATAATATGCCGCCAGGCGGTCACCAGATAGTTTTTAATCATTGCACTTAATCATGTTCAAATGCCTCCGGGAAGTTACTCGTACCGCAGTGCACTAATGGGATTAGCACTGGCAATTTTTACCGCATGAATGGCCACGATGCACCAGGCAAATAATACCGACAAAAATCCCGCCATAGCGATAATGCCAGCGGGCATCGCCAATCTTTCGGCAAAGAAATTCAGGTACACACCAGACGCAAAATAGGCAAACGGCAGGGCCAGCAACAACGCCCACATCACGGGCCTGGAGAATTGCCAGATTAGCAGGCGAACAATTTGAGCCAGGCTTGCACCCATCACCTTACGTATGCCAATTTCCCTGGTCCGGCTTTCTGCCATAAATGCCGCAAGACCGAACAAACCGACCAGGCTGAGGGAGAGGGCAACAAAAGCAAATCCACCAAGCATTTTGCTCATGGCGCCAAAGATCTTAAAAACACCGTCAAAGGTCTCATCCAGGTACTCGCTCTGCATCGGGTAATCGGGATTGATATTTTCCCAGACTGATTCGATCCTGGTGAGCGTATCCGCCATTCCCACACCCTTAACCCGTAATGACGCATAGGTATAATCTTCAGGGAACATATAAAAAACTGTGGGTTTGATTTCATTGTGAAAACCCTGGAAATTCTGGTCCGGCGTGACGCCAACAACCGTGTAAGCCCTCGATTCCCTTTCGTCAGGAAAATCGTAGTAAACCCCACCTATGGCATCCCTGGCTGATAAAAAGCCAAACTTCCCTATTGCCATTTCATTGAGTATTACATTAGCTGTCAGCACCCCTTCCTTCACCGTATCGCCTGCGATCTGGCGAGAGAAATTTCTACCTTCCACCAACGGGATGTCGTACGTCGCCAGGAAATGTTCATCAATCACCAACTGCGACAACATAAAAGAAGAGCTATCTTCCCCGTCCACTGGTCCTGCTATCGTGGAAGAATTACTTTGTTGGTAAGGCAGCAAGCTTGAATAGCTTACGTTTTCAATCCCGTTTATATTCATCAATTCGTTATGTAAGGTGTCCAACCGCCTTTGAATACTGTCAACATCCAATCTCTGCAGTGTAATGATCTGTGATCTTGGATAGATCTCGCTGGCACTTTCGACCTTCTTGTTCTGGAAATAGACAATTAGCACCATCGCCAGCATGAAAATGGAGATCGAAAATTGCAATCCCAGCATGACGCTGCGGAAAAGGCTGCCCTTTACACCTTTCGCGCCACCATCCCGAAGTGCATCAATTGGGGATGCATGCGCAATAAGGTAGGCGGGATAGGCTCCTGCAACCAATCCGACCCCAACTGTTGTGGCCAATAGCCAGGGCAAAATGACTGCATAGTTAATTACCAGACCACGCCCCACCGCGCTATTATACAAAGGGATGGCAAACTCCAATAGCGCCATCGCTATCAACATGGCGATGGTCGTGATACAGAGGCTCTCGACCAGGAACTGGGTGAGCAACTGGCCGCGGGAAGCACCCATGGTTTTGCGCAACCCCACCTCTTTTGCTCGTCCTAACGACTGTGCTGTTGCGAGGTTGGTATAGTTAACGATGGCAACAACCAGCACCAGGAAAGCGAGCAAACGAATAGAATCCAAAACCGGCATACCAACTGCATCCCATATGATTGTGTTGGCTTCGATGAGCGGCCTTACTCTTACCCCGGTAATGAAATCTTTGCTGTCTTCAGGGAAGTGGGCATCATAAATACCATCCAACTTTGCCTGCAACCAGGCCAGGGACTTGCCTTCAGGCAATAACATATACGTAAAGTCGCCGCTGGAAAGATTACTATAGTTTCCAGCAAGGTCGTAACCAGACGCACGATTAAGCGCTATAAGCGGTGCCACCAGGCCGAATTTGGAACCGCCAATGATGGACGACTCCAGATGTGTGTTGAGTGGCAGATCCGCTATAACGGCAGTGACATGCAAAACCACATTGTGATCAAGTGTAATTATTTTTCCCAATGCCGGTTCATCACCAAAGAATTTTTTGGCGTTGCTCCTGGTCAATAATATCCCCAACGGATCATCCAGGGCGCGATTGTCTCCTTCAATATAGTCAAAATCAAATATTTTGAGGAATGCCGGGTCAGCGAACCGTATGTGCTCGTAATAGTTGTCGTCGTCGATCGACAACAAAAATTCGGCCCGGACAGTTCGGGCGACTTCCTCCACTTCCTCAATTTCAGAACGAATAAGTGGTTGAAATGCCGTATAAACACCGTCCGTTTCGCCTACACCGATACCCGCTGAGGCAGAAAAAATAGAACCTACGGTAAAAATACGCGCGTAATTTTCATAAAAAGTGTCGTGACTCTTCTCATAGGTAATAAGCAACGAACCGAAAATATAGACCGTCAACCCGACAACGAGCCCGAGAATATTGATGGCGGCATACAACTTGTTTTTCAGTATCTGGCGCCAGGCAATGGTGAGGTAATTCGCGAGCATCTTATTTACAACCTCACTAAACGACAGCACGTAGATTTTCGGTGATGACATGGCCGTCAAACAGGTTGATCCTGCGGCGTGCATAGTCCGAGTGAGCAGGGCTGTGAGTGACCATCACGATAGTGGTACCCTCCTCATTTAATCCCTGAAGCATTTCCATCACTTCCTGACCATGAGCACTATCAAGGTTTCCGGTCGGCTCATCTGCAAGGATCAAACCCTGGTTTCCCACAACCGCCCGCGCGACAGCGACCCGTTGTTGCTGCCCCCCGGAGAGCTGGCTTGGCATATGCTTTCCACGGTGCGCAATGCCAATTTTATCCATTATTGCCGCCACTCTTTCCTTGCGCTCTTTACCGGGAATATTGTGGTAGAGCAGCGCCAGCTCAATATTTTCTGCAACAGTCAATTCATCAATCAGGTTGAACGCTTGGAAAATGAAACCAATGTTCATTTTCCTGATTTTGCTAAGTTGGGACTCCGAGTAATTGGTTACATCTTCATCCAGAAATATGTACTGGCCAGATGTGGGTGTATCCAACATTCCAATGATGTTCAGCAATGTCGATTTACCGCAGCCTGACGGGCCCATTATGGCGACAAACTCTCCTGCCTCAATCTCAATATTCACCCTGTCAAGGGCAGCGGTTTCCACTTCGTCGGTTCTATACACCTTGGACAGGCTATGCAGCTTCAGCATGTTCTTTCCTTCTCTTTAGTCATTAATTTACTTACTTGTCGGTTAACTTAAGTCGATCCATTTCCTTAAAGCTTGAGTAGGGGCTGGTAACAACCTCTTCACCCACTTCAAGCCCATCTAACACTTCGATGCTACGTGAATTTCTACGGCCCAACCTGACGCTGCGTCTAACCGCCTCGCTGCCATCATCACTGACAACAAACATCCAGTTACCCCCGGTATCCTGGAAAAAGGCCCCGTTTGGAATTAACGTGGCACTATTTGAATCACCGAGTGTCAGTTTCGCCTGTATGGTCTGGCCGCGCCGTATACCTTGCGGCTCTTCTCCACTAAATAACAGATCGATCTCAAACTGACCGTTATTCACCTGGGGATAAATCTTGCTGACAGTCAGATCATAACGACTACCACCCCTGTCAAAATGGGCATGCTGACCGATATCAACGCGGCTTAAATAGAATTCGTCTATGTTGACTCGAAGTTTAAAGCTATCCGGATCATCAATTTGGCCTAACCGGCCTCCCTTCTTAATACTTTGCCCGACTTCCACATCAAGGCCCGACAATTTGCCGTCAACCGGGGCACGTACGTTAAGGGCATCAAGGTTCTTCCTTACAAGTTCCAGGCTCTGCTCCAATTGGCTGCCTGACTGTCGAAGGAACTTAAGTTGCGTTTCCTGCAGCCTGGCATCTGTTGATTGACTCTCCAGGGTTACTGTTCGCCGATTCTCGAAATACTCTAATTCGTCCTCTGCATCCTCTAGCTGACTCTTGATCACGACACCTGCGCTATCGAGATCAGCAAGCCGCTTAACCTGTCGATTAAGACGTTTGATCTGATAATTTATCTCGACCAGGTTCCGTTTGTGACCCAGGCGATTCTGCTCCAACTGCAGCTCAATGGTGCGCATATTGTTTAACTGCTCCGCGACCATCGCCTCGTTTCGAGTCACATCGAGTTGCAGTGACGTATTGTTAAGCACCACGATCAAATCACCTGCCTTCACCATGGCCCCATCTTCGACTAGCTTTTGGTCAACCTGCCCACCCTCGATCATGTCCAGGTAGACTGTTTTCTTCGGCGTTACCCGTCCGCGAATGGGTATGAAGTCTTCAAATAATCCCCTGGTTACCGGAGATATCACGATTCTATTGTTATCGATAACCAGGGTTCGACCGCTACCCTGATCAACAAGATAGAAACCTAGCAACACCACGAGAACCGTGATACCACCGCCAATTGCCAGGTTCTTTAGCGGAAACATCTTTTTCTCTATTTTCCGGTCCATTCCGGCCCCGGAAAGTTCGCTGGTAACAGATACGGGTCTACCAGAGACCGGATTACCTGAATGGTTGGATTGGTTAATTACTTGCATAACATCATCTTTGACTATTTATGACCCGATTTGGTTTATAGCGCCGTTGATGTTTAATTTCACCAGTCCATTTCAATGACTAGTCACGCTCATCAATTTACATTCGGCAATTTACACTCGTCGATTTACATTCGTCGATTTACATTCGTGAACAGCAAATTGTGTGCCATGCTCCTATCCTATTGTTTTTATTGATATTTGTATCGTTCCGGTCTCCAGCGGGAACTTGATACTGTTCGAATACGAACACTTGGTGTACGATATCGCACAGTCCAAACCTCAATAATCAAACTAAACTCAACCATGGCAAGTGAAGAAGGCGTCATTCTTATCGTCGATGACGATGAGGATATTTTGACCGCAGGCAAATTGTTACTAAAGCGTCATTATCGCCGGGTTGATACCTGCCCGGACCCCACCGAATTACCCAGATTAATGGCAGAGACTGATTATGCCGCCATCATGCTGGATATGAATTTCGGACCGGGGGAGTCAGAAGGCACTGAAGGCTTTTTTTGGCTCCAGCGAATTCTGGAACTGGACCCGGACGCTGTCGTGGTACTCATTACTGCTCATGGTGGTGTAGATGTGGCGGTTGAGGCGATGAAAATCGGGGCAACAGATTTCATTTCCAAACCCTGGCAAAACGAGAAGTTAGTCGCCACTATGTCCGCCAGTGTCAAGCTCAGCCAGACTCGTACTGAAGCAAAACGGCTCAAACAATCCAATATCGCGCTAGTAGAAGTCGCGAGCAATGCAAAACAACCGATGCTCGGTTCATCTCGCTCAATGCAGGCGGTGCAGTCCATGATTGAGCGAGCAGCGCCGACAGAAGCCAATGTATTGATTCTTGGCGAAAACGGTACAGGCAAAGAACTTGTCGCTCGAGCCTTGCACAATCTATCGAGGCGCAATGAAAATGTGTTCATGTCCGTTGACCTCGGCGCTATAACAGAAACCCTGTTTGAATCAGAGTTGTTCGGCTACAAGAAAGGCGCCTTCACCGATGCCACCGAAGATCGAATTGGTCGAATGCAAGCCGCAAGCGGCGGCACGCTGTTTCTGGATGAAATAGGCAACCTGCCCCTGCACCTTCAGGCAAAGTTGTTGTCTGTACTTGAGCAACGACAAGTCTCCCCGGTCGGTGCAACAAAACCGGTAGATATTGATATCAGAGTCATAACGGCGACTAACCTGCCGAAAGCAAAACTCAACGACGAGAACATCTTTCGGCAAGATCTGTTATTCAGGTTAAATACTGTTGAGATCAGCTTGCCGCCTCTCAGAGATCGCCGGGACGATATTCCAGCCATTGCCGGGTACTATGCTGAACTTTACTGCAAAAAATACGGTCATGAGCTTAAGGCATTTTCAGAAGCAGCGATGGAAGGTATTGTGAACTATGACTGGCCCGGCAATATTCGTGCTTTGCGTCACGCTATCGAACGCGCCGTCATTCTCTCTGAGAGTGTCATGTTTGAACCGCAGGATTTCCAGATAGACAACACGCCGACCCGGCAGCCAGAAATCTTCAACAGCGTCGCGCAAGAGGAGAGTTCTGGTGCTGGGCTAAATCTCGAAAATCTTGAAAAGCAGGCAATCAAGCAGGCACTGGGCCAGAATCGCTACAATATCAGCCATACTGCGAAGGATCTTGGTTTAACGCGGGCCGCCTTGTACCGGAGGATGGAGAAATATGGGCTTTAGCCAGTTCGGTGCGCTTCTGGCACTGCGCTTGTCCATTATTATGGTGGCGCTAACAATCGTTGCATTACTTATTATCACACCCGGGTATCACGCGGCCACTTTGTTGGCACTATTCATAACGGTTGCCCTCTCCTTTGAAATACATAAATTTGTCTCCAAAACCAACCGGGAAGTCTCCCGCTTCCTCGATGCCGCCCGCTACGCAGATTTTGGCCAGCGATTTGATTTTGGAAAGCTGGGTGCAGGTTTTGCAGAACTGGATGAAACCTTTACCCTTATACTCGAACGATTCCGTGACGACAGAACACAGCACGAAAGTGAACTGCGTCATTTAAAGGCATTGTTGGAACATGTTCCAGTGCCGCTTATCTCGCTTCACTCCAATGACCAGATAACGCTCTGGAATAATTCAGCTCGACGGTTGTTCGGTCTGGCTCGAGTGACACGACTGCCTGATCTTGAACAATTCGGGTCAGAATTTCTAAAGCAAGTCAGTTCGATCCGCGCCGGAGAAAATGTCCTGGTCAGCTTCCAGGTCGACAATATGGAACAGCGTCTAACAATTTCTGCCAGTGAAATTGTCATTGCATCAAACACCGAACGACTGATCAGCTTACAGAATATCCAGAGTGAACTCGACGGCATGCAACTAAATGCCTGGCAGGATTTAGTCCGTGTATTGACTCATGAGATAATGAATTCCATTACACCAGTTGCATCGTTGGCAAAAACCGCCGCCGATCTGGTTGATGATATCAGTTTAAAGTTAGCTGACAGAACAGAAATTGTTGAAGAGTTACGTGACGTTAAAGATGCTGTCAGCACGGTTGCCCGCAGGTCTGATGGTCTTATGAATTTTGTATCCAGTTATCGCCAGCTAACGCATTTACCGGCACCTGAAAAAACGCGAGTCCAACTGAGCGATTTGTTTGCAGATGTCACCAGGATTGCAACGCATGACTGGTTGAGCAGGGGACTCTTAACGATCGTCAATATAGAACCAGCCGAACTTGATGTTCAAGCTGATCGGCAGATGATAGAACAGACCCTGATCAACCTTCTGCAAAATTGCGAGCATGCCTTGATGGATACCGAACAGGGCAGGGTCACACTATCGGCCAGGCTGAACAGAAGGGGACGCGTGACGATTGAAGTTGCAGACAACGGTCCGGGCGTCCCTCAAAAAATCGTTTCCAGAATATTCGTACCTTTCTTTACCACGCGGCGTGAGGGCAGCGGTGTCGGACTCGCCCTGAGTCGCCAGGTCATGATTGCACATGGCGGCACCATCTCATTTTCCAATGTTGATGGGGGTGGTGCCCGCTTTACCCTGGTGTTCTAGCGTAAAAATCCAGTTATCCGGGAGCAACATCACGTGAATTGATTTGCCCCACATTACTGACAGATCGCCCAAAAAAGGCTACTCTGCCCGCCCAATCCAATTCAAACCAGTCCAAAAGACGGTTAGAACACCCGGTCAATACGATTTGACCAGCAGGATATTACACACATCTAAGAAATTGAGGTAAGTGGAAGATGGTAACATCCAAAATCATCTGGACTAAAATCGATGAAGCACCGGCGCTGGCAACCTATGCGTTTCTGCCCGTTGTACGGAAATTCACGTCTGGCACCGGCATTGATATTGAGTCAAAAGATATCTCTCTTGCGGGACGGATCATTGCCAATTTTCCGGAAAAGCTCGAGGACGCCCAGAAGGTTCCTGACTGCCTGGTGCAACTCGGAGACCTCACACAATCCCCGGACGCTAACATTATTAAACTTCCCAATATCAGCGCTTCCATTCCGCAGTTACTGGCGGCCATCGACGAACTTCAGCAAAAGGGATACGACATTCCAGATTACCCTGAACAACCGAAGAACAACGAGGAAGAAGCCCTTCAGCAGAGATTCGCCCGGTGCCTCGGTTCCGCGGTTAATCCCGTACTCCGCGAGGGAAATTCGGATCGCAGGGCTGCCGCTTCCGTCAAGCAATACGCCCAGAAGAACCCGCACAAAATGATGCGACCCTGGCCTGAATCTGGTTCCAAGGCAGAGGTCACCCACATGACTGAAAAGGACTTTTTCGGCAGCGAGACCTCTACCACGATAGAGAATGCGTGCAATGTGAAGATTGAATTTGTTGACGAAGGGGGATCCGCTACGGTACTGAAAGAAGGGATCTCTCTTCAGGCAAGTGAAATCATCGACTCGTCCACGATGAATGTCGCCGCGCTACGAAAATTCTATGCCAGTCAAATAGAGAAGGCCAGGAAAGAAGGTGTTTTACTGTCCCTGCATCTCAAAGCCACCATGATGAAGGTTTCTGACCCAATTATGTTCGGTCACTGTGTTTCTGTTTACTACGCTGCGGCGCTCGACAAGCATAGCGATGTACTGAGGAAAATAGGCGCCAATATCAACAATGGCCTGGCGGATGTTCTCGAAAAACTCAATCAGCTTCCAGCGGATCTAAAAGCGGAAATCGAAGCCGACATTGCCGCGGTTTACGAAACCAGCGCCGATCTGGCAATGGTGGACTCACGCAAAGGAATCACTAACCTTCACGTCCCCAACAACATCATCGTTGATGCCTCCATGCCCAATGTGGTTCGTGATGGCGGCAGAATGTGGAACAACCATGATGAACTTCAGGATTGTATCGCCATGGTACCAGACCGATGTTATGCGACTATTTACAAGGTAATTCTTGAGGATGCCAAACGTAATGGACAGTTTGACCCTGCAACGATGGGAAGTGTTTCCAATGTCGGCCTGATGGCA
>SMVB01382842.1_pt1 | contig 13717 bp, 11 predicted proteins | sample 2456461 | NCBI WGS metagenome assembly SMVB01 (sample SAMN11095934, study PRJNA526329) | marine sediment metagenome | biome: Marine sediment; feature: Surficial sediment; material: Deep marine sediment; isolation source: Hadal surficial sediment | place: Pacific Ocean | collected 2014-05 | depth...
CCAACACGCCGCCGCCGCCGCCCACCGCGATGATAGCGCGTCCACCGCAAAGCTCATTCAATGTCAAGAGTGCATTGGTCATAATAAGTGGATGCATCTCCATTGGACTCACCGCCAATGGCCCCAATCGCACCCTTTGTGTTGTTTGTGCGGCGCGCGCCAAACTCAAAAAAGGACTACGTTCCGACGCGTAGCTCGACGACCAAACCGCACGGACACCGTAGCCTTCAGAAAGTTCGCTCAATTCTGCCGTTTCGCTCGGTGACGTAAATTCACTAAGGATGATATCGACATGCATATCTGCCTTATCCCTCTTTTTTGGTGCCTATCGCGACCACTATGGCCATATCCTAGAACGATTCCGGCAAGCCTCCGGACGTTTTGCGTCCTGTTAGAGTGTTTCCAGGAAAAGTGGACCCGGTTTTCCGTCCGGAAACACGATAAAACAATAACTTAGGGTCAGGTTTTGATTCCATCAAAACCGGAAAGACCCTAGAGCCTGTCTCACTTGAACAATACCACAGCGCACACGCCATTCATGGCCAATTTGCCAGGAGGTTTCCCACATGGTCAGAAAATTTGTCGGCATTTATGGCGACCCCGGGAACAAGCATACTAGGTCCTAACGTCAAGCCTCTTCGTTGAACGTGAGACCATCCATATCACAAGTATTCTTATGGGGTCTTATGCTGGGCAATTGAATTTTCATTTGGGATGAGGGTGAGAAAATGACCAAAAGGCACAGGCTATTTAATTTATCACTCTTCCTCACGGCAGCGACAATTTCCGCAAGCGCGTTGGCGGCAGAATGTACGATTGATTCAAATATCATCGACCGAGGCGAACAAAAGACGCTTCTCCTTTGCGGTGCCAATATCACAGCTGATTATGTACTTGATGGGCTATCGGATGCCAAAATTATCACTGACTACCAACAGTATATTGGCAAATGCGATTTCACCGTAAATCAACCGGGTCTATTTCTTGAAGTACGCGCGGAGGACGACGCAAATCCCGCATCTTTGCGGGTGCTGGATCGCAACACGGATGAGGTTCTATGCGATCCGATCGCAATCGACGTACCGCAACGGATTCATTTGAAGGACGCGTCACTGACAAACACGGATTTTGGTGATCCATCTATTCACTTGCTCTCAATCCGTGGCGAGGAATCTCTGGACTTGTCACAATCATGCTCGCAAGAAATGATTTTCCCACAAGGCAAAGGGCCCTATTTGTCATTATTGTCCCGTCAGGAATTGGAAAGTCTCTCAATAGAGGGCTCAGCTAAACCACCCCAGTGCACCAAGACATCCATAAACGCTCTCGTCAGAATTCGAGGACAACAAAGATCTCGAGCAAAGATTGTCATTCCCAACATACGCCACAATGGCGAAGACATTGAGGGTGTTGCCTATGCAACGCTTCCGCCCGCCCCATGGCAATCTTCCATGAAGCAAGAGGACGCAAAATACATCGATGTGGACGGCATTCGTACCCGCTATTTTGAAAAGGGAGAGGGGGATGCACTGGTATTGGTCCATGGCGGCCAGGCCTCGTCCGCCGGTTCCAATGCCTGGTCGTGGATTCAGAATTTTGACGGCCTCGCTGAGCATTTTCATGTTTACGCGCTCGACAGACTGGGACAGGGCTACACGGATAATCCCAAAACCGAAAATGACTACCAACATTACTATGAAAGAGTCATTGAACATTTCGATGGCTTCATAAAGGCGCTGGGGATCGAGAAAGTTCATCTTATGGGACAATCCCAAGGCGGTTGGCCGGTCACGCGATATGCCGTCGATCACCCCGATCTGGTAAGTTGTCTGGTAAACGTCGACACCGGCATTGTCTCACCACTCGATCCACAGGGACGCGTGTCTAAATTCTATAGGTATCAATCGGCCAATCTTCATCCCCCTGAAGGACCAACGGCCGCAAGCATTCGAAGAGGCATGAAATTTTACTCTTATACGCTCAATAATCTTACTGAAGCCAAAGCTCAAAGAACTCTTGAACTGTCGCATACGCCCAGGAAGAAGGAAGCGGCCGCACAATTGGGCAAGCTTAGAATGAGTGTCGCCCACCCATATTTTCAGGCTCTCAAAAAAACGTTGCTGCAAGAAATCGAGGACGGGAAACTTAAGGCGCCGACTCTCATCATATGGGGACTGAATGACCCCGAAGGATCATATGATTCAGGCGTCAAGCTTTTTAAGCTCATCAGCTCTACCAATCCGGAAACGGAAATGCACGTATTCGGCAATGCGGGCCATCAGGCCTTTATTGAATATCCCGAGAAATTCAACGAGGTTGTGGTAAGATTCTGCAGTCGCTACTAGAGCGTTTCCGAACTTAACAGAATCGCGAAAACGCTCTAAGTCTTTGTTTTATCGCGCATTCGGACGGAAAACCGGGCCCGTTCATCCCTTCAATCGATCCACTGGATCGATTGACCTTGGCAAGGACGGTTTTCACTCCTGAATGCGCTTTAGGGAGGAAACCATGAGAGCACTTATCAAGAAATTCCTGGATGAGGATCTTTCGCGACGAGACTTTGGCAAAGCCATGATGGCCATGGGCTTCAGCGCCGCGGCCATCGAGTCGGTTTTGAGCTCGGTCGCCTATGCCGCTAGCGAACCCTCAGGAGACGGTTTTGAATTTACCGGGACTGGTGGCGAAATCCTAGCCGAATGCCTGAAGGCGGCGGATGTTGAATATATTTTTGACGTCAACTCGACGGGCCAAGTGTCGTTTTACGATGCGCTGGCGGCCCGGCCCGAACTCAAGATGATCGTCGCCTTACAAGAAGGCCAAGGCATGAGCATGGCTCAAGGCTACGAACTTGCGAGCGGTAAGACGGCGGTTCTATTTGTCCCCAGCATTGGCATTCCCAATACCATGAGCAACCTTTACAACGCCTGGAAAGATAGGTCCGCCATTGCCGTCTTTTCGGACGGAGGAACGACTGAAGATGCCGGTCGCGACGGCTTCCAACAAGTCGACGATTGGCTTCAGCCAACCGAGCAATTCACCAAATGGCGTTGGCAATTGAAGCATCCCAATCGCATAAGTGAAATGGTGAGACGGGTTATCAAAGTGGCCGGTACGCCGCCGGGTGGTCCTGTCTATCTGCGCATTCCGTCAAATATTTTAAATGCAAAAAACGTCACACAAACGATTTATCCTCAAAGCAAGTTCGAAATTCCCCTTCAAATGGAGCCCAAAGCCGAGCTCATCGATGAGGCGGCGCGGCTTATACTTGAGGCGGAAAATCCCATGATCAATGCCGGTGGCGAAATAACCCGCGCCGGAGCGAACGACGACCTCTTGGAACTGGCCGAACTTTTGTCCATACCAGTCGCGCAAGCGCACAGCATGTATGGCGATTTTCCGTTCCAGCATCCGTTGTTTACCGGATTTAGCTCCATGGGCTTGCCAAGGGGCATTCGTCAAACCGACGTTTTCCTAAATCTTGGCGGTCAGATGCCGGATCCATCCATCATGACGGCGCCCCTGCCAAGCCAGACCAAAGTCATCAATGCACGGCTCGAATACGACGCAATCAGTAATGTATATCCCAATGAGGTGGCTATTGCTGCAGGGATGAAGGAAACCATCCGGGCCCTGATTGATTCTATTAAGTCGATGGCAACCGCATCACAAATCGAAAAGACACGCGCGGATCGGTTGGTCAAAGCGGAGAGCAATTTCGCCGCCGCAGCCGAACGACGCAAAAAGCGAGCCCAGCCGACTTGGAACGATAGTCCCATCCATCTCGAGCGTTTTTGTTTTGAGATGGACAAAGCCCTTGATGACAACGCGATCATTGTGTCGGAAGGGGGCGGACGCACCCCTTACAATTGGATGGATTTCAGTAAGGGCAAAAAAACGCTGATTGGGCGGACAACGGGACACGCATTGGGCTGGGGTGTCGGCGCGACACTTGGCGTTAAGATCGCTCGACCGGATCAACAAGTTGTCGGCATTGTGGGCGATGGCGGGCTTTTGTTTGGTCAACTGGAAAGCTTTTGGACCGCATCCCGTTACAATATCCCGATCATCTTGATCATATTGAACAATCACAGCTACGACGGTGAGCGCGGACGAATTTTCATGAATTCCTATGTGGCTCAGAACAACAAAGATCTGTGGAAGGACATGTCGTGCTATCTCGGTAATCCCGATATTGACTATCTGAGTATCGCCAAAGGCTTTGACATTGACGGTGCCAGGGTCACCGAGCCGGACCAAGTCAAAGCTGCCATCGAACGCGCCGCGGCGGTAACGCGGGAAGGCCGACCCTTTATCATCGACGCAGAGATCGCCCGCAAAGGACCAGGTGCCGAGTCCACATGGCATCCTGACGTCTCTATCGGCTGAAGCCATTCAATGGCGATGCGTTTAGGTCAAAGACCAAATGAATCCGTTGACCGGTCATAGCAATGATCAGGTCAAACGTCATCGATTTACCCGCCTCTGCTTGTCCTTCGTTTAAGCTTTCTCTGCAGGCAAGCGACAAGTTCCCAGTGTCTCTTCCTAAAATCCGATCCGCAAATATCATAACAAGTTGCGATTATATTTTCATGTTCTCAGGAGAAGAATCAGCCGGCTGTTCAGGCAGCAAAGCAGTCATATCTGTGATGTGAGCCACAGACTTTCCCAAACCCGGAAAGTTATACTTTTCCTACACGCGGCGATGTGCGGCAAAAATTGACCAAGTAAATCAATATGTTATCATTGGACACCCTAACTACGAATCTAGCGGTCGGGGGTTTGAATCCCTTCCGGCGCGCCACTTGGAAGCCTTTGTCACGCGTGGGCCGTCGCGGCGGTGATTTAGTCGGTGATTTAAATGTCAATGCACCGCATAATAATGGCAGGCAAACCGCCGGTTTGTATATTTTGTTTGATTTCCTTGGGGTCGTGTTGTTTGAATTTTGATTTGCGCCGGTAGCTCAGCTGGATAGAGCACTAGACTTCGAATCTAGGGGTCGGGGGTTCGAATCCCTCCCGGCGCGCCATTTAAATCAATAGCTTGTGTCCATATCTGAGGACCCGTCGTCTTCCGAGTTCCCAATTAGGTCGCCGCAATCAAGCATCGATTCCAAAAAATCTGTGTTTGACCCCGAGAGTGGCGTTCCCGCCGTCGATCAAGGCGTAATCCATATGGCCTCGCGCCCTTTTTGGATCTCCCTTTTCCCGTAGGGACGCTGCCATGACAGAATAACGCCATAGGTCGTATCCAGCCGCCTGTTGCGTCGCTCTGACATTAACCAAGCAGCGTTTTGATATCTAACGGAAATTACCTGTTCGAGGCGCCTTGGTTAATGAGCGTAAAGAAACTGTTTATCTTAAAGTTGCAATTTTATGCACGATAGTAACAAAAAATATCGCGTTGGCAAAACTCGGAGCACAACGCCGTTAATTCATTGGGTGCTGTTATGGTGAAGATCCTCTTCCTTGTTCTGTTTCTGGTCATGATGCTTCTTTTGGGCTTGGCCATCTTTCGTTTCATGAACCGACTGACCAAAAGAGTGATGAAACAGAACGGCCCAGATGACTATATTTATCTGCATCGCTTCGACGAATAGCCGGCTAGAGCGTTTCCGAACTTAACAGAATCGCGAAAACGCTCTAACTCCTTGTTTGGTCGCGTTTTTGGACGGAAAACCGGGTCCACTTTTCCTGAAAACGCTCTAAGACGCGTGCCGATTTCTTAAGATTCAGACCGAGTGATCTCCCCATCCCGTCGAACTTTCTCGTGGATGAGCGATTATCATGTAGCTTTTGCCAAGGCACCAGAGTGGCGTTAGACTTGGTGATCCCGCTTGTGGTGATTCGACAAGCCCGGGGCAAGAAGGGGCGAACGATTGGGTTAGGGGAAAGCCTAAATGTGGCAGACATCGCCGTTATCCGATCCGAGTTTTCGCAGATTATTTTCTGCGCAGGTCATTGCTCTTGTCGGCACGGGGCTTAGCACCATTGCCCTAACGTTGCTGGCCTACGACCTGGCTGGCGGCAATGCGGGTATCGTATTGGGCACAGCGCTTGCCGTGAAAATGGTCGCTTACGTGGTTTTCGCCCCCATCGTGGGCGGGCTTGCCCATCGGCTGCCAAGAAAACGACTTCTCATATCGTTCGACATCATCCGTGCCCTGATTGTTCTTGCTATGCCGTTTGTGCAGACCATATGGCACATATATGCTCTTATCTTTCTGCTTAACTTATTTTCGGCCGGTTTCAAGCCGGTTTTTCAAGCAACGATTCCGGATATTCTGCCCGACGAACGCAAATACACACGCGCCCTATCCCTATCCCGGCTTGCCTATGACCTGGACAATTTGTTGAGTCCGCTCCTCGCCGGCTTGGCGCTCCTTTTTCTGACCTACACCTCGTTGTTCGTGGCAAATTCGATCGCGTTTTTGGTCTCGGCGGTTCTCATTTCCGTAACGCTGGTACCCAAGGCTGCACATGTCGACAGATTGGGCAACATATGGGATGAGATCAGCTTTGGTCTTCGGTCTTATCTGAAGACACCGCGTCTTAGGGGATTGCTGGTGCTTTATCTCGGTGTCGCCAGCGCCAGCGCTATGGTTATCGTCAACACCGTGGTGTATGTGCGGGTCAATCTTGGCGGCTCGGAAGCGGATACCGCCCTGGCATTGGCCGCCGCGGGCGGCGGGTCCATGATTGCCGCTCTAAGCGTGCCGTGGCTCCTGGATCATATCTCCGACCGACCCGTCATGTTGAGTGGGGCTGTTATAATGGCTGTCGGACTGCTTTTGGCGGCAAGCGGACCCCAGCTTTCAGGCCTGCTTCTGGTATGGTTTGTGGTCGGATTTGGCTGGTCGTTGGTACAAACCCCGGCCGGACGCGTGATCAACCACTCCGCTGCCCCGGCCGATCGGTCGGCCTATTTTTCTGCGCAATTTTCATTATCCCATGCCTGCTGGCTGTTGGCCTATCCGGTCGCGGGATTCATGGGCGCGACGTTTGGCATCGAAACCACCAGTCTCATTATGGGTCTCGCCACACTGGTTTTCACTCTATTGGCGGCTGTGCTTTGGCCGTCGGAAGTTACGCATGTTCTCGAACATGATCATCACACGGCGAACCATAACCACTCGCACGACCACGACGATCATCATCGGCATGACCATGACGGCAAAGATCCCCAAGAACCCCACACCCACACCCATCAACATGAACCCCTACGGCACGCCCACTGGTTTTATGTGGACGATCATCACCAGATCTGGCCAGAACCCCTGAAATAAAGGCGGGCTAGACCACGTTCACAATTCATTGAGTCAGGGAACGGGGGTCTAGATTTGTTGTTGGTCGCGCATTCGAACCCAAAAACCGCGTACACTTTTTGTGAATGCGCTCTAGTGATCGTGGCCGTGAGGTCGCGCGGCGAAGCTATCGGCGCGGATTTGAATCTCATCGGCCTGAAAAAAGCCCTTATGGGCCAGCAATCGTTCGAACGCTGCCGCCCACCGCTCATAATAGCTCCAGTCTTCTTCGGCATGATCCGCCCCATCCCAAATCCGGATTTCGTCGATCAATAACTGCCGAAACTCCTCCCAATCGAACATCCCCGCTTCATGCATCGCCATGGTGATGCCGAACAATCGGCTTTCCCAGGGTTCTTCAAACACAAGCTCACCGTTCGAACGAGGCGGAGCCGCCGGTCCTTCCGTATCAAGAACATCTGCTGGATTTTGGTCGGCCATTTTGAACGCCTCCCATCTAACCCTTATCAGGCAAAGTTACATTGGCGACGCCAATCATTGCGTCGCGCATGATGAGTGGAATAAGTTCTTCCTCAGAAAGGGATTCGGAGCCGGCGGGCCGCTGGGGCAAAATCATGTATCGAATTTCGGCACTGCTATCCCACACACGAATCGTGACGTCGTCCGCAAGGTCGACACCCATTTCGGCAAGAACCTTGCGCGGTTCGCGCACGACACGCGCGCGATAGGCCGGCGATTTGTACCAAGTGGGGGGCAGGCCCAAAACGGACCACGGATAGCAAGAGCACAAGGAGCAGACCACCACATTGTGCTCCTTCGGCGTATTTTCGATCACTTGCACATTATCGCCTACAGTTATGCCCAGCTCGCTGATCGCCGCCGCCGCATCCTGCAAAAGCCGGGACTTGAAATCGGGATCGATCCAGGCGCGTGCGACCGCCTTGGCGCCGTTTAGTGGGCCCACATCTTGCTCGAAATGCTGAATCACTCTGTCTACCGCAACCGGATTGATTAGCCCCCTCTCTTCCAATAGGGATTCAAGCGCTTCAACTCTCAGAGAAATTTCAGGTGTTCCGTGTTCGTGTATGGTTTTCATGATCTATCCTCCGGCGTGTTCCAGAGCACGTTCGCTTTATTTGGAATCGCGAAAACGCTCTAAGTCCTTATTTTATCACCCATTCGGACGGAAAACCGGGTCCACTTTTCCTGAATGCGCTCTAGCTCACGCGGCCTCTAGGTAACTTTCGAAAAGATCGAGACGCAGAACCGTCCCCGGTTCCGCCGTGTCGCCCCATAGTTCCGCGCCGTCAAACTCGACCGAATAGACATATTGGGGATTCTCGCCTTGCTCATGGGCAATCGTGTCGGCAAACACCATGGCCGGATGAACTTTCTTGATCACGCCGCGACGGCACCGCGCATAGGCCGGTAACCGTGTGTGCCCCGCCGGCTGATGATTGCGCGTGATGATCGCCTGGCCTTCGCCATAACGCGGCGGATGATCAACCTCACGAACAGCGTCTATGCCGCGCAACGGACGACGTTGAGGAGGTGGTGCGTCGCCATCCGCCACTTTTTGGACGGCCGCGCCATTCATATAATCCTCAAGCTCTCCTTCCGCCAGAACATCCTCTTCCTTAAGCATCATTTCGAATGTCGCAAGCCAACGGCCAAAATAACCATTTTGAAAATAGCTGACCGGATCCAACCGCTCCGACCGGTGCCGCGCCGCGTCGACATTCGGTCCACGCCGCCCACCGAACGTCAAACACATGCCGAACACCCGGCCCTCCCAACGTTCGTGGAAGACGGGTTCATCCTGTTCGACCTCAACTTTGCCAAAACCGTGTAAACCACCTAGATCATGAATGCCGTTCATGGCATCACCTCTTCAAATTCCAGGTCTTAGGGTCTTTCCGGTTTTGATGGAATCAAAACCTAACCCTAAGTTGTTGTTTTGTCGTGTTTCCGGACGGAAAACCGGTGTCCGTTCATCCCTTCAATCGATCCACCGGATCGATTGACCTTGGCAAGGTCGGTCTTCACTCCTGGAAACACTCTAGAGCACGTTCACAAAAGATGGAATCACTAACGTGCTCTAGGTCTTTGTTTTGTCGCGCATTCGAACCCAAAAACCGCGTACACTTTTTGTGAATGCACTCTAGATCTCCAATTATATGACATACATTGCCCGATCGACCAAGCCGCCGATCACTCCTGCAACCGGGACAAAAGAAAGGAAGCCGCTTGTTGTGGTGACGCGCCATCGAGATCGACCCGGCGATTGGCTTCGCGCATCAACTCATCATCGATCGCGTTGATCAAGGGCGTCAATGTTTCGATAAGATTCGAGGATTCCGCCGCTTGGGGGGACAACATGAGTATGGCATCATAGGGCGGAAAAGCCTGGGCCGGATCGTGCAATGTGACCAAATCATAAGCCGAAATGCGCCCATCTGTTGTATAGGCACCGATCACATCCACCTCGCCGTCGCGCACGGCTCCGTACATAAAGGTCGAATCCATACCCCGCGTCGACATAGCGCCCAGTCGGTAAATATCGCGCACACGAATCCATTCCGGCCGGCTAAAAAACTCCGGGTCCCCGCCAATCGAGAGGCGGTCCGCATGGCGAGCTAAATCATTTATGGATCGGATAGAAAGTTTTCTTGCGACGTCGCGACGCATGGCAAACCCATAAGCATTTTCGAAACCGAGCCGCCCAAGAACCAGGACCTTGTGATTGGTAAGCAGATAGGAAGCCACATCTATGAACATGGCGGATCGCGCTATGGGTTCCCCTTGCTTCATAATCGTCGTCCAAATCGTGCCGGTATAATCCACATAGAGATCGACCTGGTTGTTGCGCAACGCATCAAAAAGAATGGTCGATCCCATATTCTGGATTGTTTCGACGGTCGCCCCTTGAGCTTCCAATTGCCGTTTTAAAACCTGCGCTAAAATAAACTGCTCGGTAAAAGTTTTCGCACCGACCGTAGGGCGCACGCCCACGAGGGATAACGGCTGATCGGACGGCGCTTCAATCGGCAGCTCAACCGTGCCGTTAGATATCGGCAAGACGCGGGCGCGTTGTTGAAACATCATGGGCGCCAGCCCGCCGACCAGCACAATGACCAGCCCCAACCCCGCAGCCCAACCGAGATTCTTGCGCCGTTCGCGCGCTGCCTGTTCAGCCAGGCGAATGAGTTGATCGAGCACAATCGCCAACATCGCAGCAAATACACAACCGAACAGAAGCGAAACCGAGTTGCGGGTTTGCAGGCCCGTAAAGATATAATTGCCAAGGCTCGGCGCGCCCACTAGGGTCGAAAGCGTTGTCGTTCCTACAACCCAAACTGTGGCGGTGCGAATGCCCGCAATAATGACCGGAGCGGCAAGCGGCAGCTCGACCCGGAACAATCGTTGCCGATCGGTCATGCCGACGCCTTGCGCCGCTTCGACCATGGCGGGATCCACTTCGCCGATTCCGGTGACGGTATTTCTTAAAATGGGCAGGATGCTATAGAGCATCAGCGCCAGAAAGGCCGGTAGAAAGCCAATCATGCCACCGAGAATAGGCACCATCAGAGCAAGCAGTGCCATACTCGGAATGGTTTGAACAAGACTTGCCAGTGTTAACACCGGTCCGCTCCAACGACTTGATCGGGAGGCCAATACACCTAAAGGAATGCTGATAAGAATGCCGACAGCAAGCGCACTCATCGATAACAACAGATGGCCGCCCAAGAGCTGCGGCAACTCGTTGATGCGTTCTTGTAGATTAATCCCCATGGAATGAAGTCCGTCCGTCGCCCGGCTTTTTCAACAGATGTTCGAGCCGTTCTACCTGGCGCAGCGGTGTACTCATAAGAGAAGAGATGTAAGCATCTTTGGGAGAGGTTAGCAGATCGCGCGGCGATCCCTCTTGGACAATCCGGCCATATCGCATCACGATGATTCGGTCGGCCAGCAACAAAGCCTCGGTCATATCGTGAGTCACCAGTACCGCCGTCAGGTTCAAATCTTTTTGAATTTGCTTGAATTCTTTTTGCAGCGCGTCGCGGGTCAGCGGGTCCAACGCACCAAATGGTTCGTCCAACAACATAATGGACGGGCCGCCGGCAAGGGCGCGTGCGAAGCCCACTCGCTGTTGCTGACCCCCTGACAGTTCTTCCGGCAAGCGATGTTTAAACTGATCTGGAGGCAGATGAACCAGTTCAAGCAATCTATCCACTTGCGCGTCAGTGCGCTGCCGGTCCCAACCGAGAAGTTGCGGCGTCACGCCGACATTTTCTCCGACGGTCAAATGCGGGAATAGTCCAATGCCTTGAAAGACGTATCCAATGGAGCGCCGTAAACTGACCGCATCGATTGATTGTGCGTTCCGGCCATTGACGAAAATCGTACCCGAACTCGGCTCAATGAGTCGATTGATCATTTTGAGAGTTGTGGTTTTACCACAGCCCGATTCACCAAGCAGCACGACCAATTCACCAGCACGCGCGACAAGGTTGACCTTATCCACTGCAACGACGTCATTGTCGTAGGTTTTGCAAAGATTATCGAGCTTAAGAACCATGTCACTGCGCCGCCAAAAGAAATGGCATAAAAACCATCACCACTAGGGTAATGACGATCATACCAATAATGTTGAGTAAAAATCCCGCCCGTATCATCTGCGGTATGGTGACATGACCGGAACCGAACACGATAGCATTGGGCGGCGTCGCTACCGGCAACATGAAGGCGCATGACGCGGCAAGCACCGCCGGGGCGGCCAATTGAAGAGGTGGTAAACCGATTTGTACGGCAATGGCCGCAACAACCGGAAGAAAAGCAGCAGTGGTTGCGGTGTTGCTGGTCAGTTCGGTCAAGAAGATCACCAATCCGACGACGCCCATAACAATAACGATAGCCGGGAACGCACCGAGCGCCGATAATCCACCGCCCAGCCAAGCCGCCAAGCCGGTGGTATTGATCGCATTGGCTAGACTCAAACCGCCGCCAAACAGGATCAAGATATCCCAAGGGGCCCGTTTGGCCCAATCCCAATTGAGCAGGAAATCACGTTTGCCCGTCCCGGCAGGTGTCATGAACATCATCAGTGCACCGAATATGGCAATACCTGTATCCGATAATTGTGGCAAGCCCAGAGCGCCTGCCAGCACGGGGCGGAACACCCATAACAGGGCGGTCATCACAAAGATGGCCGCAACCCTTTTTTCAGGCACACTTATCGCGCCAAGTTTTTGTATCTCTTCGGCAATCAAAAGTGCGACGGCTTCACCTCTATCGGCCTGATGAGGAATCCGATGAGCGAGCAACAACCAGGCCAGCGCCAGCATGATGATGCTGGTGGGCACACCTAACAACATCCACTTAGCGAAGCCCAATTCAATGTTGTAGGTCTGTTCCAAAAAGCCGGCCAAGAGCGCATTGGGCGGCGTGCCGACAAGGGTCGCAAGACCGCCGATTGAGGCGCTATAGGCAATACCGAGCATTATCACGAGGGGGAAGCCGTGAAAGACACCTGTGGATTCCGATTTGTTGTCGCTTATCAAAGGAATCACCGCCAGCGCCACGGGCAGCATCATAATGGTGGTCGCCGTATTGCTCACCCACATGCTTAAAAAGGCCGTGACAGCCATAAAACCGCCAAGCAACGCACGGGGTCCGGTGCCGACACGGGCCAGAAAATAAAGCGCCAACCGCCGGTGAAGCGACCATCGCTCGACGGCAAGGGCAATCAAAAAACCGCCAAGGAAAAGATAGATAAGCGGATTCGAATAGGGGGCGGCGGCGCCACGTATGTCGGTAATCCCCAATATGGGCAACAGCACTAAGGGAATCAAAGCCGTTGCCGCCACCGGCAAAGCTTCGCTGGCCCACCATATAGCCATAAGAATGGCCATTGCCGCCGTCCGCCACGCCAAAGGATCGAGCCCATTGGGCGTTGGAGCCAACAGCACCGCAATAGCCGCCACCGGCCCCAATATGAATCCGATATGTTGAAGCTGCCGAAAATCCATGTGCCGGTGTGTCTGACTTTGAGGACTCATAAGGAAGACTTTTATTGATTTAGGGTCTTTCCGGTTTTGATGGAATCAAAACCTGACCCTAAGTTGTTGTTTTGTCGTGTTTCCGGACGGAAAACCGGTGGCCACTTTTCCTGGAAACACTCTAGGCCCGAACCGAAAAGACGGGTGTAACAATCCGAATGGGCGACAAACAAGGACTTAAAGCACGTTAGCAATTCCGAATAAAGTGAACCTACTCTATATAAAATCAAGTGGAGAAGAATGCCAACATGGCCGCCGACTTCCCGGATTTTCGCCGGCAAGTTCGCCAACGGGAACAAATGAAAGTGACCCAAGGTAAGGTACGTCCCCTCGCGTCAGCGAAAGTCACGATGGCAATCGTTGAGCCACACCCCGCAGGATTATCCCGACATTAGC
>SMVB01344635.1_pt1 | contig 13713 bp, 7 predicted proteins | sample 2456461 | NCBI WGS metagenome assembly SMVB01 (sample SAMN11095934, study PRJNA526329) | marine sediment metagenome | biome: Marine sediment; feature: Surficial sediment; material: Deep marine sediment; isolation source: Hadal surficial sediment | place: Pacific Ocean | collected 2014-05 | depth 0-1...
GAGTCAATTTCATCCCCGAAATTCTTTCCGTCTTCATTGAAATATTTTACGGAATATCCAATGGTTCCCATAGTAGTACCACGGATTTCTATAAATTGGAGGAGTAGAGGGTTTTCTTTTTCCCTTACTTTCCAAACTACGAAAACTACCAAAATGAGCAAGAGGGGATAAAAACGCTTCACATGATTCTTAAGATACATTGGTATTTGCCTACAATTATTTAAAAAGATCCCCAGTCGGAAGAAGGACAATAACTTAAAACTCAAAGGTATAAATTGCTTTCCTAAAATTAGATATTATTCTAAACAATATAATTTCTTACAAGGTTGTATTTTCCAATTTGGTAATTAGCAGCCATGGAAATTTAGCGGTTCAATCGAGTTGAAAAATCATAATATTATGCAGCAGAATCGGTAATATAATGATGATATTGAAATTATTTTTAGGGCACCTCTATTAATTGAACTAGCGTAATTAGGGTTTTAAAAAAATAAGTCGCACGATTGAAATAGCATTTTTCTCATAAATATTACCTTTTGCGTATGAAAAGAATATATATCAGAAAACATTGGATGTTAATTAATTATAGAGAATACTTATATTTGCACTTTAACACAGAATTTGGAAACAAATTTTATGCGTTGTTGATTCTCTTTACGAATAAATATTAAACAGAATTTTGAATTTTCGACCACGATTTTTAGCAATTACTTCAAAATGGATTAAACACCTTTCAACTGGTGTGTTGATCTTTTCTTTAATGCTTGTGTATACAAGTATCACATCCAAAGAAGAAGTATTCCCTCATTTCCCGCTTTACCATCCGGAATTAGATAATTTTTTACTTGATTTCCATTCACTTGCCAGTGATATGTTTAGTGAATCAAATTCACCGGGCGCTGCCATAGCCATTGTTAAGAATGGACAGGTTGTATATAAAAGAGCATTTGGTGTAAAAAAAGTAAACACGAATGACTCTATTGATATTCACACCACCTTTAGAATAGCTTCTGTATCCAAAACTTTTGCAGGGATATTGACAAGTAAAATGGTAGAACAGAATAAATTGAGTTTGGAGGATAATGTACAACAACATTTCCCATCGTTTAGTCTAAAAAAACCAGCGTACGCCGAATGCATGAAGATTAAACATATTTTATCTCAAACTACCGGACTTATACAGCATGCTTATACCAATTATATCGAAGATGGCAAGGATTTGAATACGATGATTTGTTCGCTATCTGATGTAAAACTGCTGGCAGAACCAGGGCAAATATTTAGCTATCAAAATGTGGCTTACGGCATCATCGAGCCAATACTTGAATCTGCTACAGGATACGATTACAATTCATTAATGGAAAAAGAAATTTTTCAACCATTGAATATGATTGATGCTTCGTTAGACTATGAATCAATGGTTTCTGGGGATAATGTTGCCTATCCCAACTTTCCCAGAAGAGGTGGGTGGGCCGCAGGCAAAATCTCAAAAACATATTACAATGTTCCATCGGCTGGAGGAATTAATGCAAGTATTTCCGATATGGCAAATTATATGCTTGCCATGACAGGTCATCGCCCGGATGTCATTAGTGCTGAGATGATAAAAGATGTGTTAGATCCACAAATCAAAACCAGAATTCGATGGAAATATTTTAGCAGATGGAAGGATTATAAAAAATCTTATTATGGACTGGGCTGGAGAATTGTAATAAACAATGAATCAACCATAGCCTATCATGGTGGTTATGTAAATGGCTATAGAAGCCAGCTGGCTATTAATACCGATGAAGATATCGGCATTTGCGTACTGACAAATTCGCCAACAAGTTTTTCAAGTAAACTTATTCCGGCCTTCCTTAAGGTAATTGATGAATACAAGGATAAGTTGAGATTTGAAGAAATCAATTAAGTTTCTATAGCGCAATATCCCTGAATTTTCTCTGGTTATTATTCTACGTGAATGAAGTTATAATCGACTAAAAATATCAGTCGAATCCATCAGAATATTTTCTGAAAATCAAGAACGAAATCATAGCGCAAAAAATTGTACTGATTAGTTTGACTTTGTTATATCGTCTAATTTTTTTTACTAAATGCTTTAATCTTTCATTTCAATAATGTATCAATAATATATTTATTGACGATTAGCAACCACATTTGATCACAAAAAACCAAATTGGCATCTGGTATGTTATCCTGCCTAATGATTAGCAACCAATACTTTCCTAATTCAAAAATCCAATCAATTACTCCTGTTCGTCTTCAGATTGTAGCTGTTCTTCTACACTTAAAACGTATTTACTTGCAGGGAAAAATTTTACGAACTGGATTTTTATTTTGGACAAAAGCTTTTAATAAGCTGAATTTGGCAAACACAGTGTACTGTGTAATTATTAATTGCGGAGGTAATATATTCATTAAAATGAACCATGTTTCAAGACGACCAAGCCTTAGTTTTGTTACAAATGAATTAGGCAAAGTACAATGCAATTGACGATTGAGAATTGAGAGGTTGTTTACTAACAAAAAAAATGGCTGCCAAAGTAGGCCAACTTTTTATACAACGTCTTACTTCTATTTTAATTTTTATTGTTACAACCAATTCATTCCATGAAGAGCAATATCACGAGTAGTCATTAATTGATTCTTTTTGAGCGCATCCAATACGTTAGATTTTTTATCGAAATGATTGGGTTATTAAATGAAGATAGTCAGTTAGATTAATTTTTGTTTTAATAAACTTGGGTGCATAATTCTTCACTATCGAATGCTAAAACATTCAGATGTTTTGATGCAAATATTAGTCAAAATCGCTGAGCTAATAATTTTTTATTAAATATAATTTTATAACAGATGCCTAAGGAAATGAGAACAAAGCAATTATAGTATTTGCTACTTCTAGTGATGGGATTTGCAGTGACAAGCGCCTATGGCCAGGAAGAAAAGAAAAGTCAGAGAAAAACTGGAGTACAGGTAATTATTACCCAATCGCCTAAGATTATTGTTGAAGTGGTCGATGTAAGCAACAATAAGTGTTACGGAGAAGAAAAAGGAGCGATCAACATCACGGCCTATGGCGGATATCCTCCATATAAATATCATTGGATTCATGGAGACACCACACAGGATGTGGCAGGTTTAAAAGCCGGCACATATAAGGTGGCTGTTTATGATGGTTTCAGTTGTAGTGATACTGTCGAAATAGAATTGAAGGAACCGGAATTGTTAAAAGCCAATATTGATGGTATCCAGGATATTCTTTGCTATGGTTACAATAACGGAGAGGTGAACATATCTGTAGATGGCGGTTTACCACCATATAGCTATAGTTGGAATACAGGCGCTCAAACACAAGATCTCAAAGGTGTCAATTCGGGGAGATATTCATTTCTTATCACTGATGCAAACAATTGTCAGGAAATTACCACAGCAGATGTTGCAGAAAAACCGCTGATTGTTAGATCAATAGATGATCTGAAAAATATACTTTGTCATGGTGATTCTACCGGAAGTATAGACATCACGGTAAATGGAGGTGTGCCACCTTATACGTATTTGTGGAGTAACAATGAAACAAATGAAGACCTTAAAAATCTTTTTGCAGGATCATATGACGTAACTGTTAAGGATGATGCAGGATGTACGGAAGTTTCCACAACCAAGGTGGTCCAGCCTGATCCACTTGATATTTCATTTGATGAGTTAAGAAATTTGCGATGTAATGGAGATTATGGTGGAGCGATTAACATTCAGGTTGAGGGCGGTCGCCAACCATACATATATAAGTGGAGTAATGATGCCACAAGTCAGGATATTGCAGGTATTCCTGCCGGAGAATATGCAGTAAAGGTAACAGACGAGAATGGTTGTTCTAATTCAGTGATCAAAGAGATTACGGAACCACGGGCGCTATTTGCTTCACTTATACAATCGAAAGATGTGTCCTTTTTTGGAGGCAATGATGGAACCATTGATATCGATGTAAATGGTGGAGTTTCACCATACAGATATAAATGGTCAAACGAAAGTGAATCTCAAAATATCGATAACCTCAAGATGGGTAACTATATGGTCAGGATCACGGATGCCACAGGTTGTGCAAAAATGATGAATGTAACCATAGATCAGCCACTGGCTTTAAAAGTACAAGTCGATAATGCCCGGGATATTTTGTGTAACGGAGATCAAACTGGAGAAATCAATATCTCCGTTATGGGAGGAGTTACTCCTTATGTCTATTCCTGGAACAATGGGGCTACAACACAGGATATTTTTAATGTCTCTGCAGGAGAATTTGTGTTAACTGTAACGGATGCAAACGGGCACCAGCAAAAAATTGAAGCGACACTGAAACAACCTCCTCCTTTTCAATCAGAAATCATTTCCACCACAAATATTTTATGCAATGGCGCATGGACAGGAAGTGTCGATCTTAGTGTTGAGGGTGGAGTTTTACCATATAAATATCGATGGAGTAGTGGGTTCGACAACCAGGATTTAAATGATGTCCCTGCGGGAGAATATTCTGTTAAGATTACCGATGCTAACCAATGTGAGCAAAATGCCGCCACTGTAGCCTCAGAACCCGAGCCTTTAATTGTCGAATTTGAAAATATAGAGCGCATCAATTGTAATGGCGAGCTTACCGGTTCGATAAATATAAACGTAACCGGTGGGGCAGGTGAATATACCTATGCATGGAGTAATGGTTCCGAAACGCAAAACATAGTAGGAATAGGAGCCGGAACATATAGTGTGCAGGTATTGGATAAAAATGGGTGTATTCAGGAAATTTCAACTGAAGTAAAAGAACCGGAGCTGTTGAGTGTAACTGAAGATTCTTTTCAAAATGTAGATTGTTTTAGCAATGCCACAGGATTTATATCGCTTGAAGTGAAAGGTGGTGTGACTCCCTACCAATTTGAATGGAATAATGGCTACACGACTAAAGACCTTGTCAATGTCCTGGCCGGAAATTATTCAGTGAATGTAACGGATGTCAATGGAAATAAAGCCTCTCTAAGTACCAAAATAGCTCAACCTACTCGAATCACAACTCAATTTGATGCGATAGAAAACCTGAGATGTTTCAATGATCAGAGCGGATCCATAAGCCTTACAGTTACAGGTGGTGTAGCGCCTTATCAATATGCATGGAGTACAGGAACAAACCACCCAGGATCTGAGTGGATTAGCTGCTGGAACTTATACCATCACTATTACAGACGCCAATGCCTGTACCAGAGCAATAGAGACTGTAGTTAGCCAACCTGATGAATTCATCGCCAGGATTGTTGAAATTCAGGATATTAATTGCAGTGGGTCCAATGAAGGCGGAATCGTGCTGGATGTTCAAGGTGGAGTGAGACCATATAATTTCTTATGGTCTATAGGCGAAAGAACCAAGGATATTGATGGCGTACTCGCAGGAGATTATTCTGTGAAACTTTCAGATGCAAATGGTTGTGCCAATGAGTTGGAAGCCTCCATAAACGAGCCGGAAAAACTGATAGCTGAATTAATTTCCGTGAAGGATAATACGTGTTTTGGCGAACAACAAGGAGAAATTCAGATTGATGTGGTTGGGGGTGTAAAACCATATACATTTTCATGGAGTAATGGAGATACTACACAAAACGTTTCAAATCTTGTCGCGGGGTCGTACCAGGTATCTATTACTGATGCCAAAGGATGTGTTGAGATGGTGGAAGTATATATTGGCGAACCAAATTTGCTGACAACCGATATTTCAAATATTAATCAGATCAGTTGCTTCGGAGAAGAGACTGGTGAAATTTCAGTGGATGTAGTTGGTGGTACAGCGCCATACATATACGAATGGAGCAATGCGGCAACTACGAATAATATAGAAGGAGTGGGAGCTGGAAGTTATACATTAAATGTGAAGGATGCACAAGGTTGTGAGAGCACATTGGAAACTGAAATTAAACAACCTGAGTTACTTACTCTTGAATTAGACACTGCACATCATATTCTTTGTAATAGTGAAAGCAGAGGATTCATAGATGTTAATGTGGATGGTGGTGTATTCCCATATGCGTACTCATGGAGCAATGGTACAATTTCGGAGGATCTGGTTAATGTTATGTCAGGGACTTACTCTCTTCAGGTGAAGGACGCCAATGGTTGTGTGGAATATTTGTCTGCGGATATCGATCAACCTGAAGAACTAGTTGTGACTCTTGATTCCTTAATTGATATAGAATGCGCAGGTAACGCAACTGGTTATGTAGGCATCAGATCTATAGGTGGAGTAGCACCATATAATTACCAGTGGAATTCCGGTCAGACATCTGGCATCATCGAAAATATTACTGCCGGGAAATATATGGCCACAGTTACAGATGCTAACGGGTGCTACACCACTTTTTCAACAACAGTTTCCGAACCACAAAAGTTAATAAGTACTATTGATGCCATAACGGACATCAGATGTTTTGATGAAAATTCAGGATCAATTAATGTAACGGCATTAAAGGGTTCTTCTCCTTATACTTTTGAGTGGAGTAATGGCGCTATAACTGAAGATCTCAGAGGTGTTGTAGCAGGAGATTACACGTTGAAGATTACGGAGGCAAATGGATGTGTGACAATTTTGGAGGCAAGTATTGAGGAGCCTACCGAATTTCTTGCGCCAGTTGACAGGGTTGATGATGTACTCTGCTACGGAGATGAAAAGGGTTCAATCGATATTTCTGTAATTGGCGGTGTGACTCCATATTCATTTGCCTGGAGCAACAGTCTTGAAACGCAGAACATCAGTAGTGTTATAGCTGATAATTATTCAGTCATGATTACGGACGCCAACGGATGTATAAAGACCCTGAATGCTGAAATCACTCAGCCGGAGTTGCTATCCTTGCAAATTGACTCGGTACATAATGTAAAATGTTGTGGAGACGAAAGTGGAGCTATATTCATATCGGTTGATGGAGGAATAACGCCGTATCAATATGAGTGGAGCAATGGCGAAATAACGCAAGACATTGATCGCCTTATATTGGGTATATATACAGTGTCCGTGAAAGACGCCAATAACTGCGAGGTTACATCACTTGATGATATGACCCTTTATGAGCAAGTAGTGAGCCAGGGTAAATTTACTACCAGAGATATCCTGTTTGATGTTTCGAAGGCTGTGATCAAATCAGAATCGTTTACTACGATCAATAAGATTGCAACTTTTATGAAGGAACATCAGGACATTTACATTCTCAATTGATGGACATACAGATAGTGATGGTCGTGCTGATTTTAATCAACAACTTTCAGAAGATCGAGCTAAGTCAATCAAGAGGGCCCTTATCAAATTCGGAATCAGAGACTCACGTTTACAGGCTAAAGGATATGGAGAAATGAAGCCAATTGCCAGCAATAGCACTAAAAACGGGAAACAAATGAACAGAAGGGTAGAATTTATTGTACTAAGTGGTACTTTGGAGGGAACCTTAATAGAAAACGAGAGCAGTTTGCTACAGTAAGCTGTAAGTAGAATTATTGAAATTCAAAAGGCGCCTTGCATTCAGGGCGCCTTTTATTGTTTAAAGGCAGAAATTATTTTTTTGGTTTTGAGAAGAATGATAACTTTCGAATGTTTCTAATAATATTGACATTCCATGAGGATTGAAACATATCATTCTAAATTCAATTGCATTGGATAACTTTTTCTTTTAGATGCCAAAAACATATCTTCGCGGTATGATCCTGTTGATGCTATGAGAGAAGATTATTTAAGTGGAGATCCTTCCCAATTAAATCCAGCTGATAAAGAGATTGAAAAAGCGCTCCGGCCACAGACTTTTGAAGATTTCTTTGGTCAGGAAAAGATAATTGACAATATTAAAATTTTTGTTCAAGCCGCGAAAAACAGGAACGAACCACTGGATCATGTGTTGCTACACGGCCCACCGGGTCTTGGGAAAACGACGCTCTCTCATATCATATCCAACGAACTTAATTCAAATCTAAGAATAACTTCAGGCCCTGTATTGGATAAGCCTGGAGACCTGGCAGGATTGCTCACTAATCTTGAATCCGGAGACGTATTGTTCATTGATGAAATCCATAGATTAAATCCAGTTGTGGAAGAATATCTCTATTCAGCTATGGAGGATTATAAAATCGATATTATGCTCGATTCCGGGCCAAATGCCAGATCTGTCCAAATCAGTTTAAACCCATTCACATTGATCGGCGCCACAACAAGAGCCGGATTATTGACTTCACCCTTGAGATCTAGATTTGGAATCAATTCCAGGCTGGAATACTATAATGCAGAATTGTTGAAAAAAATCGTTCTTCGGTCGGCTAACATTCTTAAGTGTCCGATCAATGCTAATGCCTCTGTGGAGATTGCAAAAAGAAGTAGGGGTACCCCACGAATTGTAAACAATTTGCTTCGTCGAACCAGAGATTTTGCTGAGATTAAAGGAGATGGAACTATCACGAAAGAAATTGCAGAAATAGCCTTAAAAGCTCTTAATGTAGATCAGCATGGGCTGGATGATATGGACAATCGAATTCTACGAACCATAATTGAAAAATTCAGTGGAGGTCCGGTAGGTATTTCGACCATTGCTACCGCCTGTGGTGAAGAGGGAGAGACTATTGAAGAAGTCTATGAACCTTTCTTGATTCAGGAAGGTTATATTAAGCGCACCGCAAGAGGAAGAGAAACTACAGCGCTGGCTTATAAGCATCTTGGTTTAGAAATGCCGGGAAAGACAGGCGCTCTTTTTTAAAAAAAAGTGAAATACTCGTCAAAAGATAAGCACACAAATCTCGTAAAGCATAAAGCAAAAGAGCTTGGTTTTGACTTCTGTGGCATCTCAAAGGCTCGAAAGCTTGATGAAGAAGAATCGAATCTTGAGTCCTGGCTTTCAAAGGGTTTTCATGGGAAAATGGCCTATATGGAAAATCACTTTGATAAACGATTGGATCCAACCAAACTTGTGCCAGGGGCAAAATCTGTTATTTCACTTTTGTACAATTATTTTCCTGAAGAGGAACCGAAATCTTCAACATATAAAATAGCAAAATATGCCTATGGAGAAGATTATCACTTCGTAATAAAGGATAAGCTAAGGATATTTTATGATTTTCTACAAAAAGAAATAGGGAACATAAACGGTAGAGTATTTGTGGATTCAGCGCCGGTTATGGAAAGGCAGTGGGCAGCCAAAAGTGGCCTGGGGTGGCTTGGCAAAAACACACTTTTAATCAACAAAGATCAAGGGAGCTACTTTTTCCTTGCTGAACTCATCCTTGATTTGGAGCTGGAAAGTGATGGGCCAATGAAAGACTATTGCGGAACTTGTACAAAATGTATTGATGCTTGCCCAACTGATGCGATTGTAGATGCAAGGCTACTTGATGCAAGTAAGTGTATATCTTATTTAACTATTGAATTAAAAGAAGCAATTCCTGAAGAATTTAAAGGGAAATATAAGAATTGGGTATTTGGATGTGATATATGTCAGGATGTTTGCCCATGGAATCGATTTTCAAAAAAGCATAACGAACCTGCTTTTAATAAAACAAAAGGAGTGGAACTAGTTGTTGATAAAGAATGGATTGAAATTACGGAAGAAGTGTTTAGAGAAATGTTCAAAAATTCACCGATAAAGAGAACAAAATATCAGGGATTAAGGCGAAATATAAAGTTTGTAAAGAAAACCCCCGCTAAACACAGGGGATAATTTTTTACCTAATTATGGCTAGTCGAAAGCACCTATTCAAAAGCGTGCTGTACAACTTACCAAATTTTTCATAACACCATTGTTTTAGTTCGTTAATATCACCCGGGATCAATAATTTTATTGCCTTCTTCAACTCCTTTTCAAACAGTTGAGCGTCAAAACTAACTTTAGTTAAAATCTCTTTGGTGTATTTCAGCATTGGACAGTTTGTTTTAGATGAATAATAAATTTAGCGAAAATTTTGGAATAACTCAATAACGTAATCATTCATTTTTAATTTCTTCTTATCATACGTTTCTGATAAATTTGCGGTTTCATAATATATGATAAATCTGAACCGTTATCACTCATAAATAAAATATGATAGCAAATCGTATTCTTGTACTAATTACGTTTATTTTTGTATTTTGTGCAAATATTTCTGCGCAAAATACAAAAATAATTTTAGGCCCGGATAAAATTGCTCTAAATCAGGCATTTACGATTACTGTAGAGGTACAAAATAATCGAATTAGAAGTATTGATAATTTTCCTGAAATTCCCGGACTGAACAGGATCGGGCAATCAACGTCCTCCTCTACCAATATTATCAATGGCAAGTATTCCACAACACAGAGTATTATTCAAAACTATGCACCAACTCAGGAGGGAGTAATTGTACTCCTTCCATTTACAATCACTGTAAATGATCAACCTGTTAAATCTCCCGGAAAAAGAATAACCATTGGTCCTCCAATACAGCAACAAAAAAGATATAATCCGTTTTCGTATGATCCTTTTGAGGAATTTTTTGGAAAAAGACAACCTCAGGAGTTTATTGATATAAAAGGAGATGCCTTCCTCGCCCTGAGCATCGATAAAGAAGAGGTATTTGTTGGGGAAGGATTTACTGTAACACTTGGTTTGTATAACTCAGTGAGCAAGCCTGATGATCTGGGTTGGCCAGAAGATATTTCAGAACAAATAGCAGAAATAAAAAAGAAAATTACACCAACTAATTGCTGGGAAGAGAATTTCAAGATTACTAACCTGAATCGAGAAAGTGTTGTAATTAACGATATGCGATATTTTCATTTTAAGCTTTTCCAGGCTACATTTTTCCCGTTAAATAATGAAGCTATCAGTTTTCCCTCCATACCTCTAAATATGATTAAGTATAAAGTAGCCAAAAATCCATCCTTTTTTGGTAAAACGAGGCAAGCCGATACTAAGGTATTTACAACAGGATCAAAAACGGTAAATATAAAAGAATTACCTCCTCATCCGCTAAAGGATCAGGTTCCTGTCGGAAAGTATTTTTTGAGTGAAGAAATATCAGGCAAAGAATTAAAGACCGGGCAAAGTTTTACGTATCAATTCAACGTACAAGGAGAAGGAAACATTTCTGCAATTAACAATCCAACAATAAATAAATCCATTAATTTTGATTTTTACTCACCTAATATTCTTCAGAATATTAACAGAAGTAATAATAAAGTGAGGGGCTCCAAAAAATTTAATTATTATGCTATTCCCTCTGAACCGGGAGAGTTTGAGATTGGCGATATTATATCACTGGTTTATTTCGATCCGTATGAGGAATTGTATGATACGTTAAGGTCTAACATAAAAGTGACTGTTAGCGGAGAAAGTAAAAAAAATGTCTCCATTTCTTCAAATGATCTGGGTTCCTTCTACAATATGATCGATATCGAAGACAACAAATTGGAGAGTATAAACAAGCAGGGTATGGTGAAGCTAATTGCCAACATTTTAATTCTGGTTATGTTAGGGCTTACAATTTTTTTTATTTTTAAAAAATAATGGGAAATACCTACGGAAATAAATTCAGGATCACCACTTTTGGAGAGTCTCACGGGAAGGCGATTGGTGTCACGATTGATGGCTGTCCTGCCGGAGTAGAAATCGATGAAGAGTTTATACAAAGTGAACTGAACAGGCGTAAACCAGGACAATCAAAGATTACCACACAAAGACAGGAAGGTGATAAAGCGGAAATACTTTCTGGAATTTTTGAAGGGAAATCTACAGGCACACCGCTAGCAATTGTCATTTACAACGAAGATCAAAAAAGCAAAGATTACTCACATATCGCAGATAAATTCAGACCCTCCCATGCAGACTACACATATTGGGAAAAATATGGAATTCGCGATTATCGCGGGGGAGGAAGAAGTTCCGCCAGGGAAACGGCGGCAAGAGTTGCTGCGGGTGCAATCGCAAAATTAGTATTGAACCATATTAAAGTGGAAATTACTGCTTATGTATCACAGGTTGGAAATTTAACACTTAAAAAGTCTTACACCGAACTTAATCTTTCAAACACTGAAAACAATATTATTCGGTGCCCTGATGAAAGCATGGCAGATCAAATGATTGCTCTTATTGATCAAACAAGAAAAAATAAGGATACTATTGGCGGGGTGGTTACTTGTGTGATCAAAGGAACTCCGGTTGGTTTGGGAGAGCCGGTTTTTGACAAGCTCCATGCCGAGCTTGGGAAGGCAATGCTTAGCATCAATGCTGTAAAAGGATTTGAATATGGAAGCGGATTTGAGGGTGTAAAAATGACCGGTTCGGAACATAATGACATCTTCGAAAATATTGATGGGAAGATTGTGACGAAGACAAACCATTCCGGAGGTATCCAGGGTGGCATTTCCAATGGTCAGGATATTTTCTTCAATGTAGCATTCAAACCAGTGGCAACTATTATGAAAGATCAGAAAAGCATTGATAAAAATGGAGCAGAAACTGTTGTTACTGGTAAAGGAAGACATGATCCATGTGTCGTGCCCAGAGCAGTGCCAATTGTTGAAGCAATGGCTGCTATAGTGATTGCAGATTTTTATTTGTTAGATCAGTCCTCTAAGCTAAAATAATTTTCACGACATGCATTTACTTCAATGAATCCGAAGTGTCTGCGCAGATATCTTGTTCATGACGCCTACTGTTGAGTTCATTACTATCTGGTTCTGTTATTGTAATGCAAACCTTTGCTCCAAGGATAGGAAGTCCGAACTCAGAAGTCGCCCGGCAGGCGAGGCAGGGAAGAAATATTCCCAAAATCAGCAAACGTTACTGTTTCTTATTCCAGCATTGGGTTTTTTACCTGTTTTTACTTCGGTCTCCTTCGGTCGCCATAGGCTTGCCGAAAGCAATGCGGTCTTCCGACTTCTGACACAATTTTGTATCTTCCCTTAAAACAACAGTAAAATCAATATTATTAATGCCTGTTCTTTCAGATTAGTTCGTTATTACAATAAATTACGATGAGGATTTTCATATTTATTTCGCTCCTGTTTATGGCTTTAAATACCCAACATATGCATGCCCAAATTCCACCCAAAAAATTCAAGTTAGCGCTCGTTCAGATGACTGTGATCGGCGGGGACAGGAAAGCCAACCTGGATCATGCCAAAGAAATGATTGAGGAAGCCGCTGCAAATGCAGCAGACGTGATTTTGCTCCCGGAAGCCATGGATCTTGGATGGACGGATCCTTCTGCGCTCACGGAAGCTCAACCAATTCCAGGAGGTAAAACAAGTCAGCTTTTAATAAATTTGGCGAAAAAGCACAGCGTTTTCATTTGTTCGGGTTTGATTGAAAAGGATGGAGATAAGGTGTATAATTCAGCCATCATTGTTGATCCGTCCGGTAATATTATCCTTACTCATCGAAAGATCAATGAGCTGGATATTGGTCATGACTATTATGCACTTGGCGATAAACTGAACGTTTGTCAAACCCCATTTGGTACCATCGGTCTTTTGATCTGCGCAGATGCCAATACCCAAAACCAAGTATTGACAAGGTCTCTGGCCTTTATGGGCGCGGATGTAATTTTATCTCCGAGTAGTTGGGCAGTACCCGCCGACCATGATAATGCAAAAGAACCATATGGAAGCCTTTGGGAAAATGCCTATATGCCGGTGGCAAAAGACTTTTCGATCTGGATCGCTAGCAGCAGCAATGTTGGCAAAATGACTGC
>SMVB01073490.1_pt1 | contig 13712 bp, 12 predicted proteins | sample 2456461 | NCBI WGS metagenome assembly SMVB01 (sample SAMN11095934, study PRJNA526329) | marine sediment metagenome | biome: Marine sediment; feature: Surficial sediment; material: Deep marine sediment; isolation source: Hadal surficial sediment | place: Pacific Ocean | collected 2014-05 | depth...
AGCAGCCGGTGCTCTACTGGTATCTGTCTTCCGACGCTCCGGCCACCGTGAAATTCGAGCTCACGGTGCTCGACCAGGAATCCATCGATCCGCTGGTCGATGTCATGCTCACGACGCCGACCCGGTCTGGACTCCAGCGCATCGCCCTCGCAGACCACAATATCCGACTCAGACCGGGCGAGGAGTACCAATGGTCGGTGGCGATCGTGGCGGAGGAGGAGGATCGGTCCAAGGATGTCGTGACGACGGGATGGGTCGAGCACGTGTTGGTGCCGAAGGAGATCGGCATGCAGACCCATCAGGCCGTGGGAGAGGACCGAGTACGTCTGCTGGCAGGAGCGGGACTCTGGTACGACGCCCTCGACGAGGCCTACAACCAGATTCTCGAAGATCCAGGCGACCAGCGGTCACGCTCTCAATTCAACCGCCTTCTGCGCGACGCCGAGCTGCCCGAAAGCCCCGTAGTCATCGAGAAGTGATGAATCGGGTCACGGCGGGCCCTCGCAGCGGTTCTCTCTTAGGAGGTCCTAGAAGAGCTCCTATCGCCGAACCGCCTGGCGAGAAGTCGCAACGGCGAGGAGACCCATTCCGAATACCAGCGCCGCCGAAGGCTCGGGAATCGCGATCGCGATCGCGATCGTATAGGTCCCGAAGGCCGCCGGGGAGAGAGTCACGCACGCAAGATCGCAGAACCACTCCTGCGGAACCGCGTCTATATCCAGAAGTGCAAAAAACTGAAGCGCTCCCTCTTCCCCAACGGTTGGGAAAGCCTCCCACTGAACCGCATACGCAACTGCCGTGTCATCCAGGTGGAGGACGGGCCCAAGGCCACCCAACGTGGTCCCCGGGTGGACCCAATCGATTCCGAAGGCCGCCACGCTCATCCGTTTGATGTCCACGACGGCATTCGGCACGCCCAGATCCAAGTCGTCGACATCAAAAGAGCCGATGGGTTCGCTTCCTACGCATGAACTCGTAGGATCACAACTGAATATGATGTCGAAGGAAGTGGCGGAAGCGCCGTCGGCTGCGAACGTACAGACGACGCCAACAGAGGCGACCCAGGCCAGAATTGCGACCAGTGCCGACGGGCTGCGACTCTCCCGGGCCTTCCTTACGGCGGGGTCCATCCCCTTGAACAGTGTCTCCCGCATCTTCTTTCGACCTCCACCCACCCCTACTCAGATGCCAGAATCAACATCGACACTCAACCCACGATCCGCCCGTCCAGCACGAAATCCAGCAGAGATCTACCCCCGATGGGCATCGCTGCACCCAGGCGTTATGTGCTCCGCTAGACACGATAGCTAAATTTCAGGAAATGCGAGCAAAGGTCAATCGACTATTCGCCGCCTCGATTCGTGTCGATCGTCGCGCAATGAGTCCCCAGCGTTAGGCTGGGAGCCCTTCGAGCCGACCCGCGGGATTCGCGCCGAGGTCCCCGAGGCACCCTGAGCTCCAAAATCCGCACCTCGCATAGTTCCTGCCCGCAGCGAGCCGTTCATCACAGAACTCTGTGACATTTTCCGTGAATGCGTCGTATGGCTCATGCCCGATGAGGCCCATCGGACGCGCCCAGCACAACGGTGTCGCCCCGGAGGGCTCGGGATGGACGATCCCGTGTAGGACCCGCGCGCCCGCGCACGACCGGGCCACACTGCTCAGCAGGCAATGGCGTCTGTCCGCAGCCTGTTAGGGAAGCTCTTCGACCGCCTCGGTCTCGATCAAGCTCCCCGAGTCGGCCTCGAGCAGTTCCGTCAGGGCGGCTTCGAGGGCCTCGATCCTGAATTCCAGATCCTTTAGGGAACTGCCCGAGAGTGATCCACCCGAGAAAGGAGTGCCTCCGGGTGCGAGCGCCGTCGGAGAGACGGTCTCCCCGATGCTGCCGGAATGGACGAAGATCTCGCGCGACGTCTCACGCTGCTTTTCCTCGGAGACCGGGGCGCATCGCACATCCAGGCTCGCACCCTGGCCGAAGCGCGTGAAGGAGCCGAAGAGGACGTAGTCTGCACCGGCTTTGCGTCCAAGGGCGAGCGAGCGCGCTGCAGACCAGCACCGAGCCGGCCGGAACGAGGCTGAGAACGGAAACGTGGCGATCCCGGACTGGGCGACCTTGCGCTCCACATCGCCCTATGATGCTTATCCCCTCCCCTCCCCCAACCGGTCGGGCGATGGGCTCCACGCGGATGCCCGTGGTGGCGTGCGATCTCGCTCGGGCTGGACACCTACTCGGCGAGCGAGAACGTCGGGCTCTCTGGTTTCGAGGAAGACGTGGAGCCGATGGAGGGCGCTGGCCCAGATCAGCCGCTCTTGACCGGGGAAGAGATTCTCGAAGCGATCGAGTCCGTTCGCGCGGTGATGGCGCGCCACGCGGGGCCGGACTTTCCGCTTCATCTCGCCGGCGGTCCCGTGATCGAGGAACGCCTGACGCGAACCATGGGCCCCGATGTGGTCCGTTCACTCGGCCTCTCGATCCTTGCGACAGCGGTCATCCTTCTCGCCTTGTTTCGGCGGGTATCGGGAGCGCTGCTCCCCCTCGGAGTCATGTTGCTCTCGCTCTTCGGCACGCTCGGGCTGGCACCGGCATTCGGGATTCCGATCGGATTGACCAGCCAGATCCTGCCATCCCTGATCCTCGCCGTCAGCGTCGGGGACTCGGTCCATATCCTGACGATTTTCTACCAGAGGCTTCAGCGAGGAGATTCCAAGCACGAGGCCATCGCCGGAGCACTCGGCCACTCCGGACTCGCCGTGCTGATGACGAGCCTCACGACCGCCGGTGCACTCTTTTCCTTCCGATCTGCCGTCCTGGCTCCGGTCGAAGATCTGGGCATCCTCGCGCCAGTCGGCATCCTGCTCGCCTTGATCTATACGATGACGGTTCTGCCCGCGATGCTGTCTCTTCTGCCCATCTCGGCCAAATCCGGTCAGGCCGCACGGTTCGGGACCGTGGACGCTGCACTCATGCGCTGCGCACGCGTTTCCACCGAACGATCCTGGGCGATCGTCGGCGTCTCCCTCGCCATTCTCGTTGGTTCGCTGCTCGGTGCCTCGCAGATTCGATTTTCGCACAATCCCCTGCTCTGGTTTCCGGAAGAGGACCCGCTCCGGAAGTCGATGGACGTGCTCAACGAAGAGATGCGCGGCGGGATCACCCTCGAGGTTCTGTTCGAGACGGAGGGCGAGAACGGACTCCACGATCCCACACTGCTGGCGAAGATGGATGCACTCCAGCAGGACAACGGTTCGCTCCGCACCGAGGATATCTACATCGGCAAGTCGATCTCGATCGTCGATGTGCTCAAGGAGATCAACCAGGCGCTCAACGAGAACAGGCCTGAATATCGACGCGTTCCCGGGAACCGACAGCTCATCGCGCAGGAGCTCCTGCTCTTCGAGAACAGCGGCTCCGACGACCTCGAGGACTACACGGACAGTCTCTTCAGCACCGGCCGAATGACCCTTCGCGCGCCCTACGCAGACGCCATCCAATACGCGCCCCTGGTGCGCAAGATCGAGCGGATTTACGGCGAGAAAATGTCCGGCGAAGCGAAGGTCACCGTCACCGGCCTGATGCCGCTTCTCATGCGCACCTTCGAAGCCATGGTTCTCAGCATGTCGCGCTCATACGTTCTGGCGATCGCGATCATCGCGCCGCTCATGATGCTCTTCCTCGCGAGCGTTCGACTGGGGGCGCTCAGCATGTTCCCCAACCTGCTGCCGATCGTGATGACCCTCGCGATCATGGGAATCTTCGATCTGCCACTCGATGGGTTCACGCTCCTCATCGGAAGTATCGCCCTCGCCTCGCCGTCGACGACACGATCCATTTCATGCACGGATTCAATCGCTATTTCGCCGAAACGGGCGATTCCACGGAGGCCGTTATTCGTACGCTCGCCACATCCGGGCACGCGCTCCTCGTGACGACGCTGGTGCTATGCAGCTCTTTCCTTGTCTTTACAACGGGGGACCTCAAGAACCTGTTCAACTTCGGATTCCTGACGAGCTTGACGCTGGCACTGGCTTTTGCCGCGGACGTCCTCCTCGCGCCTGCCTTGATGGTCCTCGTGACGCGCGCGCCCCAGCCAGCCGCTACCCCCGAGCCGGCGTAGAGTCATTCCCTGACCCCGCGCTACTCGATAGACGGCTCGGCCGACAACCGGAGGAGTTTCTCATGACCGAAGTACCGACCTGGACGGTCGTCATCGCGGCAATTTTTGGATTGATCGGTATCGCGGTCAGCGGATTGATCTTCGTGAACCCTGCCGCCGCGCCCATGACCGCCGGCCTCGATATGACCGAGGAAGTGCGCTCGCTTGTCACTGGATATGCGATTCGCAACAGCATCACAGCGCTCGTGCTCTTGATCGCTGTGTGGATGCGAACCCCCACTGCGCTCTTCGCCGCGGTCTCGGGCCGCTTGATCACCGAGCTCATGGATGGGGCCAAGGTCCTCGCGATGGGAGTCGACTGGGGATTATTAGTCGTGCTGGTGCTGCTGATTCCCGCCGTCGGGGTACTCTGGAAGCTGTGGCCGCTTGCCAGGACCGAGATGATGGCTGCCCGGCCGAGCGAGATCAGGACAGAGCGAATTGGGCGGCCTTGAACGAGGACAGGATCGGGAAAGTCAATTTCTTCATGAAGTCGATGTGGGCGGGATGATTCGAGTAGGTCTGGAAATCCTCCTCATCATCGAAATCGGCAACGAGCACATAATCCGCGTTTCGCCGATCGGTCTGGAGATCGGGGCCGAACGTGTACGCGCGGATCTCCGGAATCTGGGCGGGAAGATCAGCGAATCCCCGAGTGACCGCTGCCACGGCCTCGTCGTCGGATTTCTCGTTCCAGCTGAGCAGAACTACGTGTCGAATCATTCTGTGCCCCTTATTTGAGCGCGAGCCCGTCCCGACATGTCGCGACATGCGAAGACTTCCCGCGTGACGTGAGTGCGTCGATCTCCAGCCATCCGGTGAGATTGATCATAGTCAAATATCTGGGGAGGTCTCCCGACCCAAACGGACGAATCCGTACTCACGAGGCCCAGGCTTTTCTTCTCGGGGCCTCTCCTCGATTCGCTGCCGAAGCCGCTCGAACGAGGCTCAACTCCCAACGGCCGAGACCGACCATTCGATCGAGAGATTCGTTCCCGGCGGGCTCGGTTCGCGCCGACCCGTACGCCAGTGGCACCCCATAGATTACGCTCTCTCGCCATGCCGGTCCTCGAGAAGGCGCCATCGGGACGACCTGAAGCGACCCTCCGCCGCAACCGAAAGCGAGCAGTTCATACGCAAACCGGCCGCGATCCGCCGCCTCGCGCCGGCTTTCCTGGCCCGCCGCATCGAGAGCCTATACAGCCAAGCCCCTGAATCATCCGATAAGCCCGGAAGCCACCGCGCCCTGCGGTCTGGCTCGGGAGTACGGATGCGCGAGAACCGAAAAATCGACGTCGCCATTTGGAGTGCGGCGGGAGATTCGCGGACCAAGCAGGTCGCGGGGCTGCTCGAGACAATGGGCCTGGCGGTCCACGATCTCAAGTCCCCTTCGGCACCGCCCATGGTCATCCTGCTCTTGCCGGGAAAGGGCGGCAAAGGCTTCACGTCGGCCTGTGCGAAGATCGCCGAGGCGTTTCCGAATGCGCCGGTGATCGTCCTCCACACCCCCGAAAGCGAGATCGCCCATCCGACGCTCGACCATCACGTCTTTGAACTCCTGCCGGCCTCTCTCGATCTCGAGAAGATCCCGGGTCACCTGCGTACGGTGCTCGCGCGCTGGAATCGATTCGAGGAACTGAAGAACCAGGCGATCACGCTGCAACGGCTCGAATCGACGACCGACCTCGTGTACTTCGATTTTCGTCCCGACACCGGCACGTTCCGCCCCTCGAAGCAGCTTCGACAGATCATCGGCCATCACGATGAGTCGGACTCGATGGCCCCGAGCCCGCTGCTCGACTGCATCCACACCGACGATCGGGCGCTCTTTGCGAGCACGCTATTCGAAGCGGCTCGTTCCGGAACGCCCTTCTGCGTTCAGATCCGACTCACCGATGCGAATGGTCGGCAGAGGCATTTTCGAACCCGAGGACGGGCCTTTGGCGCCATTCCCGGAGAAAGTGCCTCGAGGGTTTTCGGAGTCTGCGAAGACACCACCGACCACGTGCAGCGATTGGCCGAAGCCGAGGCGCGCTCCCGCATCGACGATCTGACGGGGCTCGGCAACCGACGCTATTTCGACGATTGCCTCTCGAGTGCCTTGGCCCGCGCAAAGCGGCAAAGCGAACAGCTGGCGCTTCTCTACGTCGATCTCGATCGCTTCAAGTTGATCAACGACACGCTCGGACACGACGCCGGCGATCAGCTCTTGCGAGTGATCGCCGCCCGACTCTCGGATGCCGTTCGCGCCCAGGATGTCGTCTGTCTCGATCATGAAAACTCGAACACAGCGGAAGCCCGGGTCTCGCGGGTCGGCGGCGACGAGTTCACGATCCTGCTTTCCAACATTCACGGCCCCGCGGACGCCGAACTCGTCGCGAGCCGCATGCTTGACGCGATGAAGGAGCCGGTCGAATTGGGCGGCCAGACGCTCACGCCTTCGGCGAGCGTGGGGATCGCGATCTTTCCCGCCGACGGCGACACATCGGACGTGCTTCGCAAGCGAGCGGACGCGGCACTCTACGCCGCCAAGGGCGGGGGCGGCGGATTCCGCTTCTTCAAACAGTCGATGGAAGACGGCGCCGTGCGGCGGCTCTCGCTCGAACACGAACTGCGGGGGGCGCTCGATCGCGAAGAGATCGAACTCCACTACCAGCCGCGCATCGACCATCGGAATGACCGGATCGTGGGAGCCGAAGCGCTCATCCGCTGGACGTCGCCAACGCTCGGTCGCATCAAACCGGAAGAAATCATCGGCATCGCCGAGGACACCGGCCTCATCACGAGCCTCGGCCGATGGACCCTGTTCACCGCGTGTCAGGAAGCCGCCCGATGGCTCCCGAACTCCGAGAAACCGATTCGCCTCTCGGTCAACATCTCACCGCTCCAATTCGAGCAGGACGACGTCTTCTCGGCCGTAGTCGACGCGCTCAAGGAGACGGGATTCCCGCCGGATCTACTCGACCTCGAAATAACGGAGTCTCTGCTGCTGCGCGACGATGCCTCGATCGAGCGGTCGCTCGAGGAGCTTCGGCGCATGGGCGTCCGAATCGTCCTCGACAATTTCGGGAAGGGCTATTCGGCGCTCGCCGTGCTGATGAGTCAACCGATCGACGTCCTGAAACTCGACCGGCTCCTGATCGACACGGTCGCACCGGATGGCGAGGGCAGCACCCTGCTCGCCAATGTGATCCGCATGGCGCAGGATCTGAATCTCTACCCGATCGCCGAGGGCGTCTCCCATGCGGACCAGGCGGAATTCCTGTTGTCGCACGGCTGCCACGAAATGCAGGGCTTCTTCTTCTCTGCGGCCATGCCGCCGGATGTGTTCCGAGAGAAGCTCCTCAACAAGTAGGCGCGCGCAGGCGCGGGCGCGCCCTCCCCCGCATTCTGAACCGCCCGGCGTCACCGGCTCGGCTACGGCAGAAATCCCAACGGATTCTGTGGGGTCTCGGAGCGCCGGATTTCGAAGTGGACGTGGGGCCCCGTCGAGCGTCCCGTCGACCCGACCTCCGCGAGCTTCTGTCCACGCTCGACGAATTCGCCCTTGCGCACGAGCAGCTTGCTCGCGTGGGCGTAGACCGTCCGATAGCGCCCCGCATGCTTCACGATCACGACCTTGCCGTAGCTTCCCAGCCGGCCGCTGTGAATGACGCGACCCGACTCCGAAGAAAGGATCGGTGTTCCGCGCCGGGCCACAATGTCGATGCCCTCGTGAGGGCGGCCCCTGCGCCCGCCAAATTGCGAGCTGAGCCGGCCGCGGACGGGCCAGGAGAAACGCAGCGAGGTCTGGGACCGAGCGGACGTGCGCGCGCGACGTCGCGCCTCGTCGAAATTACCCGGCCTGCCCGCGCTCGAAGACGATCCTGCCCGGCTCTCTCCTGCGCTCGCCCGCATCCGCTTACGCGCACCCGGGATATAGAGTCTCTGACCGATTCGCAGATTCGTGACATCTCGAATGCCGTTGGCCCGGGCGACCTGCTTGGCGGTCACGCCATAACGAAGGCCGATCCGGTAGAGATTCTCACCCGCCGCGACGTGGTGGATCACACCGGGGCCGCCGGGCGCGCGGCCGCCGCATCCCGGGAGCCCCGCTACGAGCAGCAGCCCAAGCAGACCGGCCAGAGCGAGCCGGCAAGCTGGCCGCCCGACGGTCTGGCCTTCCGTCCGCCCGACCGTCGCAAAACGCTGGTTTCTTTGCAGAAAAGCCATGGCCGCGACCCGGAACGCCTCAGGGCTCCTCGACGAGCATGGGTTGGCCTGGACGCGAGGGCGGCATGCCGCTCCAATCCGAAGGCACGCTCATCAAGCCGTTGCGGCCGATCGCCGCCACCGCCAGAAACTCGTCGGCCGTGAACGAGACCATCGCGGAATAGATCGTCATCGATCCGATATTTTCGCCCGCGGGCAAGCCGACTTCGACCTGGCGGGCGTCCGCCACGGAGCCATCGACCGGCGAGATCAAGACGACGAAGCGACTCACTTCGCCCGGTGCCGGATGGCCCCAGGTGATCTGATGAAGTCGTTGTTCCTGGGCGCCCGCGCTCGCGGCTCCGAGGACCAGACTCGCCAGCACCAGCGCCGCCACGAACGGGACGCTGCACAGGCCGGTCCGGAGGCGTGAATCGACCTGGACTCTCTGCTCTTCTTCCGATCGCGCCTGTTGATCTGGTTGTTCTGGTCGCACGTGTCGTGCGTTCATGATTCCCCCCCGAGATCGGCCCGACACGGGCCATCGAACCCTTCGGAGCATACCGCTTCCGCCTGAGAAGTACCTGAAACGATCGATTCGGTTCCAGCGGCGCTGCGTTCGAGGAATTTCACCTCACCCAGTGGGGAAAACGCCCGAATTTCGGCCAAAAACGATTTTGCACGCAGGGATCCGACGGCGTTCACGTAGCCCCGCGCCGGGTCGAAGCGGACCGGGGCCACCCCGACGCAATCGGAGTCGGAATTCCCGGGCGAACAGAAGCGATTCGTGCGAACCCCCAGGATGCCGGCGTCGGGATCGAAGCCGGCGCGCCCCTCCGTCGTCATCTCCACCCGGATCTCGATCTGGGCGGAGGTCCGAATCGGGCCGAACTGAATCGGCTTGCGAACCCGGCCCGTCATCCCCGCCGCCAGGACGTGTCCGGTCCGCGGATCGAGCGTCCAGACGAACTCCGAGAAGCTGCCGGGAATCGCGTCGGTCCCGGCTGAGCGAAGCTGCGCCTCGATCTCGGCCGCGGGAATCCGGATCTGCACGACCGCTTCGCCGGGTACGGGCTCGAAATAGGCGAGGCGCCGCTCGCTCCATTTCCGATCGAGACTGCCGGGCTCATCCGGGGGTGAAATTTCGAAGCGCACCTCGATCCAGCGCGGCCTCGGATCGGAGAGGTCGAGGGGCTCGGCGACCGCCTGCTGGGCGAACCCGCAGGCCAGCACGATCCCGATCCATGTGACGCTCGATCGACGACTTCGCAAACTGGCCTCCAGACCCGCTACGACAGCCCCATTCCCAAGACCCCTGAATGTTGGGGTGCAAGCCCGGTGCCGGGCAGAATGCACGCCTAAGAACGCACACAAACGTGCCTGGCAACCGCGCGGCCGGCGCGCGCCATGCGATTCGGTCAAGATGGGTAAATTCCCAGCTGAACCTGCGTCATGCCTGCGACCGGGGCGGGCCGGCAAGATGTCGGACGGCTGGCTATCCTCGCGCGCTCTCGCTCGCCGGACCGCTTCAAGGGATGCGGCCTCACCCAGAGCGTCCGTGCCCCCCTGCAATCCGTTCCCCGCTGAAATCAAACCACCCAAAAGGAAAACGAATCGAATGCCCCGCGCCTACGCCATCACCGCCGAAGCCATCGCCACCGAACGCGCCCGAGTCGACGACGATCTCGACCGCGTCGATCTCGCAAACATCATCGCCCTCGACGAAATCACGCTGCCCGATCTCCAGCCCCGCGACGTGAAGGTCCGGATACTCGCGATCTCCCTGGAACACAACATCGCCCACGCGGCGCTGGCCGATACGGTCAACATCGCCGACATACGCGGCGGCAAGATCTATCCCGGCAACTCGGCACTCGGCGAAATCACCGAGATCGGCGGCGAAGTCTCGAAATTCAAGGTCGGCGACATCGTCGTCACCCACTGCAACGGAGAGCCCGACGCCTTCGGCTATCCCCTGCGCATCTGGGCCTACGACCAACCCGATTCCGTCGGCTGGTGCGCCGAGGAAGCCGTCGTCGGCGACTGGCAACTCGTGCACGCCCCGCTCGATTGCGGCCTGAACCTGTGGGAAATGGCCGCCCTGCCCTTGCGCGCTCCGACGGCCTATCACCTCTGGCGACGGGCCGAAGGAATCTTCCGCGTGAAGGTCGCCCAGGAGCAGCTCGCAACGCTCAACGTGCTCGGCTTCGGGGGCGGCGTGTCGGAGCTCTTCCTGATGCTCGCTAAACATCGTGGCCACAACGCGTTCTTCTGCTCCGGCAGCCCCGAGCGCCGCAAGGCCCTCGAAGCCCAGGGCATCGTCGGCATCGACCAGAAGGAATTCAACCGCTTCGCCGATCGCGGCGACACCAGGGCCTTCGGCAAGGAGGTCAAGAAACAGACCGGCGGCGTGGGCATGCACCTCGTGTGCGACATGCTTCGTGGCCCGGTCTTCGACGCCGGCATCGCCGCCGCCGCCCGCCTCGGCGTGAATGTCTCCGCGGGTTGGCAGCTCGGCACGATGGTCCAATACAACTCGGCCGGCGCCTCGACCAAACAGGTCACCCTCGATCACACCCACTTCGAGACGCTGGTCGGCGTCGAGGCCGCGACCTCACTCTATGGCCGCGTCTTCAAGCCGACCGTCCACAACGAGATCTATGCCTTCGACGATCTTCCGCGGGCGATGGTCGAGATGCAGGCGAATCAACAGACGGGCATTCCGATCATCCGCGTGGCGGACGAGATGCCGGCGGCGGTCGCGAGCTTGATTCCCTGATCGAGGCGCAAGCGCCAGCGACTGTCCTGCGATGCGCCCTCGATTCAGGTTCCGGGCGCTCCGTCAGCTCGGTTGAGGTGAACGGAGGGCGCGGGGAGGCTGGTGGATGACGAGCGAAGACGCGCAGCGCAAGCGTTTCCCCAAAGCCGGCGAGGCCTGGGAGACGCTGCGCGGTCGCCTCGAAGGCCTCGGCGAGCACGATGTCGACTGGCGCAACAAGAAAAGCGCGGTCTACGTTTTCCATCCCGGCGAGGACGTGCTGCGGGTCGCGAAGGAGGCCTACGCCCTCTACCAATCGGAGAACGCCCTCGGACCGGCGGCCTTCCCGAGCCTCAAGCGAATGGAGGACGAGGTCATCTCGATGGCGCTGGACCTCTTGAACGGTCCGGAGACGGGCACCGGGAACATGACCTCGGGCGGCACCGAGAGCATCATTCTCGCGGTCAAGTCATGTCGCGATGCGGCCGCCGCGCGTTTCGAGGAAGCGGGACTCGCGCTTCACGGCGCCAATCTGATTCTCCCCCGCACCGCGCATCTCGCCTTCGACAAGGCGGCGCATTATCTGGGCCTCGAGATCCGTCGCGTCGACGTCGGCCCGGATTTCCTGGCCGACCCGGTCGCCATGCGCGCGGCGATCGACGCACGCACGATCATGCTGGTCGGATCGGCTCCCTGCTTTCCCTACGGCGTGGTCGACCCGATTCCGGCGCTCGCGGACGTCGCACTCGAGACGGATCTCTGGCTGCATGTCGATGCGTGCGTGGGGGGCTATTTGAACCCCTTCGCTGAACTCGAAGGGGTCGAGCTTCCGGCCTGGGACTTCCGCGTCGAAGGCGTGCGCACGATCTCGGCGGATCTCCACAAATACGGTTATGCCGCCAAGGGCGCCTCGACCATCTTGCATCGGAGCCAGGAACAACACGCCTATCAGGGCTTTCAGGCGGACGACTGGCCGGCGGGATCGATGTCGACACCGACGGTCGCCGGCACCCGACCCGGCGGCGCCATCGCCTCGGCCTGGGCCGTCATCCACTACCTGGGAATCGAGGGCTACCGCGAGCGCACCCGGCGGATCCTCCGCGCGCGCGAGACGATCATTCTCGGGCTCGAGTCGCTGGGCCTGCGGGTCTTCGGCGATCCGCGGCTGGCACTATTCTCCTTCGGTGCAGCCGAGGGCGATGATCTGTCGATCTTTTCGGTCTGGAAGGTCCTGCACGACCGCGGTTGGTTCAGCGGCATCGTCCAGAACCCCAATGGGATCCAACTCATGTTGTCGCCGTCTCACGAGGAGGTCGCGGAGGAGTACCTGAAGGATCTCGCCGATGGCGTGGCACTCGCTCGAAGCGAGGCAGCCGGAGGCCAGAGCGAGGGGGCTGTGCCAACGCGTTATGCGTGAGGACGGCCGCTTAGCAATTCCGCCGCGAATCGGCCCATGGTGCCGAATCGAATCGCTGCTCTGGAAAACGCTACGACGAGCAAGCCCGCCCAAAAAACGGAAGATCGACGGATTCTTCGTTCGGGGGCCTGCAAGGAGTCCGCTCCCGCGCGTACTCCCTCATCGCACGTATACTGACTCGATTCCACAGCTTACTTTCGGAGGTTCAATGTCGTCTCACGGTTCCAGGCTTTGTCTTCCACTCCTCGGGCTACTTGTAATCGGCCATTTCGCGAATTCAGCCTCAGCCGAACAATTTATCTTGAGTTCGGGTGCAAAGGACGGCTTCTACCACGGAGTCGCGTCCCGTGTCGCCATGCTTCTGATCGAGGAGCAACACCAGGCAACCTACCTGACGAGTGCGGGCTCGCTCGACAATCTCACCCTTCTCGCGGACCCGAAAAGCGCCGTCAATGTCGCTCTCGCGCAGGCCGACGCAGTCCGGTACTTCCTCGACGAGCACCCGGAGTTCAGCGACGAGCTGGTCGTGCTCGACGACCTGGGACGCGAGTGTGTCGCTCTCATTACGAGCGCCAAGACGGGCATCTCGGACGCGGGGGATCTAAGGACTGGAGGCTTTGGGCAGATCATCCTCCCCGCCCCAGGCAGCGGCTCAGCGGTCACGTTCGAGTACATGGCCCGAATGGATCCGGCCTATCGCAAGACGCCCGTGTCCTACCGGGATCCGATCGAGGCGATGCTCCAGATGCGAATGAAAAACGGAGAGTCGATCGCCGCCGTCATGCTCGTCAAGCGGCCTCGAACTCTCACGCCGGAATTCGAGATCGTGGTCGAAAACCAGGACGTGTTCAAGGTCGCGCCGATCCTGCCGGAGCATGTGAAGAACGGAAGCCTGCCTGATGGAAGCCCCGTCTACAGTTTCGAGGAGGTTTCGACCGGGGCCGGGCGAGACCGTCACGTCTCCTTCAAGACGATGTGCACTCGGGCGCTGATCCTCACCTCGTCGTCCAAGCTGAATACGACGATGCGACGGGATCTCTCCCGAGTTCTGCTCAAGTGGGGCAAGCTCATCGCGCCTGGCCGATAGCCTTCCCGACTAATCAACCCGGCCGCAGGAAATCCAGGTCCGAGCGCATCATCGCCTCGGCGAGCTCCGCAAAGGTCGTACGCGGCTGCCACCCGAGCCGCTCCC
>SMVB01368506.1_pt1 | contig 13707 bp, 9 predicted proteins | sample 2456461 | NCBI WGS metagenome assembly SMVB01 (sample SAMN11095934, study PRJNA526329) | marine sediment metagenome | biome: Marine sediment; feature: Surficial sediment; material: Deep marine sediment; isolation source: Hadal surficial sediment | place: Pacific Ocean | collected 2014-05 | depth 0-1...
AAGGGTCACGGCGGTCAGTTTGATATCATCGTTGATGGCGACGTGGTGGCCGGTCGGACCGGGTGGAAAAAGCTGATCGGCGGCGGCTGGCCGGACGAAGAAGATGTGATTCAATTGTTGCAGCAGCGTTTGAAGGCGCGTGCCGACGTCTAGGGCGACGGTGTAAATTGAGGTTGCGTTCAACCTGGTCAGAATGCGCAACCTCGAGGCGGCGACGTGACGATATCGGGACTAACCGCCCAAGAAGTGCCGGCGCTGCCGGCAACGATGGCCCCTCAACCGCACTCGGCGGCCCGCCAACTCACCTGGATCGAGACGATCCAGCCCAAAACAGCGTGCCCGGGCTGTTTTTCAGCAGCCTGCTCGAGGCTAGCAAGGTCTGGAGCCCCAGAATGGTGGGTTTGGGCAAGATCGGGACTCTCAAAGGCAGCGTTCGCATCGACTCGCGAGCTTGATCACCGGGTGTGGAAGTTGCCGGTAAACTCCTGCTTCTCGTGCAACTAGTGGATGCTGTACTTAGGCGCCGATGCTCGGTCGACGCCGCGGCCGACTCGTTGGCGCCGGCACCGACGCGGAAGCGATCGATCCCGGCGCCCGCCTCGATGTGATGCTCCTTCCTTACGTTATTCCTCCGGTTCTTCGCCGGCGCTGGCGCTGTGCAACGTCGCGACCCAGCTCTCGACCTGGCGGGCGGCGATGTCGCGCGACCCCAACCCGAAGGCCAAAGCGATGGCAATCGCAACCGAGCCGAGGAGGAGACCGAACGCCAGGTTGATGATGTCGTCGGCCAGACCCATCTGGCGTAGCGCCATCGCGCCGGCCAGGATAACGATCGCCGAGTAGGCCGCCAGGCTGAGGATCTGGGCCTGCTGGATGCCGCTGACCCGAATGGCTTCGCTGGCCACGCGCGCCAAGAACAGGCCGACGCCGAGTACAACGATGCCGATCACGACCTGGCCGGCAAAAACCACGAAACCGGCCACCAAGGCCGACAAGGTCTCGAAGCCGACCAGCGCCGCGGCCTCGATCGAGGCAAAGAGCATGATCGCCACAACCAGCAGCGTGCCGACGATCGCCGACGGCGCCACCGTGGCCTGAGCGCCGCCGACGCCGATGTGCTCGAGAACGTTGTCGAAGCCGGCGCTGCGCAGCAGGCTGCTGACCAGCTCCGCCACCATGCGACCGACGAAGTAGGCCAACACCAGCAACAATGCGGCCCCGAACAGCAGGGGGATGGCGCTGAGGATGCTCGACAGCATCTCGGTGGCCGGGCCGGTGATGGCGGTCAGCTCCAGCGCCTGCAGCGATGAGATCAGAACCGGGATCAGAATGAGCACGTAGAGTAGGAGCCCGACCACACCTGAGAGCTTCTTGGCCCCCAACGCCGACGAGAGGCCGAGCTGGTCGGCAACGGCATCGATACCGGCGGCCGCCAGCAGGTTGGTCACGACCCGCTGTACCAGACGTGCGGCAAACCAGCCAACCGCAAAGATCAGCAGGGCTGCAAAGAGGTTCGGGATGATCCCGAGGATTTCGTCGACCAGCCCTTCGACCGGCCCCAACAGCCCCTCGACGCCGAGCGCCCCGAGCGCCGCCGGCAGGAAGAGCAACAGAATGAGCCAGTACACCGCCTCCGAAAAGCTCGAGCTGAGCGCCAGTCCTTCCTCGCCTTCGATCCCTGCACCGCCGCCGAGACGCCGATCCACGTCGAGCCGCTGCAAGGCAACGTTGAGCAGCCGGCGGATCACCGACGCGACGATCCATCCCGTGAGCAGCAAGGCGGCGGCTCCCAGCAGGTTCGGCACGTATCCCAAGATTCCCGACAGCAAAGCGTTGAGCGGCTCGGTGACGACGGTGAGGTTGAGCGCGTCGAAGAAAGCGACGAGGACGAACAGCATCGCCAAGAAGAAGACAATGCGGCCCACGGCCCGCTCGATCTCGATCGGCTCTTCTCTGTCGCCGGCTATCCACTCGGCGATTCGATTGTCGAGCGATGTGCGACGGAGCACGCCGCGCACGATGGCGGCGAGCAACAGCGCCGCGAGCCATCCGACCACCAGAATGGCAACCGCGGCCGCGAGCCGCGGCACATAAACCCAGAAAACGTCTACGGTCTGCTGCCAAAGCTCTTGAATCATGGCTAGACCTCCGTGTGGTAGCACCGGCGGTCGCACCTGATCGCCAACCCTGCGGGAGCGGCTTGCGCACGGCAGCCGGCGACATGAGGGTGGGTAGTCGTCGCGGCGCAATTCTCCTGCTTTCCGGGGAAATAAGAAAGGGGCAGCGAGGAGCCACTAGCCTGGATATCTCAGCGGGTTGCCACACCTACCCGCTTGTAGCAGCGCCATGCCCACGTACATCGGTTTACGTGTGATGCGATAGACGCCCGTCGAAATGATCTCCGGGGTGGATCTCCAGGGCTTCGGATCCTGCCTCGACCCTGCGCCGTCGACGCACACGCCTGTCGTGGACGGTCCAGAGCCGCGCCCTTGCCCTGCGGCCGATCCGGGCGCACACTCCCGCAGCACCAACGAGAATTACTTCCCGATCAGATCGAGAGGTCGCCCGATGAGTAGCCCGTTTTTCGTACTCCTTCTCGCCCTGGCGCTCGGTAGCGGCTCCGGCGCTCAGTCCGACGCTCAGGGTGAAGCCGACGAGGACCAGGGTCCCAAGCCCTATGCCGAGGTGATCACCGAAGAAGCGGTCTCCGACGAGGGGCTCTTCACGGTCCACCAGGTCGGCGACCGCTACTTCTTCGAGATCCCAGAGTCGCTCTACGGCCAGGACATGCTCCTGATCACGCGCATCGGCCGGGTGCCGGCGGGGTTCGGCGGGTTCATCGTGTCGGGGACCAAGGTCTCCGAGCAGGTGCTCCGTTGGGAGCGGCGCAACGATCAGGTGCTGCTCCGCAAGGTCTCCTTTAACCAGGTCGCGGACGACTCGTTGCCGATCTCCGATTCGGTGGTGCGCAACAACTTCGCGCCCATCCTGGCGGCGTTCGACATCGAGGCCATCGGTCCGGATGCGACCACCGTGGTCATTGACGTCACCGACTTCTACGCTGGCGACACGCCGGCGCTCTCGGGACTCTCCGCGGCGCAGCGGACAACCTACGGCGTCCGCCGTCTCGACCCCGACCGGAGCTTCATCAACTACGCTCGCAGCTACCCCCTGAACATCGACATCCGCCACACCTTGACCTTCGAGGCCACCGACGCCCCCGACGCCAAGACCGAGACGATCTCGATGGAGATGCACCAATCCATGGTGCTGCTCCCTGAAGATCCGATGATGCCGCGGTTCGCCGACGACCGAGTCGGCTATTTCTCGATCACCCAGGTCAACTTCGGCCTCGACGAGCTCAAAGCCGCCGAGCAGACTTTCATCCGCCGCTGGCGGCTGGAGCCGACCGATCCCGAGGCCTATGCGAGAGGCGAGCTCGTCGATCCCGTAAAACCCATCGTGTACTACATCGACCCATCGACTCCGGCCAGATGGCGTCCCTACGTGAAACAGGGGGTGGAAGACTGGCAGGCGGCGTTCGAGACCGCCGGGTTCAGCAACGCGATCATCGCGCGGGAGCCACCGAGCCCCGCAGAGGATCCCGAATGGGCGGCTGAGGACGCCCGCTACTCGGTGGTGCGCTGGGCGGCCAGCATGGTCCGCAACGCCATGGGTCCGTCGGTATCGGATCCCCGCACCGGGGAGATCATCGAGAGCGACATCGTGTGGTTTCACAACCATCTGCGCTCGTACCGAAACCGGCTCATGCTCGAGACCGGCGCCTCCAACCCGGCGGCGCGGTCGCTCGACATGCCCGACGAGCTGATGGGCGAGACCATCCGGCAGGTAATCGCTCATGAGATCGGGCACGCCATCGGTTTGCCGCACAACATGATCGGGTCTTCTTCGTATCCGACGGAATCATTGCGGGATCCCGACTTCGCCCGCCGCATGGGTGTCTCGCCCTCGGTCATGGACTACGCGCGCCAGAACTACGTGGCGCAGCCCGGCGACGGGCTTCAGCCCACCGACTACATCCGCAAGATCGGCCCCTACGACCACTACGCGGTCAACTGGGGCTACCGGGTGATCCCGGATGCGACCTCGCCCGCCGACGAGAAAGCGACGCTCGACGAGTGGATCGCGGCAAAGGCCGACGATCGCATGTACCGATTCGGTTCGAGCACCGGCTGGAACCCGGACGCCCAGACGGAGGACATGGGAGACGATCCGGTGAAGTCCTCGGGCTACGGCGTCGCCAACCTCAAGCGCGTGGCGCCAAAGCTGGTCGAGTGGACGGCGACGCCGGGCGAGAACTTCGACGACCTCGAGGAGCTCTACGGCGAGCTGGTCGGGCAGTGGAGCCGGTACATCGGGCACGTGGTCACGCTGGTGGGCGGCCGCTACGAGAATGCCAAGACCGCCGATCAGGGTGAGCCGATCTTCACGCCGGTGCCGCGCGACAAGCAGGAAGAGGCGGTCCAGTTCGTCATCGACGAGGTGTTCGTATCACCCACTTGGATCGCCGACCGGGAAATACTACGGCGCATCGAGCACGCCGGGGCGCTGGAGCGCGTGCGCGGCCGGCAGGTGGCTTTCCTCAACCAGATGCTCGATCCACGGCGGATGCAGCGCATCATCGAGTCGGAAGTGTTCGACGCCGGGGCCTACCCGCTCGTCGAGTACCTGGACGACCTCAAGGAAGGCGTGTTCTCGGAGCTCGACAGCGGCGAACCCATCGATACCTACCGCCGCAGCCTGCAGCGCGCCTACCTGGAGCGCCTCGAGTATCTGATGACGGAGGAACCGGCGGCCCCGCCGGCAACCGCCGGCAACAACATCACGCGGGTCGACGTCAGCCAGTCGGACATCCGGCCGCTGTCCCGGGCGCAGCTCCGAGAGATCATGGAGGATGCGCGCTGGGCCGCGGGACGCACCGAGGACCGGGTCACCCGGGCGCACCTGGTGGATCTGGCTGACCGCGCCGAGGCGATTCTGGAGGGCGGCAACGGCGGAGGCTGACCAAGCACGATGACGAGCCGCCACCTGTTGTTCCTTCTGGCACGCCGTCTCTATTCGCTCCGCCCACCGCTGCCGGCCGTGCTCATCATGGGCCACATGCGCAGCGGCTCCACGCTGTTGCTTCATATCCTGCTGACCAACCGCCGGCTCATCGGTTGCGGCGAGCGCAACGCCGCATACAGCTCGCATCTGGACCTCGACAAGCTGGAGATTGCGGCGCGGATTGCGCAGCGCGCGCCGTTCCGTCGTGTCCGCTACGCCGTCGATCAGATCAATCACGACCAGTTCACACCAAGCCGCGATTTCCTCAAAGACGAGCGGGTGCTCCTGATCTTCCTGATCCGGGATCCACCATCGACCATTCACAGCATCCTCGAGCTGACGCGCACCTTCTACGGGGGAGCATGGACGGTTGAAAAGACGATCGACTATTACTGCCGGCGGCTTCAAACGCTCACCGATCACGCAGTAGGCCTCGCAGGCAAGCAGAAAGTGATGGCATTGAGCTACGAATCGCTCGTCGATGACACGTCGACGGTGCTGCGGGGCTTGCAGACGTTTCTGGGTCTGGACGCCGAGCTCCGTGAGCAGTACGGGATTCAGCGTTTCACCGGGAAGCGCGGCGACCCTTCCGAGAAAATACGCGCCGGGCATATTGTTCGGCGGCGCCTCGAGCCCCGAACCCGAATCCCTCCCGACGGGCTCGAAAGAGCGACCAAGGCCTATCGGGCGTACCGGAATGCGATCGATTCGTTCATCGCAGTCGGACGATCGGGCGAGGTCGGTGACGGCTCCGCCGGTTGAGCCAAGGCCACGGCCGGCGACAGACCGGCGATCAACGACGTTTACAAGGAGGCCGGGCTCAGCTCAACGCCGCAGCCGGGCGAGCTCGTCCTCGATCATCTCCGCGACCGTCTCGAAGGGCACCGCGCCGGCGGGCAGGGGGCGGCCGTTGATGAAGATCGCCGGGGTGCCGTTGACGCCCACCGCGGCGCCGTCGCTGGTGTCGGCGGTGATGACATCGGCGTATTTCCCCGACGCCAGGCAGGCGCTGAATGCCGCGGTGTCGAGGTCGAGACGGCCTGCTTTTTCCTCGAGGTCGGCGATCTCGAGGCGGTCCTGCTCGGCGAAGTAGAGGTCGTGGGTCTCCCAGAACTTCCCCTGCTCATGGGCGCATAACGAAGCTTCGGCCGCCTTCTGCGCCTGCGGATGGATCTGGGTGAGCGGGAACTGCTTGAAGATGATCTTCACCTGGTCGGCGTATTCGGCTTTGACCTGCTCGAGGGTCGGCATGAAGGACCGGCAGTAGGGGCACTCGAAGTCGGAGAACTCGATGAGAGTGATCGGCGCGTCGGCGCTGCCGAACAGCGGCGAGCCGGCGGTCTCGATGTCGACGCGGAAGGGATCGAGAACGTAGTCGACGTCGTGGTCCGCGGCAAGGTCGGCGGCGAACTCTTCGAGGATGGAGTCGCGAATCTCGTTTTCGAGGTAGTCGCGGATCTGCGAAGCAATCGCTTCGAACTGCTGGCCGAGCCGCGCCTGGTTCTCGATGTAGAAGAAGCGCACGTCGTCGTCGGTGACGTCCACCTGATCGCCGAGAACCCCCTCGATCAAGGCGTCGACGGTGACGCCGCGGGCCTCGGACTCGGCCTCGACGAGCTGGTCGCGGACGAACTGCTTCATCGCCGTCTCGATGATCTGGTGCCGCCGGCTGCGGTACTCGAAATCCATCTGGCCGAGCTGCTGGCCGAGCTGCTCGACGAGATCGCCGAGGATAATCTCGACGCCGTCGATGGTGGCGAGCACTTCGTCGGCCCCGGTGACGGTGGCGGCAGACTGGGCGCGCGGGGCACGGGCCGGCGGCGGCTCCGCCGTCACCCCGGAATCGCAACCGGTGGCCAGGATCGAAATCGCAAGCAGCGCGACGATGGTACACACCGAGTCGCGGCGCACGAAGACGGATGCGTTTTTCATGGGCGGCTCACGTCCTTTCCGAGAAAGGAAACTCTAACATCGGGCGCACCCCGGATCCCCGAAGGCCTCCGCCGCGGCCCGACCGACCCGGAAAGGTGCCGACGAGCTCACGAGGGTTTTTCAGTACGCTGACTACTACGAAGGCAATGCTGACTCCAACCGCCGCAACCGCGCGTCGATCTGCTCGAGCATATGCAGGATCATGACGTGGGTCTTCTTGGCGTCGATGCCCACCGGGCTGTCGGCGCTGTAGATCGCTTCCTCGATGCGTTTGTAGTCTTCTTGTGAGATTTCCATGGTGGTCCTTCGCTGTGCCGGTCGGCGGGGATCGCTAGGAAACAGCCTAGCCCGAATATCTCAACGGGTCACGGCTGCGCCCGTTCGCCGGGCGGAGTTCTGCAGCACCCTGCTCAGATCAGGTCGGGGTCGGCGATGATCTCGATCAGCGCCGGGCCATCGTAGGCGAGGCCCTCGCTGATCGCGTCTTCGAGGCCGGCGGGATCCTCGACGCGGGTCCCGTGACCTCCACAGTTACGGGCAAACTCGGCGAAGTTCGGATTCTGCAACGATGTCTGCCAAACCTGCCATCCGCCGGCACGCTGCTCCTTCGAGATCTTCCCCAGCTCACTGTTGTTCAACAAGACGTGGGTGATGTTCATGCCGTATTTCACCGCGGTCGTCAGCTCGCCCATGTACTGGCCGAAGCCCCCATCGCCGGTCACCGCGATGATGGCGCGCTCGGGCGCCGCGGCCCATGCGCCCATCGCCGCCGGAAACCCGAAGCCGATCGAGCCGAGGTAGCCGGACATCAGGATCGACTGCGCCTGGCACTCGAAGTAGCGACCGAACGAGTAGGTGTTGTTGCCGACATCGACGGCGATCACGGCGTCGGCAGGCGCCACGGCGGTGAGCGCCGCGAAGATCGTCGCCGAGTTGATGCCGTTGCCGCCTTCGGCCTGGGCGCGGCTTGCCTTCTCGGCGCGCCACAGTTTCCAGCGCGCGGCGACGTCGGGCCGCCGGTCGATCGCCTTGCAATGATCCGGCAGGCGTTCGGCGAGCAATGCGGCCGTCGTGGCGATCTCACCCCACACCGGCACCTCGACGGGATGGAACTTGCCCAGCGCCATGCGGTCGAAGTCGACCTGCACAATCGGCTGGGTCCGTTCGATGCCGGTGTGGTCGGAAAACGAGGCGCCGAAGACCACCAGCAGGTCGGCCTCGTTCATCATCCAGCTGGCGATCGGCGTGCCGCTGCGCCCGAGCACGCCACCGGCGAGCGGGTGGCGGTCGGAAATCTGGCCCTTGGCCTTGAAGGTGGTCAGCACCGGGGCGTTGAGCCGACCGGCGAGCTCGATGACGGCGTCCATTCCCTCGCGGGCGCCGTAGCCGACGATGATCACCGGACGCTCGGCGGCGGCGATCTTCTCGACCGCGGCGGTGAGTGAGTCTTGTGGCGGGACGATCTCGACGGGGCCGATGCGGCCCTCGGGCGACGCTGCCGTCGCGTCGTCGTCGACCGGCAGGACCTGGACCTCGTCGGGAAAGATCAGGTGGCCGACGTCGCGCTCGACAATCGCCGTCTTCAAGGCCAGCGACATGAGCTCGGCGTGCTTGCTGTTTGGCAACACGGTCTGAGAGAACGCCGCCACCCCCTTGAAGGCGGTGGCCAGATCGACCTCCTGGAACGCTCCCGGGCCGAACACCTGGGTGTTGACCTGACCGGTGAGCGCCAGCACCGGGGCACGATCGACCTTGGCGTCCCAGAGACCGGTCAGCAGGTTGGTGGCGCCCGGGCCGGCGATCGTCAGGCAGGCCGCCGGCTTGCCGCTGAGCTTGGCGAAACCCGAACAAGCGAACGCGGCCGCGCCCTCGTGACGTACGCCGATGAACGTCAGGTTGCCGGCGCTTTCCTGCTTCCGAATCGCTTCGGCGAGGCCGAGGTTCGAGTGCCCGACCATGCCGAACACGTGGGTGACACCCCAGTTGACCATGGTCTCGACCATGACGTCGGTGGTCGTACGGACGTCTTCGACGGCCTCTTCGACGGCGACATAGACGCCATCGTCGCGAACCTCGAGGTCGCAGACAGCGGCGTCGGCGTGTTTGCCGGCACCGGTGATCGGATCGAAATCCCAGCCGTGCCACGGGCACCGCAGGCAGCCGTTTTCGATCGTCCCCTCGCCCAGAGGGCCGCCCTGGTGCGGGCAGTGATTGTCGAGGGCGCCGTACTTGCCTTCGACGTGGCTCAGCGCGATCGTGTGGGCGCCGGCGGAGACGGTCATGACGCGGCCTTCGGGCAACTCGTCGAGCTCCGCAACCTTGTACCAAACGGTCTCCTTGTCGCTTTCTTCGGCGTCGGAGGCCGCGGCCGTCGTGTCGAGACCCGGGTCGGTGAAGTCCACATACCAATGCGTGCCGTCGCAAAATGGCTTGTTTTTCGAGCGCCCGCAACGACACAGTGTGTAGTGTTCCCGCGACGCACCCTCGCCGCGCTCCGTGTCCTGCAGCTCGACACCACCGGTGACGAAATACGGACCCGCCACGACCACCTGGATCGTCGGCGGGCGCTCCTGGTCGCGGTGCTCGACGTCGCCGACCGAGTGGCTCAAGGCTCCCGAGGGGCAACGTCGTGTCTGCTCCGCAACCCGCTCGCCGGCGGCACCGTCGGGATCGATCCAGGGCTCCGTGCCCGTCCGCCACACCTCGGGGAGCTGGTCGGTGCAATAGCCCATGTGGGCGCAAATGCCGCGGTTGTCGTGCACCGTGACCGCCTCGCCCTCGTAGTCGGCGCGAACGTCGGCCTCGCCGTCGGTGAGCTTGGTGCCACGAAAGTCGGTGTTGCGGTGGGTGCCGTCGCAGAAAGGTTTGGTGCGGGAGTGGCCGCAGCGACACAGGGCGATGTTGCCCTTCTTCATCCCCGCCGTTTCGATCCGGTTTCCCTTGGCGTCGAGCAGATTTTCGAGCCCCTCAACGCGCAACGGTCCATGCTCGCGCGGGCTGATCTGCGGTTTGGCATCTTTGGCGTCGTTACCCATTAGCTTCTCCTGGCAGGCACGTGCGGACCCTCGACATGTTCACCACGGCCTGCTCCGCTGCCATTCTCGGTCACCGGGCGAGCAACCGAAACCGAGCCCTTGTGAGGGTGCGTACGTATACGACAGTAAGCGCCGATGGGATCGCCTCCCGTCAATCGCCAGAACCCCATCCCGGCTCGCGGCACCAATTCCCTACATTCAGGAGATCCGAGCGGGTAACTGGAACGGTACGGCCACGCCTCCCGACGGTCAGCTCTTCGACGTCGTCTTCGAGGTCACGACCGAGGAAGGCCTGGCGATCACTATTCGGAATCCCCGGTAGGTCACACGACCAGACCCATCACACTTCCACCACGGCCTGCTAGGGTTGCTGGTATCGACTTGCCGGGCGGCGTGCGGGCCGGCGTGGTGAGGTCGCATCCTGACGTTCCCGACCCCGAGGAGTTTACCCATGCCGACGGCACACGCCCGACACATTCTCGTTTCCACCGAAGATCAAGCCAACGATCTGAAGACCGAGATCGCCGGTGGCGTCGAATTCGGTGAGGCCGCGAAACAGCACTCCAGCTGCCCCTCCAGCGCCCAGGGCGGCGACCTCGGCAGCTTCGGCCCCGGCCAGATGGTGCCCGAGTTCGACAAAGTGATCTGGAAAGAGGCGGTGGGAGAGGTCCACGGACCGGTGAAGACGTCGTTCGGCTACCACCTGATCGAGATCGTCAGCCGCGAGGACTAGCGAGGCGGTGGCCGAGCGATTCACCGTCGAGCAGATCGACCACGTCGAGGTCCTCGTTCCGGACATCGAAGAGGCTGCATCCTGGTACGAGCGCGTGCTCGGGCTCACCGTGGTGCGCGGCCTGGAGTGGACCGAGCCGCTGATGATTTCGAGCGACGGCGGCAGTACCAAGGTTGCTCTGTTCCGGGGCACGCCGCAGGAAGAAAACGTCGGCTGGCGGCGGCTAGCGTTCCGTGTTTCCGGCGCTGCCTTCCTCGAGTTTCTCGGCCGTCTCGACGACGTCCCGGTGGTGTCCTCGGGCGGCTCCACCGTCACCGCCGGGGACATTGTCGATCACGACGTCTGCTGGTCGATCTACTTCGCCGATCCGTACGGTAACCGGCTGGAGATCACCACGTACGACTACGCCGAGGTCGAGGCTGCTCGCAGTTCCTGAGCCGCTCCCCGCAGCTCGACTTTCAAGAAGCGCCTCAACGTCGATGTTGCGCGGGTCGAGCAGCTCCATCAGCGTCGGTTGAACTCCACCTCCATCAGGACCCAGTGGTCCGGATCGAGGACAACCGCGGTCGGTTCGCGGTCGAGCACAATGCGGGTTTCGGAGATCCCCGGTTGCATCATGATCCGATCCGACACGATGCGCGGGCCGGCTCCTCTGCCCCCGCGGCCCCGGCGCCCACCGCCGCCCGGGGGCGGGGCGGCCGGCACGGTGATCGCAATCGGGATCGGCATCTCGAAAAGGTAGCCGTCATCGTCGATCTGCTCGAGCGTGATCAGCAGCTCGTTGGTGGCGGAATCCCAGGTCCAGCCACCCCGCAGGTTCGGGAAGCCGCCCTGGTTGAGCCACTGGCGGAAAAAACCCGACAGATCGATCGCCGGCAGGTAGGTGTTCTCCATGACCTCGCGGAAATCGTCGGTCGTGGCGTTGCCGTTGTAGTAGAGCCGGTAGTACTCGCGGATGCCGGCCCAGAAGCGATCTTCGCCGATCAGGCCACGCAGCATGTGCAGGAACCAGGAGCCCTTCTGGTACATCATCCCGGTGGTCACGGTGCCGCGGCCGATCGGGTCGAGGTTGTCGTGGACGATCGTGTAGTCGGGCCGTTCGGCGTAGAACTCGATGATCCGCTCCTTGTCGGCGGCGAGACCCGCGAGCAAGTCGTCGCGCCCGTAGGCGTACTCCCGATACAGCAGCGTGAAGTAGGTCGCGAATCCCTCCGAAAGCCAGACGTCGTCCCAGTCAGCCTCGGTCACCGCGTTGCCGAACCACTGGTGGGCGATCTCGTGGATGATGACGTTACGCCAGCGCACCGTGCGCTCGCCGGTGACCGAATTGTCGCCGTAGAAGATCGCGCTGGCCGCCTCCATGCCGCCGCCGACGCTGTTGGACTGGACGTTGGCGAGCTTCTCGTAGGCGTAGGGGCCGATCGCATCGCTGTAGAACCGCATCACGGCCTTGGTGGGCACGGCGAAATCGTAGAAGCCGGCGTCGCGGTCCTGGGCGTATACCCAAGTTTGCAGCGATTTGCCGTCGAACTCGTCGTAGTAGTCGACGGCAAAACGGGCGGCGCCGAGCACGAACAACCAGGGGGCAATCGGCACCGACTGCTTCCAGTGAGTGCGGCGGAAGCCGGCGCCCGGCATCCCGGCGGCGCCTTGGACGGCCGCCAGGTCGTCTCCATCCAGATTCGACTCTTCGACCAACAAGCCGTTGCTCACCACTTGGTAGTGGCTCGGTGCCGAGACGATCATTTCGGAGGTCGCCTTCTCGTACGGATGATCGATCGTCGGCAACCAGTTTCGCGCCCAGTTCGGCCAGTTGTCGGAGAAGAAGGTGCGATCGCCGTATTTGTTGTCGCCGATGATCAAGCCGCGCTCCGGGGTGCCCCCGTAGGCGATGCGGAAGCGACGTACCTGTCCGCGTCGCGCCGGCTCCGGCAAGACAATACGCAAACGATCGCCAGCGTGAGTGAATTGCAGCGGCGTGCCCTCAGGGGGTGCCGAACCCGCCCTCTCCGACGACGCCGGAGCCGCCACCGCTAAGGACGCCGAGCGGCCCGTCTCGGCGATCAATTCGTCGACGGCATCAACCGTCATGCCGGTCGCTGCGTCGCCGTCACCACCGACAAGATCGAGCTCGAAGCTCTCCACCCCGTCGGTCAAGAACCGGATCTGCACCGTCGCGACGCCGTCGATCCGGTCGGTGGTGTCGGAGAGCGTCAGCTCGAAGACGTAGTGCAGAACATCGAGATCGAAGTTCTTCGGATAGGCGTCGGCGGTTGTGCCCGATGTGGGGCCAGCCGCGAGCAGGATCAACGCGATGGTCGCAGGCAACCGAAGCTTCATTCCCTGGCTCCCCGAATCTCGTCGGTCATCGGCGACAAATGCCGTGTGAGGGTCCACTATACCCGCCGCAGACCCCGCGCACGCGCGGCCCATTGTGGTTATCCTGCATGAATACGGTAATTCGCGCGGCACGGCCCTCCCGCCGGCACCGCAGCGAACCAAATCCCACCCCCAAGGAGGGGCCATGGACAACGATGATCGGAACGACTTCGAGAAGTTGTTCTCAATCGATACGAGCAAGATTCCGAGACCGCAGATCTCGCCAAAAATGATCGCCGGCGTGATCGGGGTGATCTTGGTGATCGGGCTCGCGCGGGGAACCTTCTACCAGGTAGAGACGGAAGAAGTCGGGGTGGTTCTGCGCTTCGGCAACTTCATCAAGCTCACTGATCCGGGGCTGCGAATGAAGATCCCCTTCGTCGACACCATGATACGGGTGCCGGTAACCCGCCAGCTCACCGAGCAGTTCGGCTTCCGTGCCGCCGAGGAAGGCGTTCGCCAGACGATCTCGACGGCGCAGTTCGAGGACGAGTCGCTGATGCTGACCGGCGACCTCAACGTCGCGGTAGTCGACTGGATTGTGCAGTACCGCATCGCGGA
>SMVB01089965.1_pt1 | contig 13706 bp, 12 predicted proteins | sample 2456461 | NCBI WGS metagenome assembly SMVB01 (sample SAMN11095934, study PRJNA526329) | marine sediment metagenome | biome: Marine sediment; feature: Surficial sediment; material: Deep marine sediment; isolation source: Hadal surficial sediment | place: Pacific Ocean | collected 2014-05 | depth...
GCGCCGGGTCACCAAACGCTCCCGGAGTCAGGACCTCCGTTCGTGATACCGCCGATGAACGTTGGATTGCCCCACGCGTCATCCGAAGCCAGCACGTCCGCCGCCGGCTGACCGTCAACGGGGACGCACTCGCACACCAAGGATGCTGCGGATTGTGCGAATGCCGCCGATGTCAACAAGGCCGAAATCATCGCCGACCCAATGAGTCCTAAGTGGCGCATGAAACTCTCCTTCTTATTTCCGGTGGCTGCCGAAGCGCACACTGACCAGCTAAGCGCCCCGATTCTGTAGCGTACTCTACCCTAGTCATGCGGCTGGAGGAAAGTTTCAAGCCTTTCGGATGCGCCAACTCGAACTCGCACGACGGTCCTCGACACATTCGCATTGAGGTGCCCGGCGCAGGACCGAACTCAATCTGCGCTTGCCGATCGTCGGCAAACACGGAACCTGGACAGCTCCCATCGTGTGGGGGGCGAATTAGTAATTCTTAGCGCAAATCGCCTCGAAATCCAAGACTTGCCAATTGTGGCGTGGTCGGTAGGCTCTTCGGATCGTGCGTGACTTAGTTATCCTTTTCATTCACCTGATCGTGACCACCGCTCGCCTATTCGGACCAAGCGGTCGTCGCTCGATTATGGCCGAGTCACTACTCGTCAAACACCAGCTACTGATTCTCAATCGGTCCCGCGAGCGAGCGCCGAACCTTCGCCCGATGGATCGAGTCATCGCGGGGCTTTGCGCCGCCGTCATGCGCCCTACCTGCCTGACCCGCTCAGCCATCGTCCTTAAGCCCTCGACGATCATGGGCTTCCATCGGGCGCTAGTGAAACGAAAGTATCGGTTCCTGTTCACCCCCAAACGCCGCGGAAAGCCCGGCCCCAAAGGGCCTTCTCCTGAGCTGATCGCTGCAATCGTCGAGATGAAGCGAAGGAACTCGCGCTTCGGCTGCCGGCGTATCGCCCAACAGATCTCGTATACCTTACGGTGTCGAACTCGACAAGGATGTCGTCCGCCGCGTACTGGCCAAGCACTACCGCCCTGAGCTTGGCTCTGGCGGCCCGTCCTGGCTGACTTTCCTCGGCCACACCAAGGGACAGCCTGTGGAGTGTCGACCTCTTTCGCTGTGAGTCACTCATCCTAAGGACCCACTGGGTGATGGTGGTCATGGATCAGTTCACTCGGCGAATCATCAGTTTCGCCGTGCAGTCAGGTGTGCTCGATGGACCCGCGGTCTGCCGTCTATTCAACGAGGCGATCGCCGGGACAGGAGCCCTACCCCGCTACCTCAGCAGCGATCACGATCCGCTGTTCGAGTTCCATCGCTGGAAGGCCAATCTGCGGATTCTTGAAGTCACGGAGGTGAAGACCGTGCCCTAATGTACCGCTCTCGCATCCCTTCGTCGAACGCCTCATTGGGACAGTCCGCCGCGAGTGCCTTGATCACATACCTTTCTGGAACGCCCGCGATCTAGAGCAGAAACTGCTGCATTTTGAGGAATACTACAATCGGGACCGTGTGCACCGAGGACTCGGAGGCGTGATACCCGATCCGAGACCGCCAAAATCAGCGCAGAAGATGACTCGCTTGGATAATTACCGCTGGAAATCCTGCTGCCGTGGCCTATACCAGTTACCTATCGCCGCTTGATTATGAATTCGCCACCCACAGGTTATTAGTGCCCCTCGCTGAGTGAGACACTAAGGTGCGACGCACTCGAAATTTTCTGCGTCGTCGATGCTCCCGCGGCCCCCGTAGCGGGCAACGTTAGGGTAGACGCATAACGGTCGAGACCGCTCTACGCTAGCGTCCGCCGGTAGCACGTTCCCGTAAACCGCGCCAAATCCCCCGGGCAGGTCGGTCTTGTAAGCCACCATCCTCTCAGGCGGAAGCCCTCTTTCTACCCAACTCTCCAGAGCTGTTAGATCGTCGAACACGTCGGGTCCAGGCCCACCATCACAGTGATACATGCCCGGTATCAAGAAAAGCCGCAGAAACTCGTCGACTCGATCGGCGCCCATTGTGTCTCGGACGTCTTCATAATATTGGATCGTGCGCAGGGGATTAAGGCCGACGTCAGCCCAGCCATGCCACATCAAGATTTTTTTACCGCCCGCATGTACTCGACTCAGATCGGTGTCAGTGGCATTGATAATGCCAGCCATGAACGATGTGTCGGGCACATGCTCGAAATCTAGATCTGTTAAAATGTCGAAATTCGGTTGATCCTGCTCTAATGCCAGGTACTTGAAGAAGCTGGACCCGTTTCGAAGTTGCACCGGTTCAAAAGGGTCCCCGCCATAGGAGTTGGTCTCCCCAAGAGGCTGATCAGGCGTCGGCACCACGCCAGTAAAGTACAAATCCCATCCGCCAGAGAATCGATCTGGAGATCCTTCCATCCACTCCGCGCCTTTCACGGCGCCTGGATATAAATCGTTGCCTGGGCCATCGTAAATTTTAACGATCGCTTCGATTTGCGCGGCCGTGAAGCACTCATCGCCGCGACCGGAGGTACACAACTGGAGATCCCGGCGAGGCTCGAAGTCACACTTGCGGGGATCGTCTATCAGCCCGTCCTGCAGACCGTCGATGTTGTCACAGCGGGCGTACACTGCCTCGCCGAGCACCCTGAGTTTCTCGCGCGGCACATAACCCTCTTGGTCGTTTCCAAACAGAGTTTTCGCTACCCAACTGGCGTTATAGGTTTGTTTATAGGTGTAATCATAGACTGGCGCACCAATACTCCAACCGTCGAAGTCATCAGGGAATCGTTGTGCCTCCATCAACCCCTGCCTTCCGCCAGTCGAACACCCGCGGAAATAGGAAAGTTCCGGGCCGCGTCCGTAGTAGCGTTCAATGATCTTCTTTGCTGATTGGCTGGTAATATGCACCGCCCGAAAACCGAAATCGATCTCCGCTGCACGATTGTTGAGCGCGAATGTAGGAGAGGGCCCCTGGTGGCCCGTATCCGTGGACGCCGTCGCGTAGCCACGAGCTAGACCGTAGGATTGATCGAAAAACTCACCAAGATAGCCGCCATTGCCCACCATATAGAACTTGCCGTTCCAGGCCTCCGGCAGACGAACCTCGAAATTCACTTCCGGCAGAATGTGCCCGTGAACGCGACAATGCTGCGGGATCGTATCGGTGGAATCGATAAACTCGCTCGTCAGTATCGAGAATTGTAGGTCACTCATCGAGAGCAATGTCGTGCAAGTTGTTTCGTCGGCCCGTGTCACCGATACCGATAAGAGGATGAGCGCGGCAGACAAGCGACCATACTGTGCAAGTTGGTTTTCGGGTTTCTTCATTATCAAGCTCCAGGCGCAGCCAGACCGTCCGGATTACGGTAGGTGCTGCATTCGATTCGATGATTCCTGTCAGGTTGCCGGCCGGCCTTTAGCGGGCGGGTTCTCAGTAAAACCACACGTGGGGATGAGATAGTCGAACTCGTCACTATGCCAGTCAACGTCAAAGCCTTGTCCAACGGTCATGATAGATCTTCATTATCTTTCCGACGTTGTACTATCGATTGTCGACAACGATTTTTCCGCTTTTGATCACTAACCGGATGCGAAGCAGCGCCGTGGTGTCGGTGAGCGGATCCCCATCAAGGATCACGATATCGGCAAGTTTCCCGACCTCCAACGTCCCGATGTCGTTGCTGAGGCCGACGCCAGCGGCAGCGTTTTTCGTCAACATGGTGACAATGTCGCGCGGCGAGAAGAATAATCGTAATGGCCTCAACTCATGGGCCAGAGAGTCCTTCGGGGAATAACGCGTATCGGTACCGTAGCCGTAGACGACACCGGCGTCCCATAGGAGTCTCGCATTGACCGGACCTTGGCCGCCTCGGGCCAGATTTATTGGAATCATGACAGCTGGGCGCCCGCCCGGCGCGACCCGTCCAATGTTTTCCTCATCGAATCTCGGCACGTAGACACCCAAGGTCGACGTCACCGGGATACCTGCCTCTGCAACCATGCGCGCACCCTGCGTGCCGTCCAAAGTGCCGGTATGCGGTGTGTGGACCAGTCGCGTTACGCCGAGTTCAACTGCCGTGATCATGTCCGGCACTGCCGTCACATGAACGATGCAAGGGAGTCCCTGACGTTTCGCTTCGTCCACGATGGCCGCGAGCGTTTCAGCTTCGTTGCCGTCGGGAGTGGTTTGAAAGACCGTCTTGATGGCATCAACGCCCGCAGCGGCTACCATGCGTACCGCGGCGCGCGCCTCTTCCGGTGTGCCGAATGAGCTTGCGCGACCCGAGGTAATCAGGCGCGGCCCGATGATCTCGCCGTCTTGCAGCCGCCGCCGAAGCTCCAATATGCCCTCTACATCGTCGCCGGCGGACAAAATGGTCGTAAAGCCTGCAGCTAGCCACGCTTGCATGTCTGCGGGACCCTGCTCTTCCAGCCACTGTGTCGCGTCCTGTCCCGGACCGCCCATGATGTGGCGATGCGCGTCGATGAACCCCGGCATCACGGTCATTCCTCTAGCATCGATTTCCTCTGCGCCCGCGGGGGCCGTCAGGCCACCAGCGGAGACGGACACGATGCGCCCGTCGCTGACGACTATGGTGCCTTGCTGGAGAGTTCCGCCACTACCGTCAATGATTCGCGCGTTCGAAATTACTATGTCCTGTGTCGCGCCGACATTCGATAGCGCGATCAGTGAAATAAAAGTTAGTAATTTCGTCATTCTTGCTCTTCAGGTTCAGAATTAATGTGACTAGAAATTATTCATGTGGTGGGCACTTTCTAGAAACACAGGCTGGATATTATTTCTCCAACTCCCTTAACGATAGACAGAGATCTCCTACTTTTCCGCCGGCAGGTACAGTTTCAAAAACCGGTCGATGGTCCTAGTGGCATGCTGTTTCATTTCATCTTCTGATAGCGTGGCCGATGACAAGATGAGCTGCCTGATGTACCAGGAATTCATAAGCGCAGAATTAAAGAACGAAGCGGTCTCCTCGGGATCATCGATGCTTAGGCGCAAACTGTGCTTTAGCTTGGCGAAATACCTGGTCAATATGCGCATTCTGCGAGCGGGTCCCTCAGCCCAATACAGCTCCGCGGCGCGGGAGAATCGATTTTGCTCAGAGACGATCAGGCGTACAAGCGCGACATGCGTTTGCGAGCTGACGACGCGCATCCGCTGATGAGCGAAGCGTTGTAGCGTTTCCCGAATATCATCCTCCAGATCTAGATCCGGTTCGTCTTGCCCAGCGACGATCGACTCGACGACGGACCGGAATAGATCCGCTTTTGTCGGGAAACAACGATAAAGGGTCGTCTTGGATCCGCCCGCCTTCTTGATGACGGCGTCCATTGAAGTTCGCTCATAACCCAGTTCTAGGAACAGGTCGGTCGCGACTTGAAGTAGCTTGCCCGCTCTTCTCTGACCACGCATCATCGGCGGGGACGGCGTTGTCGTTCTATTAACTCGCATGGTTGAAAATGTCCTTTCGGTCTTGCTTGACTGACTAGGCAAGCGTAACCCTACGAACCGTGAAAGGCACGGTGACTTGCGTCCCCGGAACTCCGTTTCTTGCAAGGAACCGATCTATTATAAAGGACTAAGTATGCGAGGCGCTTCACCGCCAACGGATACGGTAGCGAGGCTTCAGTCGTTTACTCCTCCCGAACGAGACAGCGAAAACCCATCGGCTGGTCGCTCAAGAGTTACCATTCGAATTCGGTTTGAGCCGTCCCTTGAAGGATTGCCACTAGCGACGATTTTATCGCCCGGCAGGATGGTATCTGGTTTTAAGCCCATCCGAGCCAATATGATTGTATTGTGCCATTCCAACGCCCAGACCTCGGGTTCTCCGGCTTCACTCACGACTTCCACATAAATAAATGCGTGCGGATTGCGCCACAGGATCTCCGCCACCACTCCTTCAAGAGTTATGCTCTGGCCAGCAATGTAGTGAGCTGGAAATGAGTGGTGGGGCCATGCAGGGAATGAGAGCCCGACTAGTCCAGCCGTGACGCCCAGTAGAAGAAATTTACGGTTCATGGTTTTTCTCAGGATCTCGGTTTGATTTGAATAGTACTGTACTGTACTGTACTGTATCGTACTGATGAGGTCAAGAAAGGCATCCTCATCTGTTTCTGAAAAATTTTCGTTACAGCATCGACGACATCATCACCTGCCGCAGAGTGGGTGATTGACATAATAATGTACGATACGGTACAGTACACGAAAGTGCTCTGTATGGTACTTATATAACAACGAAACGAGCAGAATTCTCGAAATTTCTGACTGTTGCAAGCTAGTTACATGGGGTCCTATAAAGCCATGGGCGCACCTCTAATAACCACGAGGGGAAACCTTAATGAGTAACGAATATGCAAAACGGCTGTGTAGTACTGTCCTAGCGTTTTCTGTGTTGCTGGGGTGGCCAACGTTTTCATCTAGCCAGGAACCCGGAGCCGCGGGCGCCCTCGAGGAAATCATTGTTACCGCTAGGCGGCGGGAGGAGAGCCTCCAGAAGGTCCCAATCTCGGTGGTGGCTTTGAGCAACGAAGATCTTCAGATCCGGGGACTCGAGCAGCTTGAGGACTTGAGCGCGAGAATCCCGAACGTTTCGCTGCTCGGCGGCGGGGCGGAGGGCGATGTCGGGAGCTCATTCGTCATGCGCGGTGTCCCCGGCGTCGGGACCTACATCGACGGTGTGTGGCAAGCAGACGGTGCCGGCCTGTTACGCACCGATTTCGTTGAGCTCCAGCGTGTCGAGGTGCTGCGTGGACCGCAAGGCACGTTGTTCGGCAAGAACACGACCGGCGGCGCAATCAATATCATCACGGCCCGGCCGGCCGAGGAATACGGCGCGAGGGCCAAGGTTACCGTCGGTTCCTACGATCGACGCGATGTCACAATCGGCGTCGATGTGCCGTTTACCGAGAGCTTCCGTGCCAAGTTCACGGGAGCCAGCCTGACAACGGATGGCTTCATAGAAAGCACGATCATTGACCGCAGCTTCGGCGACATCGATAACACGGTTCTGCGTGCCGACTTCGTCTATGAGCCGAGGGACAATTTCGACCTGCGATTCATTTACGAAACGATCGATCGCAACGAGAATGGGGCGGCGCGCATTCAAAACGGCTTCATCGAAGACGGTACGGTGGTGAATCAACAGATTGCGAGAAGTCAGTATTTCACGCATGCAGGCCTGGATACGACGAACGCTACCGGCGCAGCCGGGTTCCCTGGCGGTTCACTGGGCCAATATGAAACGCGCTCGGATCTCGAGACCGATGGCACGGTCATCGACCAGGCGAGCGCAACGCTCGACATTAATTGGGCTCTCTCCGAGAATCTCAGCCTCCGTTCGATCACTAACCATCGCACCCATGTCAATCGAATCTATACCGATTTCGATGCGCTAGAGGTGACACTGATCGAGGACGACCGCAACCAGAATCTTCGTCAGTCGACGCAGGAGTTCCAGTTGACGGGCGGCAGCGATCGGTTGAATTGGGTCGGCGGACTCTTCTTTTGGGATGAATTTGAGGAGCAACGCAGGTTCCGCCAGACTTTTACCGAGTTCAGAGAGGGTGAACTCAATTTTGCGCCGGTTCTGGATGCTGCGGCCCTCTTGATGAATCCCGGCTCGCCACCCAGTATCGTTCGTGGGCCTGGGAACTCCGACGAGTTTACTGGCAACGCGACCGACGGCTGGTCGATTTTCGGTGAGGTCGATATCTCGTTGACCGATCGGTTGACGTTGACCATCGGTTACCGGCACCAGGAGGAAGATTTCGAGTCCTTCACGAAGACCCCTGACGACAATGTCTCCCAGCCGGGTGGGTTGTATTTTGGGAACGATGCCTTTATATGGCCCGAGCAGGGCGGTTCATGCGCGGGCGGAAGCTGTACGCCTAATCCGAATTTCGATATCGGGAACTTCGAAGTGGGGCAGAGGTACCCTTCGGGCCAGATGTTCCGCGGCTCGATCGGCCAGGTGAACACGGCCGTCCTGGGACCCGGCAGTGTCCCGACACTGCTCGGCTTGCAGTCGGCGGTGAGACCTGCGGACTTCGAATCGGATACGGGTCGCTTGTCGCTGTCCTACCAGATCAACGACACCATCATGGTCTACGGAACGTACTCGGAAGGCTTTGGCGCAGGCGGAGTCAGCGCGACCAGCATCACAATCGCCGGCGTACCGACGACCGTAATTCAGCCGTTCGATCCCGAAGAACTCGAGAACATCGAGATCGGCTTCCGGTCGGATCTGCTCGATGGCCGTTTGCGCTTCAATCTCACCTACTTTACCGGCGAATGGACGGGCATTCAGGTGGCCGAGACCGTCGAGGATCTCGACTGTATTATCGCGGGCGGCACGCCGGCGACCTGCCCGAATTTGCCGAGTCTGTTGACCTTCAACGCCGGTGCGGCAGATGTGAGTGGGGTCGAGATCGAAATTGTCTACCGGCTGACGGACAATGTTCTCCTCGACGGTAATTTTGGGTTCCTCGATACGGAATATACCGATACGGGCACGTCCCAGGACATTCAAGTCGGTGATACGTTTCAACAGGCACCGGATCTGACCTACAGCGTCGGGGCGCAGTACAACGCTGATTTGTCGAACGGGGGCAAAGTCCTATTCCGGCTCGATTATGCGTACACGGACAGTTACGTCCGCTCCCGTGAGCGGCAGCGCCAAACTGGGCAGGCCGACTTCGGGCTCGTGAACGCGCGATTGGCGTATACGCCGCCCGACGGCAACTGGCGTCTGTCGGTCTTCGGGACCAACCTGACCGACGAGGTCTACTTGAATTCGGGCTTTCTCTCGACAGGAACGACCCAGGATCTCGCGACGCTTGGTCGGCCGCGCGAAGCTGGTGTGACATTCGAGTTCTTCTTTGATTAGATCGCCGCATGTTCGCTAAACGACACAAGACCTGGCAACGGTAGGTAGACCACGGGAAATGGGCGCTTCTCTGGAGTTCTACTTTTAACGAGCGCGGGCGTTCTTGACGTTTAACGCAAAAGGCTGAGTGATATGCATTGTTCTGGACAAACCGTGGCTCAATCGGCAGCGCGCAGACTGAGTGCTGCGTCATATTTGCGCCGATGTGTCGCAGCGCGAGCGCGGGAGCGTTCGAGCGCCTTAGTCGAGCGGGCACCGAGACGTGTCGACCGGACGAGCCGATTACGCACGGTGGGCTGGTTGCTGGCCTTCTCAGCTCTCTCGGCAGGATCTGCCCACGCGGCGGGTGATATCTGGGGCAAATGGGCACATCTCGGTGACTTCGCTGGCTACACGGCTGGGGGCCCACCCATGGCCGACTTTCAGTTCCTGCCCCTGAACGAGGATGGGCGCATGAGGGGCGAAAGCTGGAATCCGGGCATTCAAGCGCAGCCGGAACGCCAATGCTTCCCGCATTCGGCGGTGTGGGCCCCCTTCGGGCCAACCCCGATACATATTTGGGACGAAGGAGACCGCATCGTCATACGAATGCAGTCTAACGAGGTGCTCCGGTCAATTTGGATGGACGGCCGTTCCCACCCGCCAGCTCACGCGCTGCATACTTGGTCAGGGTTTTCCACTGGCGAGTGGGTGGGGGATACGCTCAAGATTACTACGACCCATAACAAAGAAGGTTTTATTCGCCGCAACGGCGTGTACCACAGCGACCGAGCCGTAGTTATCGAGTACATTACGCGCCACGATGGTTATCTCACCGATGTCGTTGTCGTGGAGGACCCGGTATATCTAACGGCGCCCCTCGTTCGGGAGCAGAGCTATCGTCAAATTCCAGCCGACACGGAGATCTATCCCTATCCCTGCGAGCAGCGCTGGCCAGTGGAGCTAGGCCCGGAACCTTTTCATTTCACGCCGCACTACCTGCCAGGTGAAAATCCGGTCCTGCAACGTGGGCGAGTTCGAGAGGACACTTTCAGCGATCAGGAGGAGTCTGAGATCAATCGGCTCCTAAATCGCCGTTAAGCGCCTGAGCGATCGAAGTCACCAAAATTCCCCAGTCAGAGGTTCTATGAATACAACGAGAACATCAGCGTCTTTTTTCGTAGTGATGGGCATTCTGGCGCTGCTCTCCGGACGCGTGATCGCTCAACAGCCAAATTTTGACGCCGTCCAGATCCAAACCCTACATGTGTCCGGAAACATCTATATGTTGGTTGGCGCCGGCGGCAACATCGCCGTTTCTGTGGGGGAGGACGGCGTCCTCATCGTGGATGATCAGTTCGCACCGCTGACCGACAAGATTGTTGCAGCGATTCGGGAACTTTCTGACGGACCGATTCGATTTTTGGTCAATACGCACTCTCATGGCGATCACGTGGGAGGTAACGAGAACCTGGCCAGGATGGGGGCGCTGATCTTCGCGCACGAAAACACGAGAAAGAAGATGGCAGAGGGCGGCCCTGACGATCGAACGCCCGATCCCAACGACTCAATTCCCCCGGAACCTCGAGGCTCGCTGCCCATAGTGACGCTTGTGGATCGAATGAGTTTCCACATCAATGGCGAGGACGTGGACCTCATTTACCCGGGCCCCGCGCACACGGACGGTGATATTTTTGTTTTTTTTCGGGGATCGAACGTACTGCACGTCGGTGATGTACTCGTTACCGAGGGATTCCCCGTGATTGACCGGGCGAGCCATGGAAATCTTGAGGGCATCATCAGTGCACTCAATCTGGCCTTGGATTTGGTGACGACGGCGCCTGGATTTCTATCCGGACGCAACAACCAACCCGGGGCATGGCCAGATCCGTCAAATGGCGCAAGAACAGATACCCTTATAATTCCCGGTCATGGGCGTCTTTACGATGAAGCTGATCTCGTCCAGTACAGAGACATGGTCGTGATCATTCGGGATCGCATCATAGATCTGATCGACAAGGGCTTGACCCTCGAGGAAGTTAAGGCCGCCGACCCTACTCTGGGTTGGAACAACTGGTATGGTTCGACTACTCCGCCCTTCACCACTGAGCGGTTCATTGAGACGGCCTATGCAGAGCTCAGTCAACGGCGCTGAGCTTGCGAGAAAAATCAACGAAAACATAAGAAATTAGTATCGGGAGTTCGCGTGTGACGACGATAAAAAAGCTGTTAGCCGTAACGTCCATAATAATTTTGGCCGAGCCGGTCTTTCCGCAGCAGGACTTCTCTGACGTGGAGATACAAACTGTTAAGGTGGCCGACAGTCTCTACATGTTGGTGGGAGCCGGCGGGAATCTGTCACTGTCCGTGGGGTCGAATGGTGTGTTTCTCGTGGATGATCAGTTCGCTCCTCTGAGCGAGAAAATCCTTGCGGCGATTGCTGAGCTGACTGACAAGGACGTTAAATTCGTCGTCAATACCCATTATCACCAAGATCATACAGGCGGCAACGAGAACATAGGCAAGACTGGCGCCGTAATTGTCGCTCATGAAAATGTTCGGGCGCGCATGAGCACCGAACAGTTTCTGGAGGTCTTGAACCAACGAATTGCCGCGTCGCCTCCTGGAGCACTCCCGATCGTGACCTTCTCGACGCAACTCAACTTCTACTGGAATGACACGCGGATTGTGGCATTTCACGTAAACAACGCGCACACTGACGGCGACGCGATCATCGTCTACCCCGACTTGAATGTTTTTCACATGGGAGACATCTATTTCAACGGCATGTATCCGTTCATTGACGTGTCCAGCGGCGGTTCGCTAGACGGATACATCTCTGCTGTGGAACGTGTCCTGGGCGCCCCGTTCCTTAATGATGACACCAAGTTCATCCCTGGGCACGGCCCGCTCTCGGGGGTCGACGAGCTCAGAACATATCTAGATTTATTGCGCACTGCCCGCCAACGGATTCAAGCCCTGATAGACGATGGGCTGTCCGAGGACGAGGTGGTTGTCGAGGACCCGATGCGAGAGTTCAATGAGGACTGGGGTGGGGGTTTCATGAATCCGGAAACATTTACTCGCCTCGCATACCAGAGTTTGGGGCGCTAGTGTTCGAAAATCGAAAGCCGTTGTCGGCCGTTGTCGGCCGGTATCGGCATGGGTTTCGGTATTATTGGCGTACGCAGGCGCTCGAAGTACCACGTAGATGCCCACGAATCCTTTGTGCTCCTCTGGGACCTCAAATCTCATTACTTGGAAAACCAACATAATGTCCAAATTTAAAATCTGCGCGTCCGTGGCGATGCTTTTGCTGGCACTCCAGACATCCAGTGCGCTGGCGCACCATTCTCGCGCCGAGTTTTCGGAAGAGATCCAGGTGATCGAAGGCCGGCTCGTCAGCGTCAAATGGGTAAATCCACATCCGATCTTTGCGGTGACCGTGACAAACGCCGACGGCGCAGAGGAAGCTTGGGAGGTCCAGGGCTTCGGGTCCATATACACCCTACGCAGGGGGGGCGTATCGAGTGATTACTTCACGCCGGGCGAACAGATCCGGGTTGCGGGGCAACTGTCGACGCACCGGGACCGAGTCTTTCTCGGTAACAACATACTCCTGGAGAGTGGTCAGGAGGTCGTGTTGAACGGGGGCGCCGAGCCTTACTTCAATGATGAGGGGATCGGCGGTCAAGCAAACTGGGCCGCGACGGACGCTGACGTCGTCGATGCGGCAGCCGAGAACCTGGGGCTCTTCCGCGTTTGGAGTCAACCGCATCGGAGTGCGAGCACCACGAGTCTGGAAGGGGCGATCAGCATCCATCTGCCATGGAATGAGGCTGCGCTGGCAAAGCGAGCGGCATGGGATCCGCTGTCGGATCCGGACCTGCAGTGCATGCCAAAGGGGATGCCCGCGGTCATGATCACGCCTCATCCTTTCACGTTCTCCGAAGACGGCGCGAACATCAGAATTCTGGCGCATGAGTATGCCGTGGAAAGAATCATTCATATCGACGATGCCGGGGACCCGGATCAGCAGCCACCGAGTCCGGTCGGCTACTCGGTGGGTCACTGGGAAGACGACACCCTCGTGGTGGAGACGACGAATATCGCCTGGGACTACTTTTTCTTTGGCTTCGCCCTGGGTGACGGGGTTGAGGTCGTGGAGCGAATAACGCTGAGCGACGATCAGACCCGCCTGGATTATTCCGCTGTTTTTACGGACTCGGAGACTTTCACGGAACCGGCGCGAATCGAGCGACACTGGCTTGCCTTAGGCGAGACGCCGGAGCCCTATGAGTGCACGGTTACGGGCTAAATCAGCATCGTTCTTGTCGATACCGGGCAATAAGGGATTCACGCGCCACCATTCGCCTATCTATACGGCGAACTGTGACACATACCGTAAAGGTGTGGAATGGATCGGGCCAAATAACAAAAAATTAGATGAGATTTGCCCTGTCCGGGCAGGGTCAGAGAGCTGAATGTCTGCTTTCCCCCCCAAAGCGGACGTTAAGGAACACCCATTTAGACTCAGTCCGAATGGCTGCTTTCGGCCATAAGCAGCCGTCGTCTAGTTAGCGCCTGAAATTAAAGCATTTTCCCAATCCAGGGGGATTTTCACCCCCTGGATCGGCCAATTTAGTGTCGAGAATCAGAGTTCGGTTTTCTCCGCCATCTCAAGAGCGTCATCGATATCGATCCCCAGATAGCGGACCGTACTTTCGAGCTTCGTGTGTCCAAGTAGAAGCTGTATCGCTCTCAGATTCTTGGTCCGATGGTAGATCAAGGACGGTTTGGTCCGTCTGAGCGAATGGGTTCCGTAAGTTCTGCTATCCA
>SMVB01196169.1_pt1 | contig 13706 bp, 11 predicted proteins | sample 2456461 | NCBI WGS metagenome assembly SMVB01 (sample SAMN11095934, study PRJNA526329) | marine sediment metagenome | biome: Marine sediment; feature: Surficial sediment; material: Deep marine sediment; isolation source: Hadal surficial sediment | place: Pacific Ocean | collected 2014-05 | depth...
AGAACTCCAATAAGCAGAGCAAACGAGAATCCCCTCAAAACCGCACCTCCAAAAACAAGCAATACAATCACAACAATCAGCGTGGTAATTGATGTGATAACTGTACGATTGAGTGTAGCATTTATTGCATTATTAAAAACAACTGATAAGTTATCACTGGTTTTCAGTGCCAGATTTTCCCTGATTCGATCAAATACAATTACTGTATCATTAATAGAGTATCCAATAATTGTAAGCATCGCTGCTATAAATACTTGGTCAACTTCAAATGAAAAGCCAAACAGGTCTGCCATTGCAAATGCAGATAATACAAACAAGGTATCATGCAAAAGTGCGACAATCGCACCAAGTCCAAATTGCCATTTCCTGAATCTGACAAGAATATAGAGAAAGATAACGATGAGAGAAAATAAGATAGAACGGATAGATGCATCCTTTATATCATCTGCAATGGTTGCTCCAACTTTGGTTGAACTGGATATTGTAAATTGATCTGAATTAACCTCCTTGTCCCCTTCTTTATAGGTTTTTCCTGTTATATTCGTCAAACCTGATACAAGTGCATTGATCACATCATTATCGGCTTCATCTGACTCATCATCTACCTTATAACTGGTAGTTATTTTCACAACGCTATTTGATCCAAATGTCTTTACCTCCGTACCAGCATTTTCAAACTCTGTCGTCAACCCCGTCCGGAGGTCAGATGCAACTACCGGTTCACCGAAAGTTACTACATAAGATCGGCCTCCTTTAAAATCTACGCCCAGGTTCAATCCATTGAAATATATCAGTATCATACCGGTGATAATGAATAACGCTGAAAATAAGTAAGCTTTGTATCTTTTTGCCATGAAATCAATGCCGAGATTTGAAAGTACTCCAGCTGACAATCTTGTTTTGAAATTGAACTTACTTTCGTCACCTTTTCTGGTCATTCTTTCAATTATAACCCTGGTAATATATACTGCAGAAAAGAAAGATGAAGCTATACCAATCATAAGAGTTATAGCAAACCCTTTTACAGGACCTTGTCCGAGTGTGTAAAGAATTAGCGCTGTAAGGAACGTTGTTACATTGGCATCAACGATGGATGAGTATGCTTTTTGATAGCCGAGTGTAATGGCCTCTTTAAGTCGTACTCCCCGACGCATCTCTTCTCTGATCCTTTCAAAAATCAGCACATTCGCATCAATCGACATTCCTATTGTCAGTACAATACCGGCAATTCCTGGAAGGGTAAGTGCGGCATTCAATTGAGCAAGTATGCCCATGATGAAGAAAATATTAAACAGAAGTGCAAAGTTTGCAACAAACCCGCCTCTCGAATAGTACGCAACCATAAACAGGGTCACAATCGCAATACCACTAATAATTGAAATGACTCCTTGATTCTGTGCTTCTTTTCCCAAGGTTGGTCCAATAATTGCCTCTTGGACAATCCTTGTTGGAGCGGGCAAACTTCCTGCCTTTAACACATTAGCCAAATCTTTTGCCTCTTCAAGCGTGAAATTTCCGGAAATCTCTGAATTTCCATTGGGTATCTCTCCGTTTACATTTGGTGCCGAATAAACATAATTGTCAAGTACAATGGCTATGCGGCGACCAATATTTTCACCGGTCATTTTCTTCCATTTTTTTGCACCAATGGCATTCATCTGCATGGATATAGCAGGTCTTGCATATTGATCAATCGACTGCCTGGCGTCTGTTATAACATCTCCTTCCAATGCCGCCTTGCCGCCTCTGGCTACTTTAAGAAAGTGAAGTGTCAGTATTTCTTCGCCAGTTGTCTCATCAACAACGGGTTTAATCTCCCAGGCAATTTTCATTGTCCTTGGCATTAACTGTGCAATTTCCGGCTGACGAAACATCCTGGTAATTTTAGATGTATCCTTCACACTGTACATCAATGGCCATTGACTTCTTGTAAATGCAAACAAAGGAGAAACCTGTGTTTGTAACAATGAATCAAGATTACCGCCTGTGTTCGTACGATCCGATGCACCCAGCTGTGCTGCAAGGTCATCTTCCTGAGAACTATCCACCAGGCTTTCAAGGGCTGATTCCGCATCCACGGATTCTACAGGTTCATCAGAAGTTAGTTCGGGTGTTTTTGCTTTTTGAAGTGCTGCCCAGGTATCATTGATTGCCAGCAATGTGGCATTAATTTCGCTTGGTTCGGCTACCTCAAAAAATTCGAGCTTCGCCACACTTTGCAACAAATTTCTAACCCTTTGAGGATTATCCGCACCGGGTATTTCAATCTGGATCCTTCCCTGGCCTTCCAGCTGTTGAATATTTGGTTGAGAAGTTCCAAACCGGTCAATACGGGTTCTTAAGATATTGAAAGATCGATCAATGGCATCGTCAATTTCCTCATCGATCATAGCCAGCACTTCGCTATCTTCTGAGCTAAAACTAATTCGGCCTCTATTAGAAGAATTGGCAAATATTTCAGCCAGACGACCAGTTGGGTTGATTGATTGATACGATTGATAAAACAGGTTGGTAAATGATTCCCGGCTACTTTTTTGTAACTCCTTCGCTTGAGCGATTGCTGCAAGGAAATCCGCATCCTCGTTGTTTCCACTTAATCCTTTCAATATCTCAACCGGGCTGATTTCAAGCACTACATGCATTCCACCTTGTAAATCAAGACCAAGGTTTAATTCTGTTTCCTTTACTTCTTTAAATGTGTAATCTAAACCTAGTAGAGAATAGACCGGCTCATTCCAAACGGAATCCAGGTATTGTTGCTTTTTACTCAGGTCGGTTATGCCCGATTCATTTGTAGCAAAACGAGCGGCATCCTTTTGAATCCCTCTCGAAATAAAAGTAAATGACAGGTAATAAATGCATAAAATTGAAATAATTACAGCTAGTAACACTACTGCGCCTTTATTTCTCATAATTGTATGTTTTAAATATTTAAGTTTTTTTAATTAATAGGCTGCAAAATGCAGCTGACCGGTCGGACGCAATAACGATTCTACGGCGCGTTTGGAGAAATTACCCATCTGAAAAGAATCCTTAAGTGCGACTCTGAGTCAATTGGAGACTGGAAATCTCTAAATTGATCCTGTTTAGTGTCGTACTCAATGTCCATAATCTCATAAAACACATGAATATGTGTTTGAGCAGATGGAGACACCATGGAGGTACTTTCCAATATGAATTGTTCCTCTGCATCTTTCTCATCAGTGACCTCAATAAGTTGTTTTTCATCCATTTGGATCTGTAAACTCATTGCTTGTTGTGAGAAAACGAGACAAATCATTATTACAATGAGAATTGGCTGAAGTTTTCTGGTCACCTTTATGGAATTATTTATTTTCATTTGGGAGCACAAAGGTAGGTATTATTTAAAGAATCTTAGATAAAAATAACTAAACCTTCGATTTCAGGAAGGCCACTAAAACCTCTAAACCCATATCAAAATTTGAATTATTGGGAATGACTATATCAGAATTGTATTTATATGGTTGAATGTATTTTTCATATGTGGGTATCACATGATGCTCATACCTGTACAATACATCATCGATGTCATAGCCTCGCTCTTCATTGTCACGGATAATCCTTCTTTTCAATTTTATATGATCCTTCGTATCAATGTAAACTTTTAGATCCAGCAGATCAGACAACCTCTTTTCAGAAAAAACGAAAATACCTTCGATCACAATTACCGGAGCTGGGTTAAATATCAATTCCTCTGGTACTGCCGTTGGGTTATTGAACGTATATTCCTTCCTTCTTACCGATTCGCCATTTTTCAGCTGGTTAATGTCATTGACATAATCGTCAAAATCAATCGATTCAGGTAAGTCAAAATTTGTTACTTCATTTTCATCTTTTGGTTGCTGATCTCTTGGAAAGTAATAATTGTCCTGGGAAATCAGGCAAACCTCCGAAGTCGAAAATGAATCCATCAACTTCTTTAAAAACAGTGTTTTTCCTGATCCACTTCCTCCTGTTATACCTACAATAAATGATTTCACATCTTAATATAAAAGAAAATCAACAAATTTTCGAATTGCAAGCCCTCTGTGACTGATCGCGTTTTTTTCATCTGCATCCATCTCGGCAAATGTCTTGTCACTGCCAATCGGTTTAAAGATAGGATCATATCCGAATCCATTTTGCCCGCTGTTTTTCATAGTAATTGCTCCCTTCACAATGCCTTCAAATTGGTGTATCTCTCCTTTTTGAATCAATGTAATAACAGTCCTGAACCTTGCTGATCGATTTTCTATTCCAGCAAGACCTTTAATTAATTTTGCCATATTTCTGTTGCTATCCGGAGGTAAACCTGCATACCGGGCTGAGTAAACTCCGGGTTCGCCATTTAGCGCTTCGACTTCCAGTCCTGTGTCATCAGCAAAAACGTCCACCTTGAAGGTATCAAACACATACCGTGCTTTTATTAAAGAATTCTCTTCAAGTGTTAAACCAGTCTCAGGAATATCATTTACACTCAGATCTTTCAGGCTAAGTACCTGGTAATTGGGATTTAAAAGCTGTTGGACCTCCAGAACCTTATTGGGATTTCCTGAAGCAAAATAAAGGATTTTACCTGACGACACTATTCAGTGTCACATCAAAAATCAAATTAGCATTCAGAGGAATACCAGGAGGTGGATTTGTTCCGTATCCCAGCCCGGATGGAATGTAAAATGTAGCCTCAGCTCCTTCATTAAGGAGTGGAAATCCAATTTGCCAACCTTGAATCAAGGCATTCAATGGAAACTCAATGTCCTCATTTGCATCAAACTCTTGACCACTGGGTAAATATGTACCCAAATAATCTACATTCACAACATCTTCAACCACCGGTTTGATTCCCGTACCTTGTGTATGGATGACATAACGCAATCCAGAGGGATCATTGACCGCTGTTATTCCATTTTCACCCAGGTAATTATCAATAATTGCCAGATCAATCTCTAATTGTTCATTATAGGTGATTACTTCATCATCCTTAATACAGCTGGTCAAAACCAAAACTGAACATAATATTATTAGTTTCTTCATATCAATCTGTAACTTCTACTAGTTCAACTTCAAATATAAGAATTTCATCAGGGCCAATGACCGCACTACGGTTTTGAGAACCATAGGCCAGTGATGAGGGAATATATAAAAAGGCTTTTGCTCCAGGGTTTAGCAATGCAATACCAATGTCCCATCCTTCAATAACAGAACCTGTCCCAAGTTGGAACCGATATGGTTCATACGTCCTGCCTGGGTTATATTGACCTTCTTTTTTTACTGTTTCTTCAACACTCGAATCAAACAGACGGCCATCTAAAACCCTTCCGGTATAGTTAACCCGAACAAATTGTCCATTTTTTGCAAGTTCTCCAGATCCTTCTGAAATTATATTATACCTTATTCCTGACTCATGAATTTGAGCATTGATGCCTTTCTCAGCAAGATAATCATCTATAATCTTTCCATCAGAATCAATCATCGCTCGATTACTCTCCAACGCCTTCTGTTTTCTCTCTGCTGTCTTTTCTCCGATGTAAGAATTGTACTCGTCCGCAGTAAAGACTTTTTCCAAACCAATGCAAACGGTTACATTTGATCCTCTTTCCAAAGAATCAGGGAAATCGATGCCGAAAGTTATTTCGAATAGATTTTCAATCGGATATTGCAAGAGCAAACTGTCACCTTGTTTTATCATTTTGAGACCTTCTTCAAGGCCTCCAATCCTGTCCAGAGATGAATTATCATAATTAAATGCCATTGGGCCACCAGCCTGCGCCGTGCTAAAAAGTAACTGGCCATCACTAGATAAATAGCTTACATTCATTAATAGAATGTTGCCATCAACGGGTTTTGGCCCATCTCCTTGACGTGAAAAGCGATAATTCAATCCTGACTCAGCTACTTCATAATTATCTCCTGTTGAATCACAGCCAGCCATAATTCCAAGAAGTCCAGCTATAACTATAAAATATTTAAACATTTACTTCCTTTTTAGTACTTAATTCGTCCTTATAATCGGGCAACAAGTTTTTAAACTTTTTGACAGTTGATTCTAAATTATCCAATGATTTTCCCCCTGCTGCATTTCTGTGTCCACCACCCTCAAAATGATTTCGTGCAAAATCATTTACCGAGAAATCTCCAACAGATCGAAAGGACATCTTTATCAACTCACCCCTGTCAATAATGACAACGGCCAATTTAATTCCTTCAATAGAAAGTGCAAAGTTTACAAGTCCTTCCGTATCACCGGTTTTAGAATTGAATCTTTTCAGGTCCGTACTGCTAATTGCCATGTAAGCTGTATGGTACTCAGGTAAAACAACCAGCAATTCACTTAGTGCGTAACCAAGAAACTTGATCCTGTCAATGCTATTTGTATCGTAAATCAACGCTGCGACTTTTGAAATATCTGCCCCCAATTCAATTAACTCCGCAACTATTCGATGAATGTTTTGAGTCGTATTTGAGTGTTTAAATGATCCTGTATCGGTCATAATTCCAGCATACAGGCTATCAGCAATTTTCGGATCAATCAGATGTTTCATCCCCAGATCAATCATTAACTCATACACCAATTCCGCTGTTGCTGCAGCTTCGTTACTCCAGAATTTGAACTCAGCGAAGTCATCAGGATCGAGGTGATGATCAATCAATACTTTCCTTGCATCACTCGCATGGATTAATTCTCCAAGTTGTTTTATTCTGTTAAGACTTGAAAAATCAAGACAAAAGATAATTTGAGCTTCACTTATAATGTTTTGAATTTGTGATCGCGTCTTTTCGGAATAAATAATTACATCCTTGTTCCCATGCATCCACGACAAAAAATCAGGATAATCAGAAGGAGTAATTACATGCACCTCATGCCCTAGTTTTTTTAGAAAACTTGACAATCCCAGAGAGGACCCCAACGCATCTGCATCAGGTTTGACATGAGTAGTTATTACGATTCTTGCTGGAACATCCAACAAGGACTTAAACGAGCTAAAATTTTGCATTATTTTAATACGGATTCCGGGAGGTCAAAGCTTTCTAAACACGTTTCACCGCTTAATGAGAGTGCAAACTTGTAAAGAATATCACGTAAAACCAAGATGTTATTCTCCAAAAAAATTGGATTATACTTTGTAAAACAATTTATTATTTACTCCAGGAAGCAATTTGGCAGTGTTTTATTTACTTTTGCGCACCAAAATAAAACAGACAAAAATATCAAAACAAATTATATTAAAATGGCTGATAACAAAACATTTACGATGATTAAACCTGACGCGGTTTCTGCAGGTAACAGCGGGGCAATTATTAAAATGATTGAAGAAAATGGATTTAAAATAAAAGCGATGAAATATACTCGACTTTCTCTAGAAAGAGCCGGTCAGTTTTATGAAATCCATAAAGAAAGGCCTTTCTATAAAGATCTCTGTGCTTACATGTCATCAGGAACAATTATTCCAATAATTCTTGAAAAGGAAAACGCCATTGAGTCTTTCAGAACATTGATAGGTGCTACAAATCCACAGGAAGCGGCTGAAGGAACTATTCGAAATTTATTTGCAGAAAGCATCTCAGCAAATGCAATTCATGGGTCAGATTCTGATGAGAATGCTGAAATAGAAGGAAATTTCTTTTTTCCCGAAATCGAGAAATTCTAACTTCTACAGCAAATACGGTCAACATAATTTGGGTAAATTTCAAGTCCTAACAAGCCCTTTACCGGCTTCCGATGATCTGAATAAGAATTGGATTACCCTTCAGTAACTGCCTCTCTGGATTCAATCCAAAAATTGTTAAATCCAAGTCCTACATTTATGGATATCGTTTGCAACTGAATCATTTCAAGAATCGCAAGGAAATTAAAAATTGCAGCAATCTTTGTGGGAATTTCCTGTACAATTTCTTCAAATGATAACCGTCCTTTTTTTGTTAATGCGGCCATTAATCGTTGCTTTTGCTTGGCAATCGTAAACGGGTATTGAATCACCTGGTGAACCGGTTTATTTTGCTCCGTCTTATACCGGTCAATAACTTTTGCATACACCTTCAATAATTTATACAAATCAACGTCCTGAAGTTCAGATTCTACATTGCCTGATTCGGACAATTTTTTCACTTCCTTTAATACATTCCCCCGAGGTTCCATTTCAAGCCTGCGTTCTTCCAATTCGGACAATGGTCCCACAACAGCTTTAAATCTCTTGTATTCAAGTAAATGTCTTATGAGTTCCTCACGAGGGTCAATTTCATTGCCTTCCTCATCAAGAACTGGCCGGGGAAGGAGCATCCTGGCTTTTATTTGCATAAGGGTCGCCGCAACGAGAATGAATTCACTGGCAACATCAATGTTCAATTTTTCAAGCTGCTTGAGATAATCCAAAAAGTCATTGGTGATTTCCGAAATAGGAATATCATAAATATCCAGTTCATCCCTTTGTATGAAGAAAAGCAGAAGGTCAAATGGTCCTTCAAAGAGGGGAAGTTTTATTTCAAATGTCAATTCAGGGTTATTTTCTTTCTTATTTACAGATAACAGTACAATGATATGTAAAAGTAAAAAAAATGTAACTTTGTGCAGCACAAATGTGTTATCAAAAACAAGTAAATAATCCATCATTGATTCATGCTAATTAAACCCGGAAAATTACTCGCTAAGATTGATGGATCCGGGGATATTAAAAAACTGGATCAAAAGCAACTGGTTCAGCTAAGCGAAGAACTGCGACAATACATCATTGATGTAGTATCTGTATATGGCGGCCATTTTGGAGCAAGCCTCGGAGTGGTTGAACTCACAGTAGCCTTACACAGGGTATTTGAAACACCTGAAGATATGCTGGTTTGGGATGTCGGGCATCAAGCCTATGGACATAAAATACTGACTGGCCGTAGAGATGTTTTTCATACAAATCGGTTATACAAGGGCATTTCCGGTTTTCCAAAAAGAAGTGAAAGCAAATACGACACGTTTGGGGTAGGACATGCCTCCACTTCAATATCAGCGGCATTGGGAATGGCCGAAGCTGCCAGGTATAAAAAGGAGGATAACCGACACCATATTGCAGTGATTGGCGATGGGGCACTTACAGGTGGAATTGCTTTCGAAGCGATGAATAACGCCGGGGTCTCTAATTCCAACCTGCTCATTATCTTAAATGATAATTGTATGTCAATAGACCCTAATGTGGGGGCACTGAGAGATTACCTGACTGACATTACCACCTCTCCTACGTATAACAAGCTAAAGGATGAGATTTGGAATATTCTTGGTAAAGTGAGCAAGTTTGGACCAAATGCACAGGAAATTGCAGCAAAATTTGAACATTCCGTGAAATCGTTCCTGTTGAAACAAAGTAACTTCTTTGAATCATTAAATTTAAGGTATTTCGGCCCTATAGATGGGCACGATGTTGATCACTTGACGAGCGTATTGAGTGATTTAAAAGACATACCGGGACCTAAACTACTCCATGTAATAACACGCAAGGGGAAAGGATTTTCTGAAGCTGAAAAAGATCAAACAAAATGGCACGCCGCTCCGGGTAAATTTGATAAGATTACGGGAGAAGTTTTTAAAAAAGATTCTGATACACCTCAACCACCTAAATATCAGGATGTATTTGGACATACATTACTAGAATTAGCTGAGAAAAATGAAAAAATAATGGGGATAACCCCGGCCATGCCTTCTGGTTCATCAATGAATATTATGATGAAAGCGATGCCCGATCGAACCTTTGATGTAGGAATAGCCGAACAACACGCCGTTACTTTTTCTGCCGGGCTCGCAACAAAAGGGCTGGTTCCATTTTGCAATATTTACAGTACGTTTATGCAGCGAGCGTATGATCAGGTTATACACGACGTTTGTATTCAAAACCTTCCCGTAGTATTCTGCCTGGACAGGGCTGGTTTTGCAGGTGCAGATGGACCTACTCACCACGGCTGCTATGATATTGCATACATGAGGTGCCTTCCAAATATGATCGTATCTGCTCCAATGAATGAAATGGAGCTAAGAAACCTAATGTACACGGCGCAATTAGACAGGGATGGGAAGGCATTTACAATACGTTACCCCCGGGGGCAAGGTGTGATGACAGATTGGCGAAAACCAATGGAAGCCATTGAAATTGGTAAAGGGAGAATAATCAATGAAGGTGAAACCCTCGCCATCCTAACCATCGGACATGTGGGCAATTACGGAATAGAGGTAACAAAACGACTTCAGGATGATGGAATTAATCCTGGTCATTATGATATGCGGTTTGTCAAACCTCTAGACGAAGATCTTCTTCATCACATCTTTAGTAAGTATTCAAAAATAATTACTGTTGAGGATGGAAGTAGAGCCGGAGGATTCGGAAGTGCCATTCTCGAATTCATGGCAGAAAATAGCTACCATGCGCATGTTAAGATTCTTGGTATACCTGATAAAGTAATTGAGCATGGCACTCAACTGGAGCTTCAAAAAGAGTGCGGATTTGACGAAGAAGGAATCTACGAGGCATCCATGAAAATGCTGGAACCTGTCAGAGGATAAGCATTCCTTTCAGATTATTGATTTGCAATCACATCAATGATAATCGAACCAACTCCTGTTCCGCCAGGAACAATCGAAACTACCTTAAGAAGTCCAAATTTAGACCCGGAAATTTTTGTAGAGGAAGTTTTAAAAGCAATCACGTCATTCACTGATAAATTTTTGATAATTAGTAATGCACTTCCACTTGCAGACTCGTAAGCAGCAATGAGTTCTTCCATGCTGTTTTCATCCAGGGCATCAAACTCTGAAACACTGATGGTGGACACTTTGAAATTTGTGAAATTTAATTGATTCCAATTATCTCCATTTGGTCCAATATTATAAATAAATGTTGGGTAGGTATTTGGTCCAGAAAGTGATGCAAGATCAGTTACATCATAGTAATATCCGAAATCGATAAATGCAGCTAATTCCGGACTTTGAGTAATTTCATCTGCTGAATAAACCACACCGGTATTTGTTGAAAAAAAGGTCAGAACTGAACCATCTGAGGCGGGTACTTCCATTTTCTTAGAATTATACAAAGCCGTCGGTTTTTGAGTTAACTCAACTGGCAGGGTCATTGTAGTTTTTTCTCCGAACTTATCCGTTATCTCCATGGCATAATTCAATTCTTTTCCTAAAAACTCTACACCCAGTGCTTGATTTATTTGATCAGTAACCGACGTTCCCTGGGTTGGTGGAAGTGAAGTAACCAAAGACTCTGATTCTTTCTGGCCATCAACGAAAAATGTGTTTCTGAATGATACAAATCCAGCTGGAAAAGTATATCTGTATTCTACTTTATACAACTGGCCTACAAATGCAACGAGTGTATTATCAATTACATCGTTGTTCTCAAATATTTGAATTCCAGGTAATCCTGGCTGAATAAGTACTTCCGCTTGAGATGAGTTGTTTTCAGCATCCACGGCAGTAAATACTATTCGAAAAGCCGATGTATTATACAACCAGTTTTCCAATTCATAATTTCCTTTAAATGTCAGGGCCCCTGGTTCGGGTACAAGTATGTCATCATCATTTTTTGTTATTCCATCAAAAGAAACTCTGATGGACTGTAACCCTCCCGGAGCATCAATATCAATGGTAAATTTAATTATTTGATTTTCGCCGGCTTCGATTGTACCATCAACAAGATTGTCGGACATAACAGTTATCCCGGGCGATGATGTTTTATCTTTATTACACCCTGTAATACAGATAATTATGATTACCATCCCGCATAATTTACCTAGAATTTCATTCATTAAATTACTGATTGCTGCATCCCAAATAAGTATAGTTTTTAAACATAGCTTTTTCAACTGTATAAATGTGAATATATTGATTTGATTTTGAATAAATTTTGTGTTAATTGCTACAGTAAGACGCTATAACGGGTCATTATATATGATTTTTTGTATACAAAACAGGAATTTATTAATAAAGAAGCTCTAATTACTTTACAATGTTAGAAACTCCACTGGAATTTATTGATAGTTGGAATTATTGGGCAAAGATAATTTCGTACGGATTTTTCGCATTTGGCCTATTCCTTTCCCTTAAGTATTTGCTTAAGATGGTTACCACTAGTGATCCAAAAGCAAAGTACGATATAATCAATGAACGGGAAATTATAGCTTATCGGGGTGGAGGTGCTTTGCTTATTATTGGATTTGCATTTTTTGGGAATAGTTTTTTACCGGAAATTGGTATTTTCTGGTTTTCGATCCGATTGATTGTTACTGTCAGCCTCAGTGTCATTCTGGGAGTTATCCTTCAGAATGTGCTTAAGTTTTATTACCCGTTTTATATTGAAAAACGTTTGAAGAAATTAAGATTTTCACCAAGAATATCTCCAAAAACCGGTAAAGAAATGAAACTTCTTAGTGAAGAGGAAGAGGACGTTTATCTTGATGAAGGAATGCAAGCTGAGGAAAATACGTTCTCCATCGATTACGATGTTTGGGTTGATGAGGAAACAGGATTCACCAAAATTGAAAAATACTCCGGTCACATGCACGCGTTACAATGTCCTGAATGTTCTTATCAGACGTTTCGTGTTGACCACGAAGATATCATCGCTCAACCAACTGAGTTGGAAGAAGGTGAATTAACAAAATATTTTGAATGTGGCTATTGCGGCCACAAAGAAGCAAGAAATTTTAAAGTTGGGAAAATCCAGCATGCCGAAGATTCTCCTGAAACAGCTCCTGCTGTCTAACCATTTAACTTCTAAAACACAAAAAAGCCGCTGATGCGGCTTTTTTTATTTACATACTTTATTCATCTGTTAGTAGAAATCCAATCAGAATAAACTCACAACTTCACGCATACATTTTGAGCCTCGGTAAAGAATCGCAGCACTTCATTGCCCCCTTCCCTGCCCACACCAGATTGTTTCATACCACCAAAAGGAGTTCGCAGATCACGAACCAGCCAGCAATTGACCCATACGATTCCGCTTTTTAATTTCCTGGAAATATTGTGAGCTCGTTTAATACTACTTGTCCAAAGCGTTGCTGATAAACCATACTTGGTACTATTTGCCATATGAATCACTTCTTCCTCGGTATCAAATGGTGTCAATGTTACTACCGGGCCAAATATTTCTTCCTGATTCGTCCGACAATCGTAAGCCAATCCCTCAATAATTGTAGGCTGGATAAAATAACCATTTTCACATCGTCCCTCCAGGTGCACAGCATTTCCCCCACTTAGTATCTTTCCACCCTCCTCACGTGCCAATTCAATGTACTCAAGTACTTTTTCAAAGTGTTGTTTTGAAACTATGGCTCCCGTTTTTGTAGATTCTTCCAGAGGATCACCCACCTTCATGGCTGAGACTTTTTCCTCAAACGCTTTTCTGAACTTTTCATAGATGGAGGATTCCACAAAAATTCTGGATCCACACAAACAAATCTGACCTTGATTGGAGAATGAAGATCGAATTGTCGTTTTGACAGCATCATCAAAATCACAGTCGGCAAAAATAATGTTCGGGTTTTTCCCACCAAGTTCAAGAGAGGTCTTCTTAAACATAGGGCCTGCAATGGAAGCAATCCGCTCACCGGTTGAAGTCCCACCTGTAAATGATAATATTGGTACATCGGGATGCGAAACAATGGCTTCTCCAACTTTAGGTCCCAATCCATGAACGATATTGAGGACTCCTGGTGGCAATCCGATA
>SMVB01175062.1_pt1 | contig 13701 bp, 8 predicted proteins | sample 2456461 | NCBI WGS metagenome assembly SMVB01 (sample SAMN11095934, study PRJNA526329) | marine sediment metagenome | biome: Marine sediment; feature: Surficial sediment; material: Deep marine sediment; isolation source: Hadal surficial sediment | place: Pacific Ocean | collected 2014-05 | depth 0-1...
CACCAGGCCAAGATGATCCTCAACGACGTCATGGAAGAGTGCGCCGAGGAGAACATCGAGTTCGACCCGGACATCCCCATCGGGATCATGGTCGAGGTGCCCGCCGCGGCATTGTCGGCGTCGGCGCTGGCCCGCGAGTGCTCCTTCTTCTCGACCGGGACCAACGACCTGATCCAGTACACCCTGGCTGTCGATCGCGGCAACGAACGGGTGGCCAACCTGTACACCGCCGCCCACCCGGCCGTGCTTCACCTGATCCGGGCCGTCGTACGGGGAGCCCGCCGCTGGAACGTGGAAACGAGCATCTGCGGGGAGATCGCCGGTGAGGTCGAATACACGATGTTGCTCATCGGCATGGGCCTGCGTACCCTCTCACTGGTGCCGTCTCAGATCCCGCACGTCAAGCGGGTGATAAGATCGGTCGATATGAAGCAATGCGAGCGACTCGCCCGGAAGGTCGGATCGTTCGAATCGGAGCGGCAGGTGATCAACCACCTCCGCGAAGAAGTCCGAAAGGTATTGCCCGAAATGGGTTAGAGCCCATTCTCGGGTCGAAATAAGGGGGCTCTGTAAGCCCCCAAGAGACACTGGCCGACGGGTGACGGGGAGACGGGGTTGAGCTGCTGACAGCGCCCCCCCGCGACCGAGCCCGGAAGGCCGCCGACGAGCCACAGTTCCCAAAGCATGCCCGAAAGGCAGCGAAAGACGACAGCACAGCCCCCGCAACGGCGGGAGGCACCCCGGACGCCAGGGGCAGGCCATGGGCCCGCCGCGTCGTGCCGAACGTCGCACTTTGTAAGAACAACAAGGCTCGTCGGAATGCAGGAGACATTCCTACGTGACCACAAGCAAGACTCCACCAACTGTCAAAGAAGTGATGGTCGTCAACGACTCGCCCGGCGAAGAGTGCCGGATCGCGATTCTGCAGGACGGCCATCTCGAAGAGCTCTACACCGAGCGCACCGCGACCGCGACCAACGTCGGCAACATCTATAAAGGTCGCGTCACAAACGTCGAGTCGGCGATCCAGGCCGCCTTCATCGATTACGGCGAGGGACAGTCCGGCTTCCTGCACATCTCCGATCTGCACCCCCGGTACTTCCCGGGCCAGAAACAGGTCGAGCAGGTCGGCAAGAAGATCCCGCGCCGGTCGCGGCCGCCGATCCAGGACGCCCTGAAACGTGGCGACGAGGTTCTCGTGCAGGTTCTCAAGGAGGGGGTCGGCACCAAGGGCCCGACCCTCACCGGCTACCTGTCGGTACCGGGTCGGCTGCTCGTGATGATGCCCGACATGGACCGCGTCGGCGTCTCGCGGAAGGTCGAGGATCCCGAGAAGCGTCGAGAGATGCGGGAGGTGCTCGACAGCCTCACGCTGCCCGAAGGTTTCGGGTTCATCCTGCGGACCGCCGGCTTCGGGCAGACAAAGACGGAACTCAACCGCGACGTCGCCTACCTCAATCGCCTGTGGAAGGTGATGGACAAGCGGATCAAGAACGTCGGCGCCCCGTGCGAGCTGTACACCGAGTCGGACCTCTTCGTCCGGACGATCCGCGACATCCTGCGGCCGTCGATCACGGAGATCATCGTCGACTCCGAACAGTCCTACGAGCGGGGGACGGCGTTGCTGTCGGTGATCGCGCCGCGGTCAAAGCCCACGCTGGTCCGTTACCACTCGCCGGTCCCGATCTTCCACGCCTTTGACATCGAGCGGCAGATCGACCTCATCCACGACCGCGAGGTGCCGCTGCCGTCCGGCGGCAAGCTCGTGATCGAGCAGACCGAGGCGCTGGTCGCCATCGACGTCAACTCGGGCCGCAGCCGTCGCGCCAGTGACAGCGAGACCAACGCCTACCGCACCAACTGCGAGGCCGTCGACGAGATCTGCCGGCAGCTTCGCCTTCGCGACATGGGCGGGCTGGTCGTCAATGACCTCATCGACATGTACCAGATGCGGCACCGCCGCGACATCGAGGACCGCTTCCGCAAGGGCCTGGCCCGCGACCGCGCCCGCACGACGATGCTTCGGATCAGCGACTTCGGGATCGTCGAGCTCACCCGGCAGCGGATGCGGCCGAGCCTGCGAAAGAGCCACTTCATGGCCTGCGCCCACTGCGACGGGCACGGCGAGATCAAGACGCCCGAGACCGTCGGCGCCGACGCTGCACGCCAGGCGGGCTACCTGCTGCAGTTCGACCGCGTGCGTCGCATCGAGCTGGTGTGCTCGCCAAGCGTCGCGTCGGTGATGCTGAGCGCCCGCCGCCGCGAACTGGTGCGACTCGAGGACTTGAGCGGCAAGAAGATCGACGTTCGCGTCAGCGACACGATCGCCATGGACCGCGTGATCTTCCACGCCTACGACGAGCGCAACGCCGACATCGACGTCGAGAAGCTTCCCAGGACAAGGCCTCCGACGATCCAGGAGTTGCAGGAAGTCGAGGCCAACCCGCCGGCCGCAGTCGGGGCCGTCGCGACTCCGACCAAGCGCCGTCGGCGCCGCGGCAAGACCGCTCCGGCCGATGCTCTCACGATCGCGCTGGCGACGGCCGCCGAGGAAGACCATGTCATCGATGCCGAGGTCGATGGCGAGCAGCCGGCGGAGACGCAGCCCAGGAAGAAGCGGCGCCGCCGTTCACGCCGCGGCCGCAGGGATGCCCAGGAGACGCCCACCGCCGATGCGGCAGCGGACGTGGCGACCGAGCCTGTCCAGCAGGCCGAGCAGGTCGAGCAGGTCGAAGCCGTCGAAGCCGTGGAGTCCGGCGAGCCCGGCGAGCACGTCATGGACGAAGAGACCAAGCCGGCATCAAGGCTCGGTCCGATCCGGATCCACAAGCTTGCCCGCGAGTTGGGTGTTGCTTCCCGCGATGTCATCAGGCTCTGTCTCGAGGCGTGCGGCGCCAGGGTCAAGCACATGTCCTCGATCTCGCAGGACAACGCCGAGACGATCCGGCAGGCCGTGGTGCCGCCCCCCGACACCTCGGACCGAGCCGAGGACCGGACCGAGGACCAGACGGCGACCGAGCCCGCTGTCGTGATCGAGGTCGAACCGGCGGCCGAAGTGCCGCAAGACACCGACACCGACACCGACAAGCCCGTCGAGGAAAAGCGTCGCCGTCGCCGCGGCGGCCGCCGACGTGGCGGTCGTGGCCGCGGCCGCAAGAATGCCGCCAAATCCGACACGCCGACAGAAATGCACGCGCCGGAGCAATCACCGCCCGCGCCGCCCCAGACACAGTCCCGGCCGGAGGCGGAGTCGACCGACACCGCACCCGTGGCGACCGACGGACGGGAACGCCAGGCCGACCAGGACGGCGAGCGGCCGACCGGCAGGAAAAAGCGATCACGGCGTCGCCGCAGGCCCACGTCGGCCCAGGCCGCGGACGGTCCGAGCCAGGCCGCGGACAAACCGGCCCAGGTCGCGGACAAGCCGACCCAGGTCGTGGACAAGCCCACCCAGGTTGCGGACAAGCCGACCCCGGCCGTGGACACGTCACCCGCCCGAACGCCGGCCGCGACGGCCGCCCCTGTGACCACGTCGGATACCAACGGCAACCCGACCGAACGTACCATCCCGAAACCAAAGCGACGCACCGGCCTCTACGGCCGCGGCCGCCGGGCGATCTCGCCTTCTCAGGGCGCCGCGCACAACGACCGATGACCACACGGCAGCGAACATCACCGCGGCGTCTGATCCTGCTGGGCTCCACCGGGTCGATCGGGACCAACGCGCTTGCGGTCGTCGAACACCTCCATGAGCGGCAACTCATGCAGTTCGACGTCGTCGGGCTCGCCGCCGCAACCCGCTCGGCGGTCGTCGCCGAGCAGGCGAAACGGTTCGGCGTCGAACATGTCGCGGTTGCCGACGACCAGGCGGCCGCGACGCTGACGGGTGTGCCGCACGTGTATGCCGGCGCCGATGCCGCGTTGCAGCTGATCGAGGCCGTCGCGCGGCCGGGTGACCTGGTGCTCGGCGCGATCGTCGGTTCGGCGGGGCTGCCGGCGACTATCGCGGCGATCGAGAAGGGTTGCGACATCGCGCTGGCGAACAAGGAAACGCTCGTCGCCGCGGGTGTCCTGGTCATGCCGCTGGTCCAAAAACGGGGCGTGCAGCTTCTGCCGGTCGACTCCGAGCACAGCGCGATCTTCCAGTGCCTGCAGGCCGGGCGCTCCACCAGTGAGGTCAAGAGGCTCGTGCTGACGGCCTCCGGGGGCCCGTTCCGAACCTGGCCGGCGGATCGCGTCGAGCACGCGACGGTCGAGGAGACTCTCGACCATCCGACGTGGAACATGGGTCCGAAGGTGACCGTCGACTCGGCGTCGCTGATGAACAAGGCGCTGGAGGTCATCGAGGCGCACTGGCTGTTCGACATGCCGGCCCGGAAGATCTCCGTCGTCGTGCACCCGCAGTCGATCGTGCACTCGTTCGTCGAGTTCGTCGACGGGTCGGTTGTCGCCCAGCTGAGCCCGCCCGACATGAAGAGCCCGATCCAGTACGCCCTTTCGTGGCCGGACCGCCTGGAAGGCTGTGCTGCGACGATGGACTGGCAGACGCTCGGCAGCCTGGACTTCGAGCCGGTCGACAATGACCGCTTCCCTGCGCTTGGGCTCGCCTGGCGCGTCATCGAGACCGGCGGGACGTCCGGAGCGATCTTCAACGCGGCCAACGAGGTTGCGGTCGCCGCGTTCCTGGACCGCCGCATCTGCTTCGGAATGATCACACAGCTCGTCGAGCGGACGATGGACGCGGTCGAGGCCGTTCCCGTAACCGACCTTGACGACATCCAACGCGCCGACAAGACCGCCCGCGCCGAGGTCGGCCGGCTGCTCGAGAGTTCCCTCGTGTCTTCCACCCACCCCTGACTTGGCAGACTCATGTTTGACACCGGATTCAACTTCGCACTGATCGTCCTGGGCTTCGGACTGCTCATCTTCGTGCACGAGGGGGGACACTTCCTTGCGGCCAAGTGGGCGGGGATCCGCACGGAGGCCTTTGCGATCGGTATGGGCACCGCGGTGATTTCGTGGCGCAAGGGCATCGGTTTCGCGTGGGGCTCGACGCACCGGCAGGTCGTCGCCAAGACCGGCAAGGCGTCGCGCGACCTGAGCCTGGCGGAACTGGAACGGCACGGCCTCGGCTGCACCGAGTATTCGCTGCGGTGGCTGCCGATCGGCGGCTTCGTGAAGATGCTCGGCCAGGATGACGCCGATCCGAAATACGTGTCGACCGAGCAGGGCAGCTACAACGTCTGCCCGATCGGCAAACGCATGGTCGTGGTCTCCGCCGGGGTGGCGGCGAACATCGTGCTGGCAATCGTGCTGTTCATCATCGCGTTCATGATCGGCGTGCAGTCGGAGAAACCGGTCGTCGGCGCGGTCTCGCCCGTCATGCCGGCCGGTATGACGACGGCGGTCAACGCCGAGGCGTTGGGAATCTCGACACCGGGGCTGCAGCCCGGCGACCTCATTACGCACATCGACGGCAAGCCCGTGACCACCTTCGTGGACATCCGCATCGCCGGCGCCATGGCGCGGGCCGGTCGTATGCTGTCGTTTCAGGTCGAGCGACCCGGCCTCGCCGAGCCGCTGGAATTCCGCATGGTGCCGGAGAAGACTTCGTCGGGCCTGCTGGGCATCGGTGTCGACCCCGGCAGCTCCAGCCGGTTGATCGCCGACGACAAGGACGGATTCCTGCTGGATTACCTCGAGGAGATCGGCCTCGCGGAGGTCGGTGTCCGGCCGGGGATGAAGATCATCGCCGCATGCGGCGGGCCTATTGAAACCTACGAGCAACTGCGGCCGTGCATTGATGAACTCGACGGCAAGCCGGTGCCGACGGTCTGGACCGCCGTTGACGCTACGGGCGAGCCGACCGGCGACCCGATCAACGCCGAGCTGGCCGTTCGACTGACCTACCAGTACATGTGGTATGCCGAGCCGATCCCGGACATCGACCAGAGCGTCGAGCGGGGATTGATCGGCCTGACGCCGCTGGTGACGATCGGCACCGTGGGTCGTGGACCGAACCGCGATCTGCTGCAGACCGGGGACGTGATCCTCAGAGTCGGCAACTCGGACGGTCCGCGGTTTGCGCAACTCCGCGAGGAGCTCGCGCGACGACGCGGTGGCGAGATCGACATGATCGTGTTGCGTGAGGGCCAGGAGGTGCACGTCACCGCCGACGTCAACCGCAAGGGCCAGCTGAACATCACCATCAGCCAGGCGTGGGACCTCCCGTTGATCGCCAACCCGATGACACGCCTGCTGGTCACGCGGGGCGAGTCGGACAAGCCCAGGGCCGTCGACTCGCCGGTCGCGGGGCTGGGGCTGGTCGGCCGCACCCGGCTGGACGCGGTCGACGACACGGCGGTGACCGATTGGGACTCGTTCAACGAGGCGTTGCGTCGCAGCACGCAGGCGGCGTTCGAGGCCGGCGAGCAGGCGACCGTCGCGCTCACGGTCACGCACCCGACGCCCGGTCGCGAGCAGGAAACGGTGACCCTGGAGCTGGCGGCCGACGAGGTCGTCGCGCTGCACGAGCTGCAGAGGGTCGCCGAGCTGCCGCTGACGCTCTTTGAGCCGCTGTACATGACGATGACGGCCGACGGCAACCCCCTGCGGGCCATCGCGATGGGTTTCAAGGAGACCAGGAAGGTCATCGTGATGACCTATCTCACGCTCGACCGGCTCATCCGCGGCAGCGTCGGGGTCGATCAGATCCGCGGGCCGGTCGGCATCGTGCACATCGGCGCCAAGGTCGCCGACCGCGGCGTGACGTACCTGGTGTTCTTCCTGGGGATCATCAGCGTCAACCTCGCTGTCATCAACTTCCTGCCGATCCCGATCGTGGACGGCGGTCTGTTCCTGTTCCTGATCTACGAGAAGCTCAAGGGCCGTCCGCCGCCGATGGCATTCCAGAACGCCACGACGATCGCGGGCGTGGCGATGATCGCGACGGCGCTGCTGGTCGTGACGTGGAACGACCTGATGCGTCTGATCGGGTGAAAGGATTGCAATGGATACACCAGTCGCGATCGTGACAGGTGCCGGGTCGGGCATCGGCAGGGAGACCTGCCTGCTGCTCGCCGAAGAGGGATACGCCCTGACGCTCGTCGGGCGTCGCGAGCAGAAGCTCGAGGAGGTCCGCGCCACGATTGCGGACAGCGGGTTCGAACAGGAGATGGAGGTGGTCGTCGCGGACCTGCTGGAACCATCCAGCGCGAAGGCCATCGCGACGGCGACAGTAGACCGGTGGGGGAGGATCGACTGCCTCGTCAACAACGCCGGCAGCGTGACGATGGCTCCGATCGAGGAGACCACCGACGACATGCTGCAAGCGACGTTCGAGGTCAACACGTTCTCGCCCGCGCGGCTCATCACGGCGGCGTGGCCGTACTTCCTGCGTCAGGAGCACGGGTGCGTCGTCAACGTCTCGTCGATGGCGACGGCCGACCCGTTCCCCGGCCTGTCGGTTTACGCCGCCGCCAAGAGCGCGCTGGAGTGCCTGACGCGTTCGGTCATGAACGAGGGTCGCTCGAAGGGGATCACGGCGTACGCCGTCGCGCCGGGCGCCGTCGAGACGCCGATGCTGCGATCGCTGTGGAACGAGGACGAGTTGCCGCCGGAGCAGGCGATGGCCCCCGACGAGATCGCCCGCGTGATCGTCGATTGCATCCAGGGCCGACGCGAGCAGGATCTCGGCCTGACGATCCGGATGTAAGACGTAAGAATAGCGGGTGGCACGGTTGAGCACGCGAAGCGGGCTCGGCCGTGGTTGGACGTCCGAAGACACGGCCGACGTCGCTTCGCGACGTCAACCGTGCCACCCACTGGGTACAATAATCCGGACGCGAAAGGCGGTGAGCGATGAAGGTCACCACGCTGCGGACGATCGTCGGCGTCACCACGCCGCTTATCCTGGCCGGATCAGTGCAGGCCGGGTTCCTCGGCATCTCGGCCGCCTCGAGGCCCAACGACTTCGGTCTTCTTGTCGTCAACATCTACGCCGAGTTCGACCGGCCCGGCGAGGACTTCATGCTGGCGGTCACGGGCACACCGCTGAACCCGATGCTCATCGAGGTCATCGGCGGCACGTTCTACAACCATGGGTTCGGTTCCGACAGACCGCCGCCGGGCGCCCTGGTGGACGCCTTCCCCTCGCTCGCCTACGACAGCTTCGTGACGATCGGAGTGAGGTGGGTTGCCGACCCGCCGTTTCCGCCGCAAGACAACATGGTCATCGTTCCGGGTTTCCCCGGGTTGAGCGGCACCCAGCTCTCGACGAACAGCTCCGGTTGGGCGGTCGCGCCGATCGAGCCCCAAGGGGACCCATTCAATCCCTTTTTCGCCCCGATTGACGGTCGGCTGATCATCGGCCAGTTCTCGACGTTGGACGGCACGGCCATCCAGGGCACGATGCTGCTTCGGTACATAAGCAACGGTGAAGTTGGCCAGAGCGTCGTGAGTTTCTTCGTGCCCGTGCCGGGACCCGGGGCACTCTGGTTGCTCGGTGCGGCCGGGCTGCTCGGCAGCCGCAGACGTCACTGACGTCCGATTACTCGTGTGAAGGTGGTGGGGTTATGCGGTCTGCGCAGAGATCGCATCGCCTGATAACCAACGTGGGGTTTGTCGGTACCGTTTCGGTATCCGATGATTTGAAGGTTCCCACGGAATCAATGCCCACGCAAAGACCTGAGACCCACGATGACACGTGCATCCGGCAATCCCGATCATCCCTACGTGCTCGTCATCGAGCCCGACGCCGGCGCTGCGCAGCGGATGGTGACGGCCCTCGACGGTGACGAACGCCGGACCGATCAGCCGGCACGCCGGGTCCAGGACGCCTGCCCGCGTCCCAGCCGACGCAACACGCCCTGCGTCGTTATCGGGTCGCTCGGTGAGTTGTTCGGGTACGACCTTGCCGGCGTCGAGTTGATCATCTGTTCGGTCTACCTGCCGGACGGCACGGGTCTCAACGCGCTGGACTTCCTTCAGCGTCGGTGTCCGCACGTGCCGGTCATGCTCGTGGGTACCCCGGAAGACGCCGCGATGGCCGTGGACGCCATCCGGGCCGGCGCGGTGGACTTCCTGACCTTGACCGGACACGAACTGCTCGCCCTGCCGCTGGCCGTCGAAAAGTGCCTGGCCCACCAGCGGGTCAAGCAGGAGAACGAGCGGCTGCAGCGTGACCTCGGCGGCTCGCTGACCGAACTGGCCGTCAAGAACCACCAGCTGCAGGCACTCGTCCGCCAGCTCGAGGCGACCGCCCGGACCGACGATCTGACCGGGTTGTGCAACCGCCGTTCGCTCAATGAACTGCTCGATCGCTCCTGGCGGCAGGCTGTCCGCAACAACCGGCCGCTGGCGTTCATGATGATCGACCTCGACGACTTCAAGACCGTCAACGACTGCAACGGCCACCTGCGTGGTGACGAGGTGCTGCGCGAGCTGGCCAGGATCATCCGGACCAACTGCCGGCAGGTTGACGTGCCCGCCCGCTACGGCGGCGACGAGTTCTGCGTGCTCATGCCCGAGAGCGAAGCCCACGACGTTGCCCACGTCGCCCGGCGGATCCTCGGCGAGTGGACCCGGGTCAACGACTCGCGGCCTTCCGGCGAGCCGCGTATGGGGATCTCGATCGGCGTTGCGCAGATCGACGGCAGCCGTCCGACCAGCTCCGAGGAACTGATCCGCCACGCCGACGAGGCGCTCTACGCGGCCAAGGCCGCCGGCAAGGGCCGCATCATGGTCCGCAGCGGCGACCGCATTCACCCCGTGGAATCACCGCCGAGCGAGATCAAGGTCGCCCGGAACACCGGCGTCGCGTGGTAGGAGGGGGAAAGACACCGGGGGAGAAAAAGACACCGGGTGTAATTATCCGCAGCGGATAATTACACCCGGTGTCTTTTTCTCCTTCCCGCTCACCGCTTCCGAGACATCGCACGGTCCATGTCCCGCCTGGACTCGCGTTCGACGACGTCCTGGCGTTTGTCCCGGCGGCGTTTGCCGCGGGCGACGCCGATGAGCAGCTTCGCCCGGCCCCGGACGAAGTACAGCTTCAGCGGTACGAGCGTGCTGCCCCTGGACCGGGTCTTCGCGGCGAGCTTGCGGATCTCCCGCTTGTGGGCGAGCAGCGACCGGACACGACCGGGCTCGTGCTGGCGGTGCTCGCCGGCGGGGGGGTACTCGGCAATATGGGCGCCGTGGAGTGTCAGCTTCGGCGGCGTTTCGGTCGCCCGGACGTACGCCTCCGCGAGGCTGATCTGGCCGTCACGGATCGATTTGATCTCGGTCCCGGTCAGCCGAATCCCGCATTCGACCGTGTCGTCGATGAAATAGTCACGCCGGGCACGTCGGTTCTCGACGGTCGGTTCGTTGCTTCGGCGTTTGGGCTTGGAGGCCATCGCTGGTGTTGAAATGGGTAGCCGACGCTCACGCCGGCGGTACCGGTGGCCACGGTTCCGGGGTTCTCACTTGAGTCCTATGGTTCCCGGAGTATAGTTGAGGCTAATCGCCCTATGGGGTTGCGTCCGGCGTACGCCCGCATTTCACTGCTGCCGGATGTTGACCAGAGAGTTAGAAGGAAAAGAGGGTCCATGTTAAACCGAACGCTTTGCGCCGTCGGAGTGGTGGGGTTGTCGCTGCTGGCTGTGGGAACGTCCGTCCAGTCGAGCCCCGGAGCTCTGCGGGGTGCGACAGCCGTCAACGCGACCGCCGCACGAACCCAGTTTCTGATGTCCAACCAGCGGACCCGTTTCGCCGAGCGGGCGGGGCGGATCAACACCGTCTACGGCCCGGCGTTTTCGCACGGTGTCACCGCCGCGGCGAGCGCCGAGAGCTTCCGGCTCAATCACGCCGAGATGTTCGGCGTCCCGGCGGCCGACCTGGTTGCAATCAGCCCGGTGCCGGACGGCGAGCACGTCCAGCCGATCATGTACGACCAGGCGACGGGCACCTACAAGTTCACCGGCTTCTTCTACACGCAGCAGCACCAGGGCGTGCCGGTCTTCCGGGCAGCCCTGAAGCTCCTGGTCCGCAACGAGGCGGGCTTCCCGCTCGTGCTCGCGGCGGCGGATCTCCGCGATCTCGGCGGCATGCAGTTCGGGCCCCAGGTGGCTGCCGCTCCCATGCAACCCGTGGCCGTCGAGTCCGCGATGCATCGGGCGATGCAGGTCACCTTCGCCGAGGGCGGCGTGCCCGATGTCGCCTTCACGCGACGGGTCATTTTCGCCGGTGTTGACGACATGGCTGCCGAGCCGCGTCTGGCCGACGAGTCGATCGTCGAGATCGACGAGGACCGCTGGCTGATCGTGACCGACGCCGCGACCGGCGAGGTGCTCTACGAGGAGCACATGATCTACACCATCGATATCGACGGCACCGTGTCGGGCCAGGCCACCGAGGGCATCGGCACCGACGTATGCGAGGACGAGGTGCTGACGGCGTTGCCGTACGTCGAGGTGACTGCCGGTGCCGACAGCGCTACGACCGACGCGGACGGCAACTTCACGATCCCGCACGCCGGCGACATCGAGGTCAATGTGGTCGCCACCATTACGGGTACGTACTTCAACATTGCCGACGCGGCAGGTCCCGTCGAGCTGGTGTTCGACACGGTTACGCCGCCCGGACCGGCGACCATCGTCTTCAACGCTACGAACACCGACGCTCAAATCCGGGCGCAGGTCAACGCGTATCTCGGAGCCAACGTCGCCCGCGACCGGGTGCTCCAGCACAATCCGTCGTACCCGGTGATCTTCGCTCAGGAAGGTATGGCGGTCAATGTCAACCTTGTCGGCGGCATCTGCCCCGGCAATGCCTTCTACAGCCCCGGCGAGCAGAGCATCAACTTCTGCCTCGCCGCCGGCGGCTCTCCCAACACCGCGTGGACGTCGGTGATCTACCACGAGTACGGTCACCACGTCGTCGCGACCGGCGGCAGCGGCCAGGGCGCCTACGGCGAGGGCATGGGCGACGTGCTGTCGGTGCTCATTCTCGACAGCCCCTTGGTCGGCCTCGGCTTCTTCGGCAGCTGTGGCACGTCCCTGCGAACCGCCGACAACGACTGCCAGTACGACCCCATCAACTGCTCGAGCTGCGGCAGTGCGATCCACACTTGCGGCACCTTGCTGTCGGGGTGCGTGTGGAGCACCCGGAACTACCTGGTCATCACCGAGCCGGTGGACTACCTCGACATCCTGTCGTCGCTTGCCGTCAATGCGGTCCTGATGCACAACGGGTCGAGCATCGCGACCGACATCACCGTCGCCTACCTGACGCTCGACGATGACGACTCCAACATTCTCAACGGCACGCCGCACTACGCCGAGATCAACAACGGCTTCTCCGACCACGGTCTGCCCGGCCCCATGATCTCGCTGATAGAGTTCACGTTTCCGAGCGGTCTGCCGGAGATGGTCGCACCGAGCGGCACCACGTCCGTCCCGGTTGACATCTCCTCGGTCACCGAGAACCCGGTCCCCGGAACGGGCAAACTGTTCCTCGACAGCGGCGGCGGGTTCGTCGAGATCGCGATGGACGAGATCGTCGCCAACAGCTACGACGCCGTCTTCCCGGCCACACCGTGCGGGAGCGCCTTGGCGTTCTACTTCAGCGCCGACACCGACGGCGGCAACACCGCGACCTGGCCGTCCGACGCACCGTTGAGCGTGTTCAGCACGATCAGCGGCACCGGATCGCTGACCACCTTCTCCGACGACTTCCAGTCGGACCTGGGCTGGAGCGTGTCCACCACGGCCAGCGACGGCCCGTGGGAGCGGGCCGTTCCGATCCCCAACTCCACGTGCCTCCGCGGCAACCCCGGCTCGGACGCGGACGGGTCGGGCCAGTGCTACGTGACCGACAACAGTTCCGCCAACTCGTGCAACAGCGACGTGGACAGCGGCGCCACGGTGCTCACGTCGCCGATCCTCGACGCCAGCGCCCCCGAGACCTACATCACCTACTCGCGGTGGTATGACAACACGTTCGGCAGCGCCCCGAACCAGGACACATTCCTCGTCGAGGTCTCCGACAACGGAGGCGCATCCTGGTCGACCCTGGAGGTCGTCGGCCCCGCCGGCGACGATGCCGACGGCGGCTGGGTCGAGGCCAGTTACCGGATCGGCGACTTCGTCGCCAACACCAACCAGTTCCGGATCCGCTTCACGGCGTCCGACACAGACCCGCAGTCGGTGGTCGAGGCCGGCGTGGATGCCGTGTACTTGACGGTCATCCAGTGCGACGAGGCGACCTGCCCGCAGGATTGCGGCGACATGGACGGCAACGTCGGGATCAATGACTTCCTGGCGCTGCTGGCCCAGTGGGGAGAGGTCGGCTCCAGCTGCGACATCGACGGCGGCGGGGTCGGCATCAACGACTTCCTGGACCTGCTGGCGAACTGGGGTCCGTGTCCGTAAGGAAGAAGTTGTCAGTGGTCAGTGGTCAGTCAGAGATGACTGATGACTGACGACTGATGACTATTCCCCCGAGACCGTGTCCCGGCCCCTGACCCCGTCAACCGTCAGCATGTGGAAGCTCGTCTCGGCGAAGTCGTAGCCGTCGGAGATGAAGTAGCCGTCGCCGCCGAAGGGCGTGTCGCGGCTCCACAGGCCGTGGCCGGTCTGACGCATTTGCCGGCGGTCGGCGGACATTGCCTCGGTCACGCCCAGGAACCGGACCGAGCCGTCGTAGAACAGCGTGACCGGC
>SMVB01082943.1_pt1 | contig 13694 bp, 26 predicted proteins | sample 2456461 | NCBI WGS metagenome assembly SMVB01 (sample SAMN11095934, study PRJNA526329) | marine sediment metagenome | biome: Marine sediment; feature: Surficial sediment; material: Deep marine sediment; isolation source: Hadal surficial sediment | place: Pacific Ocean | collected 2014-05 | depth...
CCTGAGATCCCGGTTCTCTTCCAGTTTCCCCTGGAAGTTTCTCAAGTGTTCGTCCCGCATGTAACGAAGCTGCTGATAAGTATCAGTCATCTGGTTATGCTCGAGGTAAACCAGATATTCCCGCATCCTCCGGTTGTAATCCTCGGTAGGGTTGCCCGGTGCGAACTTGTTAAAGATTGGCCTGTTCATGATCTCATCAATTCCGCAGTTTGGTTCACAGTTTGGTTAAGTTCCCGGAGCTCTTCCAGAATAGCTTTCAGAAGAACCTCCATCACCATTTCTGGTGGGAGATGCATTAACTCCTCATCAGTACGTTTTCTCATCCACACCACCTTGCAAATTTTATTAACTTGGATTTCAGAGCAGCCTGTGCCAGTGGGCATCCGTTGTGAGCATGATGCTTTAGGATCTTCAGATATAACTCATCCTCAAATATGTGAGCCCGTTCATCATCATCATCTTCCGCCTCGGAGGCGATCTGCTTTAGGTAGGCCAGTACCGCCTGAAGGGTCATTTGTTCTCCAGGAGTGTTAGTTCTACTTCCGACATCCTGAACGATACCCCGGCAGCAGCCGCATCCCGGATGATACGCTCCTGAAACACTTCCTCACTCATGTTCATTAGGTATAGAGCCACCATTTTCTTGGTTATCTTCATTTCAGTCTCCAGTGAATTACGTTGTAGAGAGTGGTGAAGACTGAAGTAGCATCCTTACCCCAATCCTTACGGCGTAGCTCAAAGACAATACCCTTGATTGAAATATCATAAATCTCTGAGGAGAAGTAATTGATCTGAGAGATTCCCACCTTAACCGAATTGGCGAACATAACATCGAAGACCTTTTTGCTCTCCTCCGGAACCTCAACCTTGGCCACTGCCTTCTTAGTGACAGTTTTCTTCTTCTTTACTTCGGCACCCATGTCTGCGAACTCATCAGTCATCCTGTATCTCCATTAAGTAAGGATTAAATATATCTATTCTATCTCTGCGGATAGTATCAGTGCGGTGTGTTGCTGTAATCTTTCGACCGGCGGCAGCTACATCGACCAAAAGCCGGGCAAGTCCCATCTTCCTGTAGTCACTCTTCACATAAATGTAATGGATGACTGCATTACCTTCCTCGGGTAACTCCCAGACAATGTAAGCTACAATAATATCTGGATGATCGCGGGGGTTCGCTACAATACAATGACTTCTGTCGAGAAGTCGATAGAGTCTTTTCCTGTGGTTCTCAAAAAAGATCTCTCGGGGGATAGTCCTATAGAAAGTACTGTCAGATCGAAAGGATCTAAGCCAACTATGATATACAAAATTGATCTCAGAATCCTCTAACGCCCTTAGTACAACCAAATCTTCTATCAAGAAACCTACCCCACTGTGTTATTATGACATACTACTACTGAAATACTCAGAAAATTTCTTAGCCGTTTCCGAATGGATATCTAACTAACTAAAAACCCCGTTAATAAAATTATATGGACCCTATTGGATATATAACTACTGTTTTCCCCGTAAAATAAAATTATATGGACGTTGTTACCTACGGAGAGCATGGGGTACCTTTCCTTAAGCGGGGTACCGACTTTTTTTCTTTTTCTTTGCAAGATGTTGATAACATTACAATATCTGGCCGGCTGCTTGGTCCAATGATCACAGTATGTTGCCTGTTTCTTCCTGCTCAACGGTCTCAGAAGGCGATATTGTGGAGATGCTGTGCTCCTGTGGGCCTGTGGCATCAAAAACAGCTACAATTGGTTCATTATCCCTATCATCATCCCTATCATCGCTCTTGGAGCTCAAGAATCTAATAGCAGCCGCTCCCATATCAACGACATCAACGGTGGTCATTTTCTTAAGGCCAACCATATAAGCAGTAATATCTATTTCTTCCTTCGGTTTACCAATGATCCTGTCCAGAATGAAGGTCAATCGCCTATCATCTCCTGATTCAATAGCTTTGGTAAGAATAGAAGCAATAGCTTTAGAGATCATAGGAACAGACTTAGAGATCATTACAGAGTGTAATTCTTTTTCATTCATCCAAAGATGTTGATTCAATAATCCTTCAAGATGCGATTTAGTTAAATTAGTCGCAGCTTTAAGATCTTTGTGAATAATCTTTCTGCCAACTTTACCGCGTATTTTGGGCTGGTTAGTGCTTGAGAATTTGGCCATCAATATATCCGTGTAAACTTAGGTAAACTTATACTCCAACGTGGCAATATAACAGATAAATCGCATCGTGCAAGTAATAGAGAGATATATCTGATTAATGCTTGACGCAGGGAGATATATTGGATATATCTTAATCACTGGAAACAACACGGATGAGAGAGATCAACACATGAAACAAGTAATAAAGAAGTTATTCAAAGAGCTAGAGAGTCAAGAGTACACATATGTTTCGACAATGGAATTATATGTATTCTGTGAAAACTTCTTTCCAGAAGTAATAGCAATGAACCTGCCTGATAGTTTTTACTCAGACATGACAGAATTCTTCAATAACAATATCTAAACCGATCGGGAGCCACTGGCTCCCTTCCCCTTATAGAGAGATAGACATGAAATTATCCCGCAACACACCAACAGACATGACAGACATCCCGGATCTTACTGGTACCGATGACCAGGGTAATAACTGTGCCTTATGGAACATAGTGGACATATACAGTTGTCGCATAGTTTTCACCAACCTGGAGCATGGTGAAGCAATAGATCTTTGGAATAGCATGGTTGAGAGTAGCAGGTATGTAGTCGAGACCAAGTAACCAAGTAACCAAGTAACCAAGTAACCAAGTAACCAAGTAATAGGAGAGCAACCATGAGCCACTTAGCCGACAGACTGATAAAAACACAAAATACTCTCAATGATCTTTTATACGGAGATGCCTGCTTCTTCCCTTCTCTCTCGGGTCCGATACTGCTTAACATCAAGTCACTTGAGACCGACCTTGAAGGTCTGTTAAAAGGAGCCTGCAAAGCAGATATCAACACATATAAATCCGCCTGCTTCGAGTAGACACAGTATCTAACGCACGAGCACTACGTGCTCCTTCCTACGGATAAGGCTCAAGAGATCTAAGATCTCTTGAGCCTTTTGCGTGTCAGCGCAAAACAACCATTCACAGCTACTCACAACAACCGAAAAGGCCTGGAATAAATCCAGACCTTCATAGTAGCATTAATCTTCCAGTCTGGTTATGTACTCTTTGCAACAGTCATCAAGCTTAGGCATTGACTTGAGATCGCTTATGGTCCCTTCTGTGCCGCAATCAGGACAACTATTCCAGTCAACTAGTTTACCGTCTTGCATCAAGGCTACGTTATAGTCATCGTCCACAAGGAAGACAAAGCCGGTGGATAGGTTAAACTCCACTGCCAGACCTGTGTTATTCAACCATTTAGTATTATCATTGCCTGTGTGTAGTACTGACAGGAGCTCTCCTGCTATCGCTCTCTCCCGACCGCCAAACTTGGCAAGATCTCTGGTATTCTCCATGTTCTCTCTCCTTCTGGTTCCGTAGGTAGGAGCACGTAGTGCTCCTCTAATTGTATTGTTAAGACATGATTAGTTCTAATTATGTCCAGGTATAACTCTGCGGGTGTTTCCGCGCTGTCTGGGTCCGAAAGGATCTCTTGTAGCTTGGTGATTGAGGCATCAAGCTTGGTTATCTCAGTCTCTATCGCTTCAAGGTCCAACAGGACCAAGAGAAGCAGGTACCTCATATCTAATCATTCCAGGTGAAGGCCATTCTAATAACGATATAAACCGCTATCAGTAATATAAATTGCCAGGGTGATAGTATATTTATATACATAATAAAATCTCCTGTGGGTGTAGTACCTACGGAAAGAGATATAAGTTAGTACTGATAAGATGTCAAGCTATTAGATATCTAATAACCTACGCCTCTCATTTGTGTCTCATACCTCTTGCGGCTTGATGATGCCAGCAACCCACTGCCAAAGATTCCGCCATATGTTCCGATACCTATAATCCCTAAAATACCACCGATGATGAAACCGAAAGTCTTAAAAACAAAGACACAAGCCACAACACAGACCACAAAGATGATAATGCCAACAGCAAGGAAGGCTACCACCTTTAGAGCGAGCCCTATCTCTTTGACGTAACGTATAAAGACACACACGCACAAAAAACCCACCGCAGCTTCCAGAAATATACTCATCTAATAGCCCTTCCGTATTTCTTCCTGCCAATCCCTGTTTCTACGCCAAGCCTGATTTTTTCTACTCTGCCTTGCATCCCCGCCACTCGATACCATGGCCATGAGTATCGCTATCAGTAGCAATATAATCATGATTTTGTTTCCTCCCAAAGTGTTCAACAAGTTGGCCAGGCCATCCACATATACGGAGAATGCCAGGCCACATGTGACCACAGAAGCGAATATTATTTGTTTATTCTTAAGACGTTTAGCTATTGATGCATCGTCATCTGGCTGGCGGGGACGCCTGTTCCCCAATACTACTACTACTATGGCTATGAGTATGAGGATAAGTAGTAATACAATCATTTGGTTTCCTTTTTCACAGCTCAAATTCCTTTGTCACTTCACAGATATATTCGACCATATCGGCTCCGTTTAGGGGAGCGTCCGCATCCTCAAAATCTGGAAAGTTAGCTAGTAGGTTGTCATAAAATTCTTTTAAGGTTTTCATGGTGTTTTCTCTCTGCCGGTAGTGGCAGAGAGATATATAAGTTAGTACTGATAAGATGTCAAGCTATTAGATATCTAAAATCATTTAAGATCCGACATCGGGCATATCATCGCCTCGGCACCGTCTTGATGTGTCAGGTGTAAGGATCCACCTGGATCAAGAGTGAAACATATGCCCTTATCCACGCTATCAGCAGTAAGTATGCTCAACGCCTTGATCAAGGTCTCGGAGTTAAGTCTAAACAGCTTGTCGCCTCCACCTTTGAGCAGCTTTGTTGTGTCTGGATAGTTGCAGGCATCTTCCTTGCTCTTTGGAGCATTAACATCAGCTAGCAAGTACTTGTTTAGTGCGTCCTTAGTGTACTGACCTAGCAACTTGTTAGTATTCGGTACTCTTGCCCAGTAGAATCCATCACAGATCTCAACCGTGTCTTCTGTAGCATTAATAACTGTGGGATAGTTACGGAGTGAAGTAGTGGCCAGGTATGTCTTCATCTTCTTTAGTGCTTGCTTGTTGATTTGCTTCCGAAGGTTTGTCATAAGAAAATATCTCTCTGCCGGTAGTGGCAAAGAGATATATAGGACCTATTGGATATCTAATCAAGTCTTATTTACTCATAGTCTTCAATCTTTGGCTCTGGTCTGTAATAAAATCTGATATCACGGGGCAAATTCCAATTTATCCAGCCATTAGCTTCCTGTAATTTCGCCTCGGCAATTCGCCTCTTGCGTTGCACATTGGCTTTCTTTCTTTCCTGGTGGTCATCGTAAAACGCCCATAATCCACCTAGCAAAAAAACTGTTAGGACTAAAATAACTTGTGTTTCAGTCATCCCCTGCGCCCTGGGTTACTTTCCCCTAGCTTGATAACAGCTAGCATTGCCAAATTCATAAGAGCAAAGAGGCATATACCTACAATAAATTCCATCATTACTCCGTATTTCCTGTTTAGGTATCAAGGAAGTCAAAAGCTGCTGACATACCGCTTGCAACCATCTCTGCCATACCATCATCTTCATCGACATGTAGCCCCTGTTCTGGGATCTTAGTCTTGATGACTGGCTTTGCGGGTTCCGCCTCTTCTGCTTCTGGATCAATTACAGGATCCTTGGGCACTAACTTAGCACCCGGCGGCACTACTGGCGCGGATACTGGGATACTAGTGTAATAGTTGTATTGATCTTCCTTGGCCTTATCCCTACGGAATTGCGCCATGTCCAGGTCAGGCCATGGGCTGTCATCTTCTGTAGTATCATCGCCTATCCTCATAATAAATCTTCCCCACTCTCCAGGCCATGTTCAACCATCTGCCTAATGCATTCTTGTATTGACAGGTTATCGGGCTTCACTGCTTCGATACGAGCTATCATTGTTTCATCTATAGCCAGGAGTATCTTTTTCCTGCCTTTCTGGTATCCGCTGCTCTTAGTATATATCATCTAACCACTCCGTAATACTTACCCATATTGGCTATCTTATATCCCTTGTTATACTTGGATATACAAGTTTTACAACTACTTTTTAACCCATCATTGCTCGCAGTGTGCTTGCCGAAAGATAGCTTAGTCTTCCAGCTATCGCATCGCTTGCAGTACTTCCACAGCTTATCAATCTCGTCCACTACTTAGTCCTTTCCCGCATGATGCCTAGATAAACTCTCATGGCGGGCACAGTTTCCTGATCGAACCTCTTGGTAGCGGCTTCGATAATGCACTCGCGTAGCTCATCACGGTCGTTAGCCAGTAGTGCCCTATCTGCCCGGGCTCTCAATATTTCTACTTCTGTTTTCATTCCCCCAACTCCCATCACAATATCTCCTTCATTAGCGCAGCTTTTTCTAATATTATCTTCTGAATCATCTCATCAAAAGAGCCCTGTGTTACGTGGTAGATGATGCAAGGCTTGTCTTGTCCTATCCTGTGGATCCGCTTCTGTGCTTGCTGTATATCCGCGGCTACCCATGAGATATCATTAAATACTATGGTTCTGGATGCTGTCAGTGTGATACCGATACCAGCCGCGCCAATGGTACAAACCAGTACCTTGATCTTTCCTGACTGAAAGTCGTCGATATGGCCGATCCTATCGACAGCACTGACCGATCCACTTATCAGGCCAACGGCACAAGTTGGGGATGCCAGCCCTTTAACCAGGGTTAGTGCTGGGTCCACATGGTCCGTGAACACTACAACCTGCTCGCCCTGCTCGACCATATTCTTAACAAACGGCACAGTATATGCCACCTTGGCCATAGCTGCGGTCATTTTCATGTGAGTGATATGCTTGGTCAGCTTGCCGGTCTCAAGCCATTCCATAAAAGAGTCATACAATCCAGCATCGGGATTCTTGCCATTGCTCAGGTCCACAAAAGAGATAGTCAAGGGAGGCAGGGAGAGAACCTTGGCGGCAGTTCTGCGGATATACTTGTGCTTCAACAGCATCTTCAGGTCCATTTTGTTACGGATACCTGAGAAGCTGGCTACTGACTTAGTCCCCCCACCACGTACAAATATTTTTTGATATTCTACGTTGCTATATTCGAGATTGAAGGTATATAGAGACTTCTCTTTCATAGCTAGCCCGTTTGGAACCCCGGGCACCGTGGTTAAAAGTTTCAGGAGTGAGTAAAAGTCTCCGACCGCATTCCTGATAGGGGTTCCTGTCAGCAACACACAGTACTTGGGCTTGTGTTGCCTTACAAACTTATGGGCTTCCTGGGTTCTTTTAGCCTGGAGGTTCTTTAGATAGTGGGCCTCGTCATAGACAACCATGCCGATAGGCCCAAGGTCTGGGATCTTCTTTAAACCTTCATAAGACACAATATGGACACCATCCAGGGTAGTAAACTTGTCTATTTCTTTACGCCATGTGTCGCGCAAGGAAGCAGGACAAACGACAACTACCTGACCTATGACCTGCTCCATAACAGAAATGGCCTGAACGGATTTGCCCAGGCCCATTTCATCACCTATCAAAACATGTAGGTGTGTAAGAATGAAATTTCGTCCGTCTTCCTGATAAGGATAAAGGACTACACTATCTCTCATTGATCGGTACTTTCGGATAAGGTTTGCGGTTAGCTCCCATCATAAAAGCGATAGCCAACCAACAACAGATAGCAGTGCCCGCGAAGATAAGGACGAATTGAAGCATTATGCTGCCTTCTTCAGGAAGTCAGCGACAAAAGCGTGGAATGATTTAAGCATCACGCCCTCACTATCGACAACAGGGACAACGTCCTTGATAACTGCGACTAAGCCACGAACTATATTTTTTACCTTCGCATCCTTCTGCCATTCAGCACCATAGGCATCAATCAAAAGAGCTCCAAGGATTTTCCCGTGGGCTTTGTCGCCCTTCTTATAGAACTCAATCGCGGGCTTTGGTTGTTCTTCATCTTCACCAAGGCCAAGGCCATCGTCTTCTACTGGAGCGGTATAGACTGCCTCGGGTGATACTGCTTCGGGTGCTACTGCTTCCTCTTTAGGCTTACGAGGAGCGCGCTTGCGCTTAGGCTTCTCTTCTTCTTTCTTCTCTTCTACCACTGGAGTTTCAGCGACCGGCTCTGCTACCTTTAGCTCAACAACAGGAGCATCGGGTGCTTCTGCTTCATCTGATACGTTTAATTCAACAGCGAGAAAAGATGCGGTTGCCAGGTCTCTTGCCAGCATGATGTGGTCGTATGTCTCAGACTTTTTACACTTGAAAACATGCTGGAATAACTCAGACCGTGGAATGTTATCAACCGAAGCTACCTCGGTAGTGATAGTTACATATCCGTCCTTGTCCCATGAGTGAGAGTGTGTTCTACGTGAGAGGCTTGCCTCTTTTGCCAGGGTATCAAATCTTGAAATCATAGTATTTCCTCGGTTAGTTCACCTACAGGTGAAGCATTAATTGAATCGGTTAGCATTAAATTCTTAGCACCGTCTGTAAAGTTATGGCCGTAGCACTTACTCCACCATTCACAAGGCTTAAAGTAATTTTCGCAATAGGACATATTCTGTGGTACTTCATCCATAGGCATTCTGAGTAAAGACATACTCTCGCCCCTAAGCTTCAGGATGTTTTTATGAGTTTCCTCCGGTATTAAATCCTTCGCTGGTATAAAAATATCGTAGGATTCTATTTTTCCGTAACATCTATTCCGAAACTCTTTAGGTGTTTCCTTAGCTTGTTTCTTGATAGTGCATTTAGTGGTGACTCGATATCGTGTACCTGCAAACTTATCCAGGTCAAGGTCATGTATTTTAGCAATCTGAGCAGCGTAATAGCTGTATAAATTAAGCTACACATCACGGCTAAGGCGAGAAAGCAGTGAGCTATTAAGACGGCCAGCAGTCTTAAGATCCACGATATACCAATTACCATTTTCATCTGACATGACGGCATCCACATAACCGATAACATCTTCGTCACCTATTTCTATTTCGCAGCAGATTATTGATAGCTTCTGCTTCTCATGTAGCTCCCAATATTTCTGGCACATGGCGAGAATCATTTGTTGCTGGGATACTTCTTCTATCTGGTGATCTGCCCAGGCTTTGCTGGCTATGTGGGGTCCGAACCTATCTTTAGAGTGAAGGCAGTCTTCCTGAATTTGGTGGAAGGCAGATCCAACCCTTAAGGCGGTGGTATCCTGATTGGAATCAGAATCCATGTCGTAATCTTTTTTCTTGTAATAAAATTTACGCTTGCATCCCTGGAACAGGGTGCTACTGGAATATGAAAGTCTCATGTTGTTGTTTCCTCGGTGGTGTGGCTGTCGGGGGAGGATTTGAACCTCCAACCCTCGGTATCAAAAACCGATGAACTACCGTTGTTCTACCCGACAATATGGCTGAGACGGCAGGGATCGAACCTGCGATATCCTCATTAACAGTGAGGTGCCTTACCACTTGGCCACATCTCAATTGAGCGGCTAGCTCTGGTACTTACCCCAGAAATTCAAGGTAGCGAACCAAGAACCGCCTTGTCTGCCTCTCTTGCAGCAAAGCGACTAGCCATAAGAAGGGGACCGAAGCCCCCCATTATCACAGGTCGAAATCGCCATCGTCTTCAGAACCTTCTGATTGCCCGTCTTGAGGCTCCTCAGATTTAGGTGCTTGACCCATGTCGATCAACTTAAACTGGTGTGCCATCTTGCCGGACATAGGGCCCTTGTCAAGTAGGATCATGCCTTCATATATGACTTTCACCATATCGCCCGGTTGCACATATGATTCCATTTTGTGGTTCAATTGTCCTGAAGAGTTAAGGACATATATCTCACCATCGTTACCCAGGTATTCCCACTGGATACCGTACTTGCCCTGGAAGTCTCTGAGAAACTTACCATCAACCAGAACTTGTCCGGGCTTACACTCGGCATACTTGCAATATATCTTCTTTCCACCAATTTCGCGTTCCATGTTCAATCCTTGTTAGTTTTGGCGTTTCGTTTTGCCATTATTTAACTCTTCTGAGACCCCCTACATAGGGGGATATCCAATTCTTAGCAACACTTATTTTAGAGGATAGTAAAATACTGGGAGAATTTTTCGTAGTCGGCCTTGGCTCTCTTGTCGATATAGATAGTCTGTGGTGTGGTATCACCCAGTCGTCCACCCAGGTTGATAGTGGTGCGACCGTCCCAGTCTGGTCCCCATACAGTAGGATCCAGCCGGCATACAGCATCCTGCGCTAGCCAGGTATCCCTGAAGTAGTGCTTCAAGGCCACGGCCATACACTCACCCAGGGCAGAAGCACAAGCCACAGTCTTCTCGGTATCACATTCTATATACAATGCATCATGTAGGGTGAATATCACATCAAGGCCCTGGTCCTGTGCAAGGGATACTGCTTTCCTCATGACAGAGGAGCCGAACCCCTGGATCGGAAAGTTGGTCACTGACCTGTCGTTGTCGTTGTCACCATGCATAACCCAGCCACAGGGCAGTTTAAGATACCCATCGTCCTGATAATCCTCCAGGGTGTTGCGCTTCCACTCCTGATAGTCTGGGTAGGCTTCCTGAAACATCTCGATCAGGGCTTCTGCTTCTTCCTCGGAACAAAACTTGCCAGTGTCGGCAGTAATCTTCCGGGATAGGCTGCGGTACATCATACCGTACTGGATACCCAGCACCGTACTCTTGAACCTGTCCCTGATATCTTCGTAATCCTTCCGGAGACCGTCCATGGGCACAGCACCCGCAAGCTTTGCAGTGTGCAGGTATGGGTCGCCAGAATGGTATGCCCGGACCATGGCCCTGTCGTCACTGATTAGGCCAGCCAGGAGAAATTCCTGCTGGGCATAATCGCAAGCCACAATAGTCCTGCCCTGGTCCGGCTGGATAAGGGATCTCATCCAGGCAGACTTGAGCGGGATAAATCCTGTGGCTGCGGGCTGGGATCGGGCAGACTGAGCAACGTAGATGCCCATGTATGGCCTGACTCTCCCATCGCTCCCCACGTAGTCCCAGAAGCTACGCTTGGATCCCGGCATGAACCCATTAAGCGACTGCTTCACCCTTCCGTACCGCATCATCTGGGCAGCAAGGCAGTCTTCTGGATAGTTGTGTCGGTAGGAGTAGTACCTCTCGAAAGCTTCTGCTTTCAGGCTCAGTGCTCCGGTGTCTGTCTCCATCCAGCTAACATGGCCCTGTGCTTCCACCCACTTGCGAATATTAGCCATTTTCTGGGTATACTTACCTTGTTTCTTGTCCCATACGAAAGGCTTGATATCGGGAAACAGACCTGCGATCTCTGCCTGCAATTCCTGAAGTATGTCCTTGGTGGAAGCTGCGAAATTCTCTGTAGCCTCGTTATTGATAGGGTAGCCCAAAGTTTCCATGACGGCAGACCTTGCAGCATAGTCACCGCGAAGGTGTGCTTCACTAATCAACTTTGAAGCATCTTCCGGCTTCAGTGCCTTTCGGTTAGCCTTCATTATCTTACCGGCCAGCTTGTGAAGGTTCTCGACATCGGACATACAATAGTTAAGAATATTAGTGCGGTCGTCGTCGGAGAAAGGCCCACCGGCTATAATGAGATCCCGCATATCTCTCTTGTGCTTGGTGTCGAGGTCAATGCCCAGCATCTTATAGGTAGCTCCCGCAAGAGATGCTTCTGCCCTTCCACCTTTTTCCTTATCGCTATCGTTTTGCATCCACTTGGGCTTTGGCTTTCTAACATTCCTGATATCTCCGTTCCGCATTAGATGCTTGCCATAGGAGAAATCTTTATGGTGATTGATCAGCATCCTGTATTCCAGGGAAGTATCAATCCAGGTGAGTTTCCTTGGATCATAGCCTAGAGAGTGGAGAGATCTCGCCTCGGCCAGCACAGCATGAGCTATGAAGACATAGCCTTCTTCTCTCCATTTCTCTATCTTGTCCAGAAAATTCTTTATCTGTGATTCTTTGGTCGGTAAGTCCCAGCCCTCTTTATCGCATGTGGCCCACCACTGGGAGGACATATGTGCCGCTTCCAGCCACCACTTATGGGAGGTGACCATGCTCCCATTTATTTCTTGGGCACAAGCACAGACTACATTCATCTCCTTGTCTTTCGAGTGGTTATACTCGAAGTCGATTGCTATAAATTTCTTGCTCATAACATGTTTTCCTCATCGCAGTACAAAACCAAACTGCTCTCTTTATCTGGGTTGCCTTCAATTCGAGCTATGGGAAATCCATGCTCCATGTAAGTATTTAATCGTTCTACTACTCTGTGGGGATCGGCTGGCCACCTGGCCGCGCTCTTGTGTTCACCGCGAAGGGCTCTCTGTACCAGCTTCTTAGCCTCAGAATAGGGTAGCCCGCCACTACTTTTATTTTTCTCAACTATATTTTTTAGTTGGTGCATCCAGCCACGAGTGGAACCCCATACAGTTTGTCTATATTTCTCGGTCTTTGGTGCTCTCTTGGTACAATCGTTATCTGCGAAAGTTAGGAAAAACTGGGCCACGCTATATAGAAAATCTGGATCGGTGTTAACCTCTAGCTCCCCGAGTTCTTCACCCGGTAGGACTATCTCGGCCTTGATCTTCCCTAGTTCAGGCATAAGGCCACGGCGGTTGTCAGCTTCGTTGTAAGTTTCGGCTATACTATTCGTTGCTACTATAAACATAGCGTATGAGGTATCCACCATCTCAGTGTTTTGGTGCTTGATACTGTATGACTGGATAGTATCGCATACACTCTTGAGTGTGGTGTAGACAGCGAGGTCGATAGGGAGATCTTCCATTATCACAAGATGCTTATCTTTAAGATATGAATCGAAATGTGTTCGCTGAAAGTTTCTTGGAAACTTACCTGTGTTAGGCTTTCCTGCCAGGTTAGCTAATATATTGCAAAGTATTGATTTGCCAGTACCTCGATCACCGCACAGGTGGAGGATAGTTTCATTCTTTTCTCTCTCAACTATACCTCTCTTGATCCAAGCACCGGCTAGGTTCTGAGCTTCTTCTGTAGGGAATACGTTTCTATAGAGACTAATAAAATCCGGGATAGGTACCGTAGGCCCAGTGTACTTTCTCCACTCGGGGGGCTGGTAGATATTGTAAGTTTCCTTGTCGGAACCGGCTACTCGCCATTTTCTTCTGTCATTTAATTGGTAGACGATACTGACTGCTTTAGTTTTGGAGCTATAATCTTTCAGGTATGCGGTCCCTAGTTGTCGGATCAAGTCCGTGGCCTGCTTGGCCTGCATTTCGTGGATACTGTCTTTCGTCCTGTCATAGACATAGTTCTGGCCGGCATAGTTTCCACGAATAAAATAGGTGTTGTCTAGTATGTTCCGTATGGAAGGATCTAGCTCGGTCGCTTCCTCGACAGGTGTAAGGTAATCACGGATAGCGGAAGGTATGTCACTGGCTATCTTGACCTTTGTCTTTGGATCTACAGTGAAATACAGTTCATTATACGGGTCACTGGCCTGGACCAATTCTTGTAGCTTGACTGTGGTCCCGTAATAGGCTCCCCTGTATGCTCCTCTACAGGGGGATGTCTTGGTTAGGTACTCATCGAA
>SMVB01019879.1_pt1 | contig 13693 bp, 8 predicted proteins | sample 2456461 | NCBI WGS metagenome assembly SMVB01 (sample SAMN11095934, study PRJNA526329) | marine sediment metagenome | biome: Marine sediment; feature: Surficial sediment; material: Deep marine sediment; isolation source: Hadal surficial sediment | place: Pacific Ocean | collected 2014-05 | depth 0-1...
CACCGTGTACGTCGTCGCCGCCAACCAGGGGGCGTCGCTGGCGGGGTACCCACCGTTCAGCTGGCCCGGCGGCAGCATGGTCGTGGACTACGACGGACGGATCCTGGCCGCGGCGGACCCCGGCGAAGGGGAGAAGGTCGTCGTGGGACCCATCGATATCGGCCTGCTGCGGGCCGAACGAACCCGACGTGTCGGTCACGATCTGCGCGGTCACCTGAGGACCGAGATACACGACTACATGAACCGGCCGCGTCTGGCAGCGGCGCAGGACCACCCGTTGACGGGCGAATCCATCCGCGAGCGTATCGGCGACGCGCAGCGGCGTCTGGGAATTGACACATGACGCTGTCGGGACGCATCGCGGTTCTCTGTGTGGTCGCGGCCCTGCCGGCATGCGGCCGTAACGCACCAGGGCCGGACGCCGCGGATATCGCCGCCAACAACCGCGGCGTCGGCCTGATGGGGATGTACAAGTACGACGAAGCGGACGACGTCTTCCGGGCGCTCGCCGCGGAGCACCCGGACTGGGTCGATGTCAACGTCAACCTCGCGATTGCAACCTTCAACCGGCAGCAGGAGGGCGACGAAGCAGTAGCGATAAAAATCCTTCTGGCGGCCCTGGAGACCGATCCGGACAACCTGCGGGCACGGTACTGCGCGGGGCTGCTCATGTACCGCTCCGCCCAGCCCGGGGCGCTGGATCACCTGGAGTTCGTGGCGCGCCTTGACCCGGATGATCCGTACGCGGCGTATTTCTACGGCAGCGCACTCGAGCAGGCAGACCGCACCGACGAGGCGCTGGCCGAGTACCGGCGGGCGCTCGACCTCGATCCGTATCTTCGCAGCGCGATCTACCGGATGTCACGCATCCTGCTGCGGTCCGGGCAAACCGACGAGGGTATGACGCTGCAGGAAACATTTCAGAAGCTGGCCGACAACCCGCGTGCCAGGACCATCGACTTCCTCTACACGAAGATGGGTCCGAAGGCCGAAGCACTCGCCGTCGGCCTGTCCGCATCTGTCTCGCCGCCGCCGTCCGGGCCGTTGTTCGCCGACGCGGTGCCCTTGTTGCCCGCCGGTCCCGCTGAAGGCTGGACGCAGTCGGTTGGCGTCACCGCCTGCGATATCAACGGCGACGGACGGATCGATCTCTTCCTCGCCGGCGCGTTCCAGGCCGGCAACGCCGTGGTGCTGGCCGGGTCCGACGGGTTCATGCTCGACACCGCCCATCCGCTCGCGAACGTTCCCGGGGTCAACGCGGCGTTGTGGGGCGATTACGACAACGACGGTCTCACTGACGTCTACCTGTGCCGCAAGGGCCCCAACCAGCTGTGGCGTCAGGTCGAACCGGGCCGATGGTCGGACGTGACCGGGTCGACCGGGACCGCCGACGGCCGATATGACACCGTCGACGGCGCGTTCTTCGACGCCGACCATGACGGCGACCTCGACCTTTTCTGTGTGAACGCCGACGGACCCAACGAGCTGCTGAACAACAACCTCGACGGCACGTTCCGGCCGATCGCCCAGGACCAGGGGATCGCCGGCGACGGCCGCCCGTCGCGTCAGGTACTCGTCTGCGATCTGGATGGCGACCATGACACCGACATCGTCGTTATCAACGACGAGCCACCGAACGAGGTATACATCAACGATCGCCTGTGGTCGTACCGACGCGCGGATACGACGTTGACAGGTCTCGTCGTGACAGCCGCCGTGGCGGGCGACCTCGACGCTGACGGCCGCGTCGAGGTGTACGCGCGTCTGGATGACCGGTCGATTGTCTGTTGGCGTCCGGAGACCGACGCGACCCGGCGGGTCACGGCGTTCAAGGAACTTTCGAACGAGGGCGACCGATTGGCAGTTGTCGATCTCGACGGTGATGGTGTATTGGAGTTACGCGGGATCGGACGCTGGACGAGCGTGGTGCTCGACCCGACGCGTGGTCCGGCGCTGGTGGGGGGGCCGGCGGGCGAGCCGCCGCTGGTCCGTCATCCGGGCTCCGGCCGGCATCCCTTCGTCGGCCTCGTCTTGAGTGGCAAGGAAGATTCCAGCCAGTCGATGCGTTCCAACGCATCCGGAATCGGCGCCCTGGTCGCGGCCCGCGTCGGGTCGCGGTGGACCATCCTCGACACGTTTCGCAACACGAGCGGTCCGGGCCAGAGCCTCGAACCGATCGTGATCGGTCTCGGTGGCGCGACCCGGATCGACTTCGTCTCGATCGACTGGCCGGACGGTGTGCTGCAGACCCAGATCGATCTCGCCGCCGGTCAGGTGCACACGATCAACCAGAAGCAACGGCAGACCTCCAGTTGCCCGGTTCTCTTCGCCTACAACGGGCGGAATTTCGAGTTCGTCAGCGATGTGCTGGGTGTCGGTGGAATCGGTTTCATGGTCGCGCCCGGTGAATACGCGCCGAGCAGGCCGTGGGAGAATTTCCTCCTGCCAGACGGCCTGCTCGCGCCGCTGGACGGGCGGTATGTCCTGAAGATCGGCGAGCCCATGCAGGAGGCGTGCTACCTCGACGCCGCCGGTCTCGTTGCGTACGACCTGCCGCCCGGGTGGTCGATGGTGCTCGACGAGCGCATGGGGATCCTCGGACCGGACCCGACGGGCGAGCCGAGGTTCTACCGCGAGACGGTACAGCCCTCCAGAGTCTTCACGGACACCGGCGAGGACGTGACCGCTCTGCTGGCCGAGGCCGATCTTCAGGCTGCACCGGTGGGGGCGCTTGACCACCGTTTCATCGGCCGGCTCCAGGAGCCCTACACCGTGACGGTCATCTTCGACGTGTCCTTGACGGACCGCGCCGGCACGCCGACCCTGGTCGCCGACGGCTGGATCGAGTACCCGTACTCCCAGACGATGTTCGCTGCGTGGCAGGCGGGCGCGACTTACGACGCGCCGACGCTGGAGGCCCGCGGCGCCGACGGCACGTGGTACACCGTGTTCGAGCAGTTCGGGTACCCCGCCGGCATGCCGCGCCGCATGTCCGTGGACCTGCCGGACCTCCCGGCCGGCACCGATCGGCTTCGGCTCTCGACCAACCAGGAGATCTACTGGGACCGGATCATGGTGGCATTCGCCGAGCCGCTTCCCGAGGCACAGCGACACCAACTGTCGATGGTGGCCGCCGACGTCCGCCGTAGCGGCTTCCCTCGACGAACGACCGGGGCCCAACGACAGCCGTATTACGACTACGGTCAGCGAACACCATTCTGGGACACCCGTCACCAGGCGGGCATGTACACCGAGTTCGGACCCGCGATGGATCTTGTCTTGAAGGCGGACGGCGCAATCGCGATCATCGGCCCCGGCGAGGAAACTCACCTCGAATTCGACGCGACGACGCTTCCGCCCATTCCGCCGGGATGGACGCGCCATTTCGTCCTTGAGACAAGTGGCTGGTGCAAAGACATGGACCTCTATACCCGGGACGGCGCGACCGTCGGCCCGCTACCTGGCAAACGTGACAAGACAGCACAAGCGTTGCAGGATCGGTACAACACGAGGTACGAGGCAGGTCGCTAAGAAAGACCAACTGACGAAAAAGAGCTCTGAGCTCTTTTTCTTCAATGCCGGAGGTGGGACTCGAACCCACACGCCCTTGCGGGCACTGGATTTTGAATCCAGCGCGTCTGCCAATTCCGCCACTCCGGCCATGGGATGCGGGCATCTTAGGGAACGGATGGATATTTCGCTGAAATAGCGATTGACACCGTTGCCGTCAGGTCCATCATGGAGTTAATGCGTAGCTGGCGGTCAATCATGGTGGCCCTGGTCGTCGGTATCTCGGCACCCGCTGTCGACGCTACGTGGTCGATCGTCATCACCGACTGCGAGACCAAGGAGGTCGCCGTCGGCACCGTGACGTGCCTGACAAGCTTTGATCTGCTGAACATCGTGCCGGTCGTGGTCGTCGGCAAGGGCGCCGCGGCCGTGCAGGCGGCAGGTGACTTCGACGGGATCCGGCGGCCGATCATCTTCGACGGATTCATGGCCGGCATGTCGCCGCACGAGATCTTCGCGATCCTGCAGGGCATCCCCGGTCACCAGAGCCGCCAGTACGGCATCGCCGACACCAACGGCGACAAGCTCTCGTTCACCGGCAGCAGCAATGGCCAGTGGGCCGGGGGCGTCACCGGGACCGACGGGACCATGTCCTACGCGATCCAGGGCAACGTCCTGGCCGGTGCGTGTGTCGTGGATGCCATCAAGGCGGCGATCCTGGGCACGGCCGGTGACATCCCGGCCAAGCTCATGGCCGGGATGCAGGCGGCGAAGGACAACGGCGGCGACGGTCGCTGCTCGTGCAGCTCGGCTGCGCCGGCCTCGTGCGGCTGTCCGCCGGCGGGTTATGTCCCCGACGTGGACAAGTCCGGTCATATCGGGGGCATGGTTGTGGCGCGGGTCGGTGACATCGACGATCCGGTCTGCAACGCGGCGGGCTGTGTCGGTGGGCTTTACTTCATGCGGCTCAACGTGCCTTTCCAGTCGGCGGCCGCGCCGGACCCGGTCGTGCAGCTGGAGGCGCTGTTTGCAGACTGGCGGACGGGCCTGGTGGGACGACCGGATGCGATCCGGTCCGAGGTTGTCTTTGATCCGCAGCTGGTTGCGCCAAACGGCGTCTCGACCACGGCCATGCAGATCGCGCTGCTGGACTGGCAAGGGCTGCCGGTCACAGTGCCGATCGGGTCGGTCGTCGTCGAACACGCCTCCGGCAGCGCCGGCCTGTCGACCTTCGGCGCCGCCGTCGACAACGGCGGCGGCACATTCACAGTGGGGCTGACGGCGGGCACCGGGCCCGGTGTCGATCTGCTGGTCGTGACCGTCGACGACGCGACACGCACCGTCGTGCTGGCCCCCGAACCTCGCTTCGAGTACTTCGCACTCGGCGATCTTGACGGCGACGGCACGGTGGGGATTACGGACTTTCTCGCGCTGCTGGCGGCTTGGGGGCCGTGCCCGGCGCAATGTATCGCCGACCTGGACGGCGACGGCATCGTCGGGATCGTGGACTTCCTTGCCTTGCTCGGCGGCTGGAGTTAGCGGACGTGGCTTACCGGCACCCGGCGTGTATAGTCAACGGTGAAGGTAAGGAGAATCTCATGATCGGTGGGACCAGCCCAACCAGAAGGTGGGCCGTTGCATGCCTCGCCGCGTTCCAGGCGGTGGCATTGGCCGGCTGCGATCAGTCCGGCGACGCGACGGTGGCCGAGGCCGCCACGGTCGCCGCAACGCGGCCGGCCGTCGTGCAGCCGACGGTCTCGTCACCGGCACCGCTCACGGTGTCGACGGTGCGCATCGAATTCGATCCGCCGATCCTCGACCTGGGACCCGTCGTGCCGAACAAGGCAGCGTCCGGGACGGTCATGATCAAGAACGTCGGCGACAGGCACGTCCGCATTCTGAGCGTCAAGCCGTCATGCAAGTGCACCACGATCGGTGACCTCACCGGTACCGTGATCGCGCCGGGCGCGTCGGTTCCGCTGGAGGCTGAATTGGAACCGCAGCCGATCACCGGTCTTCGGACGGCCACGATCTATGTGATCTTCGAGGGTGCAGCCGAGCCGTACCAGCTGGACCTGCGCGCCGAAGTGACACTGGCGGTCCGGATCTCACCGAGCATCCTGAACCTTGCGTCCGGGGAGACCTCCGGACACGTCGTCGTCACCGCGATCGACGGGCGGGTATTCAACATCCTCTCCGCCAACCGCCGGGCCCCGGTCTTTGTGGACTTCGATCCGGAGTTCGATGAACCACGATCCTCATACATGCTTCGTTGGGACCTGACGCAGGAAACCCTCCAGCGAGCTCTGGATACCTGGTGGATCATCGAGACCGACCACCCGGAGGCACCGCTCACCGATGCGTGGGTGCGTCACAAGACCACGATCATCCCGCCGCCCGGCAACCGTCTCTGGCAAGTGCCGGCCAGACGCTCGATCATCGGGTTCCTGGACGAGGACGTCTCCAAGGACTTCACCATCGACATCAAGTCGATGGGGAACGATGAAATCTATACGGTCCGCTCACTGGCACGCGACTTCAACGCGGAACTGGTCAGTTTCGAACGCAAGGGCGTCGACGCCGTATGCACCGTTCGCATCACGCCGAAGGCCGGGTTCACGGGTCTGCTGTACGGGCGTATCGAACTGCTCGCCAGATCGGGCACCTGCCTGCATGACGTGATCGGGAAGGTGAGTTGAGCGTGGTCAGTCGGTCCTGCTACTGACAACTGACAACCGTCCGCTCTTTCATTATCATCATTGCCCATGAACGTCGGTGTCATTATCACGGCCGCCGGACGCAGTGATCGATTCGGGCCGACGTCAAAGCTTGACCAGGAGATCGGCGGACGCGCGCTGGTCATGCGGACGGTCGAACTGTTCACAAAGCGCCAGGAGGTCCGTGCGATCGTCGTTGCCGGTCCGCCCGACAACTTCGACGAGTTCAAGGCGAAGTATGGCCCGCCGTTGGGGTTCCATGGGGCGACGCTTGTGCCTGGTAGCCCCAACGCGCGGTGGGAGACCGTGAAGCTGGCGTTGGAGGCTATTCCCGCGGAGTGCACGCATGTCGCCGTGCACGACGCGGCCAGACCGGCCGTCGGTGAGAAACTGCTCAACCGGCTCTTCGAGGCGGCGCGCAAGCTCCCGGCCGTCGTGCCGGCCGTCAGGATTACGGCGACGGTCAAACGCCTCGCCGCCGAATCGATCGACGTGGCTGACAACGAGGACGATGCGCTGGCCGACGCCATCCTTGGTGACGCGGGTCGGACGTCGATCGAGGCCAACGCGATCCTGGAGACGGTCGATCGCAGTGGTCTGGCCGAGATCCAGACGCCGCAGATCTTCGAGGTCGGGCTGCTTCGACGAGCCTATGCCCAGGACGACCTGTCAGACGCAACCGACGATGCTTCGCTCGTCGAGCGGCTTGGAGAAACCGTCTACACCGTGGCCGGCGAGACCACGAACATCAAGGTCACAACGCCCGACGACATTCGACTGCTGCGAGCGATTCTTGGTGTCAGGGCGCCGTCGGAGCGTCCCGCGCATAAGCGGTTCTGAGGTCGGAGAAGCTATCAACTATCAGCCTTCAGCTCCGCACTCTTGCTGACAGCTGAACGCTGAGAGCCTTCCTACTCAAAGCTGTCAAGCGCCGCTTCGTTGCTTCCACACACCTGCAACGTCACGTCGAGCCGGGTCATCTTGAAGATCTCGATCAGATCGTCAGCAATATGCGTGACACGCATCTGGCCTTCCTGCCTGGTGACGATCTTTCGCAACGCCACGAGCATTCCCAGCGTCGCAGACGAGAGCCGCGTGACGTCTGAGAAATCGACGACCACCTTGGGCTTTTCCATGCCCCTGACGATCTGGTAGATCTCGTCGCCCAACCTGGCGATGAAGGCGGCGTCGGTCATGTCGGTGCGTGTGAATTTGAGCACCAGGGCTTCACCGACCCTCCTGATGTCGAGATATGGAACCGAGGTGGTCATTGATTCCCAGCCCGGCAGTATACGGGCAGACGTCGGGGTGACGACGCCGATCAGGGTTTTCGAGTATGCTTGTGCGGCAGCGAACGAGGCTTCTAAATGGGGGGCCGGGGTCCGCGTGCGAGCCGATGGTCAGGGATGACGTCAACAGCCCGCAGAAGGATCCGCAAAGGCGAACGCCGCTTGCGCAATTGATAGCCGGGGCACCTGGTGGTCTCGACGCCCGTCGTGTGGTCAAGTGGGCGCGCGACCTCGCCGTCGACATCGACCAACGGTTGGATCGTCGTGGTTGCCACGGCATGATCGACGCTGACCATGTGGTCATTGACGCGGACGATCGAGCGCACCTCGAGGCCGGCCACGCCGACCGCAACCTTCTGCTGGACGACGTCGCCCAGGTGCCGGGCGACGACGTGCGTGCGCTTGCCGCGACGCTGTACGAGGCGTTGGCGGGCAGGCGGCCGGACGACGACCCGGCTCCGATCGCCGGAGTCGAGGTGCGGATCAATATGGGGCTGCTGGCAGCGCTCGGCTCGCAACGTTCCGCGTGTCCGCAACGGGTGTCCGACCTCGCCGCGATCATGGAAGGTACGGATGACATCGAGCCGGTCGCGTTGAGCGAGCCCGCCGAGCCGGTGTCGGGCCGATCGCGGCGGTTGTCGTTGAGCATCGCCGCGGGTGTCCTGGCCGTCACGGCGGTGGGGGTCGCAACGTGGGCATGGCTGGAAAGAACCCCAACGGTACCGCCGCAACCACAGGTCGCGGCGGTGCTTGAACAGACGCCGCTGGCCCAGGCGTTGCCCGCTGCCCCGCGGCGCCGGGTTGTCGAGGAGCTGGCGGATGTCGATCGCGACATCGAGGTCGCCGCCGCCGCCAAGGCGCGGCGGCAGTGGGATACCACTGTAGCCCGGCAGCCGGACCTTCTGTCCGCTCAACTTCGGGCCGAAGCGGCTCGTATCGCCGAGTCCGCGGCGTGGGGCGATCTGCTCGTGGAAGACGGGCGGTATACCGAAGCGCAGTCCATCTACGAGCAGGCGGTTGCGGCAATGACGCGTCTTCTCGATCAGCACGCCGACTCGTTCCGAGCCGCTGACGCGGCCCTCGACAGGTGGCAGCAGATGCTGGCGGTGGGCCCGGAACAATGGAGCAACGTCCGGGCCGTGCAACTGGACTGTGCCGATGCGGAGGCGCTGGTCGAGGACGCACGGCTGAAGCGGTTGGCCGGCCGGTTCGAGGATGCCGCCGACAGCCTGGATGACGCGATCGAGTTGCGACAGTCGGCGATCGCGCGTCACGAGGGTCGGGTCGCCGAGCTTCTCGATCAGCTCACCCGATACCGCGACGAAGGCCGATTCAACGAAGCGATCGCAGTGCTCGACGAGCTCGCGTTGTACCGCGTTCCGGCCGAGATCAGGGCGGCGCGGATCGAGACATACCTGGCGTGGGGCCGTGCCCGCAACAGGCGGTCGTCGCGAGGCGAAGCCCGCCGGGCTGTCGACGCGTTGCTGGGCCTCGACCCGGTCCATGCCGAGGGCCTTGCGTTGCGGCGAACGATCGCCACCTACTGGCAGGCCCGCGCGGGTGACCTGCTGGTCAATTCGTTGAGCCAGACGCTGGTGCTGGTCGAGCCGGAAGAATTCCGGATGGGAAGCCCCCGCACAGAGCTCTTTCACCAGCGATCGGAGCAGCAGCACACGGTCCGGCTGTCCCGGCCATTCTGGATCGGGCGTATCGAGGTCACACGCGGCCAGTTCGCCCAGTTCGTCGCCGCAACCGCGCACCTGACCGACGCCGAGGCCGCCGGTTGGTCGCTTGGCCTTGGCACGGCCGGGCAATGGCAGCGGTCCGAGATCTCCTGGCGGAACCCCGGTTTCGACCAGGCCGACAACCATCCGGTCGTCTGCGTGAGCTGGAACGACGCGACCGCGTTCTGTGCATGGCTCAGCGGTGTCGAGGGCCGGACCTACCGGCTGCCGACCGAGGCCCAGTGGGAGTACGCGTGTCGGGCCGGCACCGAGGGCGCCTACGCATGGGGGAATGATCCGTACCGGGACAACGCCCGCGGCAACGCCGCCGATGAGACCTGGATGGAGCGATTCCCCGACATGGTCGGGTTCACCTGGACGGACGGCTACGTGTTCACATCACCGGTGGCAAGTTTTCCCACCAACGACTGGGGGATGTTCGATGTGCACGGCAACGTCCAGGAATGGTGCGTCGATGTCTATGCGCCGTACGACGCGGCGACGGCGATCGATCCGGTCGGTCCATCAGTCGCGATCGGCGATCGTTCGCCGCGTGTTCTTCGTGGCGGCTCATTCGCATCGTTGCCGGCCGCCTGCAGGGCAGCTCACCGCGACGCCAGCCCGCCGAATTCCAGCTTCGTCACGGTCGGTTTCCGCGTCGTGCTCGAGGACTAGGAGAACAGGACCCTGGGTCCTGTTTGTGTCGGAGCTAGTTGTCGATCTCGATCTCGACCACCGGCGTGGCCTCATGCGACTCCGGCGCGGGGCCGTTGTTCACAAGATGATCGACCAGCCAGTCGACTGATGCGCTCACCATCAACTCCAGGCTGATCGGGTCGTTGAACCATCGGTTCGATTCGGGGATCACCAGCAGTTGATGAATCGAGGCCAGGTCGTCGCCCATCGACTCGGCGAGCTTGTTGAGTTCCGGATCATGTTCGCCGTGAATCAGCAGCGTCGGTGCTTCAACCTGGTTGGTGTTCTGGATCTCGTCACCGCTGAGTGGCCCGCGAATCACCAACGCAGCGATGCCGGGGTCCTCGGCGGCCAGTCGGGTCACGATGCCGCCCGCTGAGCCCGCGCCGTTGATACCGATTCGGTCCGGATCGACCTCCTGGAGGATCCGGACGTTCTCCAGCACCGTCCGCAGGTCGGCGAGCATCCGCTCGTCGGTGGCGTCCGCCGCTGAGCCCTCCGATCGGCCGTGACCGGTGAAGTCCATCCGGACGCCGACGACGTTTCGCTTGGCCAGACGGCGGCTGATGGGAACGGTGCGCGGACTCTGGCCGTCGCTTTCGAGCCCGTGCGCGAAGATCACGGCGGGATACGGGCCGCTGCCACGGGTCGTGCCCGGCGGCAGGTCGAGCTCGCAATGAAGAACACGCTCCTGTTCGGCGATGACACGCATGACCAGGGTCTTGACCCCGGCATGCTGCTCCGGTCGGCTGGCGGCCCAACGCTGCAGCGTCGCCTCGACCTCTCGGTCGGACACCTCGTCGAACACTTCGTAGTATCGCTCGATCCCCTTGGAACGGGAAGGTGTGTGCGGGATGACGACGCCGTCGGCAATCTCGTGAAGCTGCCACGTCGCCTTGCCGCTGCCGGCCGGGGCGGCGGCGATCACTCGTCGGGCACCGCGATCGCGGACCGATGCGATGGCGGCCAGCATCGTGGCACCGGTCTCGACACCGTGATCCACGATGATCACCGTCCGGCCACGCACGTTGGTCTCCGGGAGCACGGCCCTGAACCTCGCGCGACGCCGTTGCAGGTCGGCGAAGGCGGCGCGGGCCGGAGCGATCATCTCCTGGGCGGTCGCGTGGTAAAGCCGCGCAGTGCTCTGGATCATCGAGATACGGCCGTGCTCGTCGACCGCCGCGACGATCTGTTCGGGGTGATTCGGCATCGACAACTTCGCGATGAGAATGATGTCGAGTACCGCGTCGAGTTCCTCGGCGACGACGGCGGCCATCGGCACGCCGAAGTTGGGCAGGCCGAGCACCAGTGGGTTTTCGTTCTTGAGGAAGGACAGTTTCTCGGCCAGTTGCCGTGAAGCCTCGTGCCGGTTCGCGAACAGGGGCATGAGCGCGGCTCCTTCTCGCCCGCTTGTCCTTCTCCCAAGCGGGTCGGCTGGTAGGGGATTCCGCCTCCTGTAGAGATGATACCGCGCGAGGTGGCTGACAAGTTACAATCGAATTCCGGTTTTTGAATCACGCGTCGGACGCGAGTTCAAGGCACCAGGACGGTCCCCGTAGCGTGTGCGTGCCGACCCGCGCCGTGATCCACTTGCCGCGACGCGACCGATTCTCAATACGGATCGCATCCCAGGGGATACTCGCGGTCCGCCCGCCCAGCATTCGGAGCGGCTTGATCGGCACCAGATGTAGGTATTGCTCATCCGCCGCCACGTGGATGCTGTAGCCGAGGTTCATCATGCCCAGGCGAAAGCTCTGGTAGCGTCGCCGTACGGCGTCGTCACCGGGCGTCCTGGCGGGGAAGTCCCGCGGCAGGGGCCCCCAGCCCCGGCGGACGATCGTGACGAGGATCACGAAGTCCAGCACCGTCACGGCGACGGCGATTGCGATGACGACTGCCACCGTCATCGGCGAGCCCCGTTCGGCGGTCTCATGCCGTCGCCATGACGCGACGGCGACCGGTCGCCTTCGCCAGCAGCGGCTTGAGATACCGGCCGGTATGGCTGCCGCGTGTCCTGGCAACCTGCTCCGGCGTGCCGGTCGCGACGACCCGACCGCCGCCGTCGCCCCCTTCGGGACCCAGGTCGATGATCCAGTCGGCGCTCTTGATCACGTCGAGGTTGTGCTCGATGACGACAAGCGTGTTGCCCGCATCGGCGAGTCGGTCGAACACACTGAGAAGCTTCTCGATGTCCGCGAAGTGCAACCCGGTGGTCGGCTCGTCGAGGACGTACAACGCGTGGCCGGCCGAAGGGCTCCCCAACTCGCTGGCGAGCTTGATCCGTTGCGCCTCGCCACCGGAAAGCGTCGTCGAGGGCTGGCCGAGCTGCAGGTACTCCAGACCGACATCCCGCAGGCACTCCAGCATTCGGCGGGTCCGCTTGTGGGCGTCAAAGAACTCGATCGCGTCCTCGACCGGCATGTCCAGCACGTCTGCGATGGTCTTGTGGCGATAGGTCACCTCCAGCGTCTCGCGGTTGTAACGCTTGCCGTCGCAGACCTCGCAGGTGACGAAGATGTCCGGCAGGAAGTGCATCTCGATCTTCTTGACGCCCTGGCCCTGGCACGCCTCGCACCGACCGCCCTTGACGTTGAAGCTGAAGCGACCGGGCAGGTAGCCGCGTATCTTGGACTCCTTGGTCTGCGTGAAGAGCTTCCGGATGTCGTCGAAGATGCCCGTGTACGTCGCCGGATTGGATCGCGGTGTCCGGCCGATCGGGGCCTGGTTGACCTGCACGAGGCGGTCGATGCGGCTGAGCCCGTTGACGCGATCGTGCGCACCTGGCGCGTCCCGCGAACCATGCAATGAGCGACGGGCGGCCTTGAACAGGATGTCGTTGACCAGTGTGGACTTGCCGGAGCCCGACACGCCGGTGACGCAGATGATTCCGCCCAGGGGGAACGCCACGTCGATCGACTGGAGGTTGTTCTGCCTCGCGCCCTTGACCACGACCGCGTACGACTCGTCGAGCGCTCGCCGCTTGGACGGAACGCAGATCGTTCGCCGCGCCGAGAGGTACGCACCCGTGAGCGACGCTTTGTCCACCAGGATCTCGTCGAGTGGTCCCTGGGCCGTGATGGTTCCACCGTGGCGGCCGGGGCCGGGGCCGATGTCGATGATGTGGTCGGCGGCGCGAATCATGCCTTCGTCGTGCTCGACGACAAGAACCGTGTTGCCGATGTCCGTCAGGTGTCGGAGCGTGGCGATGAGCCGGTCGTTGTCGCGGTGGTGCAGGCCGATCGTCGGCTCGTCGAGCACGTAGCAGACGCCGACGAGTCCGGACCCGACCTGGGTGGCCAGCCGGATCCGCTGCGCTTCGCCGCCCGACAGCGTGGCCGCGGTCCGGTCGAGGGTCAGGTAGTTCAGCCCGACCGATGCGAGGAAACCCAGCCGCGCGTTGACCTCGCGGAGGATCGGTTCGGCGATGGTGCTTCGCTCGGTGTTGAGCTCCAGACGCTCGAAGAAGGCCAATGCGTTCTCGATCGTCATCGCCGCGACCTCGGCGATATTGACGCCGTCGGCACCGGGCAACCGCACGTGCAACGATGCCTGTCGCAGCCGCCGGCCGCCGCAGTCGGGGCACTCGGTGCTGGACATGTATCCCCGCAGTTTCTCCTTGACGAAGTCGCTGTCGGACTTTTCGTAGCGGCGTCGCAGACTGGGAATCACGCCCTCGAAGGTGAAGCCAAGCCGCGATTCGTCGGCTTCGTTCGTTCCCTCCATGAGGATCCGCCGGATCGCCTTCGGGAGTTCTTCG
>SMVB01045281.1_pt1 | contig 13693 bp, 12 predicted proteins | sample 2456461 | NCBI WGS metagenome assembly SMVB01 (sample SAMN11095934, study PRJNA526329) | marine sediment metagenome | biome: Marine sediment; feature: Surficial sediment; material: Deep marine sediment; isolation source: Hadal surficial sediment | place: Pacific Ocean | collected 2014-05 | depth...
CCGCGGCCATGTTCGACGACATCCCCGCCAACCTGCGCCCGGCCGCCGACCTCGGCATGACCACGATCTGGGTGCGCCACGACCGCGTGGACGGCGCGCCCGACACCGCCCACGTCGACCACGTCACCGACGACCTGGTCGCCTGCCTCGAAGACTGGCCGCTGGAGGATTGATGGCGGTGATTGACTCGGCGGCGACGGCGGTTGTAGCTTCGTTGGGTTAGCGGGGGAGTCCCGGCAGGGGACTGAGATGCCGACGGGCGCGAGGCGCGGCGCGGCGACCCTTTGAACCTGATCCAGTTCACACTGGCGTAGGGAGAGGACGGAACTTTCCGCCACACGCCTACTCTGATGGGCTACCGAGCTGGATCTCCACGGCAACGTCGTTGCGGGAGCATCCAATGAACGTCATCACGCCAAAAATCACGGCGGGGCCGCTGCCAGCGTCCCGCAAGGTCTATAAACCGGGCGATTTGCATAAAGACTTGCGCGTGCCGATGCGCGAGATCGCCGTGCATCCGACCGCCGGCGAGCCGCCGGTCACGGTTTACGATTCGTCCGGCCCCTATACGGACGCCGACATCGAGACCGATATCACGCGCGGCCTGGCGCCGCTTCGGACGCCGTGGATCGAGGCGCGCGGCGACGTCGAGGCCTACGGCGGGCGCCATATCGAGGCGGCGGACAACGGTTTCGTCTCCGCCGACAAGGCGGTGCCGGAGTTTCCGGCGCGCGCCCGCCCGCTGCGGGCCAAGGACGGCAAGGCGGTGACGCAGATCGCCTATGCCCGCGCCGGCATCGTCACGCCGGAGATGGAATTCATCGCGATTCGCGAGAATCTCGGCCGCCAGCAAATCAAGGACGCGCGCGAGCGCGACGGCGAGTCCTTCGGCGCCGAAATTCCCGACCACGTGAGCCCGGAATTCGTGCGCGACGAAGTCGCCCGCGGCCGCGCCATCATTCCCGCCAACATCAATCATCCGGAAGCCGAACCGATGATCATCGGGCGGAATTTTCTGGTCAAGATCAACGCCAACATGGGCACCTCCGCCGTGACGTCGTCGATGGCCGAGGAAGTCGACAAGATGGTGTGGTCGATCCGCTGGGGCGCCGACACGGTTATGGACCTGTCGACGGGGCGCAACATCCACAACACCCGCGAATGGATCATCCGCAACGCCCCGGTGCCGATCGGCACGGTGCCGATCTACCAGGCGCTGGAGAAGGTCAACGGCGTCGCCGAGGACCTCAGTTGGGAGGTCTACCGCGACACGCTCATCGAACAGGCCGAACAAGGCGTCGATTACTTCACCATTCACGCCGGCCTGCGCCTGCACCACGTGCCGCTGACCGTGGAGCGGGTCACCGGCATCGTCTCGCGCGGCGGCGCGATCATGGCCAAGTGGTGCCTCCATCACCACGAGGAGAGCTTCCTCTACGAGCATTTCGCCGATATCTGCGACATCTGCCGCGCCTATGACGTGAGCTTCTCGTTGGGCGACGGGCTGCGGCCGGGCTCGATCGCCGACGCCAACGACGCGGCCCAGTTCGCCGAGCTGGAGACCCTGGGCGAATTGACCAAGATCGCCTGGGCCAAGGACTGTCAGGTGATGATCGAGGGCCCGGGACACGTGCCGATGCACAAGATCAAGGTCAACATGGAAAAGCAGCTCGCCTGCTGCGGCGAGGCGCCGTTCTACACCCTGGGGCCGCTGGTGACCGATATCGCGCCGGGCTACGATCACATCACCTCGGGCATCGGCGCCGCCATGATCGGTTGGTTCGGCACGGCGTTGCTGTGCTACGTGACGCCCAAGGAACATCTCGGCCTGCCCGACCGCGACGACGTCAAGACCGGCGTCATCACCTACAAGATCGCCGCCCACGCCGCCGATCTCGCCAAGGGCCATCCGGCCGCCCAGGCGCGCGACGACGCCCTGTCGCGGGCGCGCTTCGAGTTCCGCTGGGAAGATCAGTTCAATCTGTCCCTGGACCCCGAAACGGCGCGCCTGTTCCACGACCAGACCTTGCCGAAGGAAGCCCACAAGGTGGCGCATTTTTGCTCCATGTGCGGGCCGAAATTCTGCTCCATGCGAATCTCGCACGACATTCGCGCCGAGGCGCAAAAGGAAGGCATGGAGAAGATGGCGGAAAAGTACCGCGCCGGCGGCGATCTCTACATGCCCGTCGACCCGGCGGAATAGTCCCGGCGGGACTTGCGAATTCCGGGCGTTTTCGCGTGCCCGACGGCGCGGGCTGGGCTCGCGTTGACTCGCCCCGGCGGGCGGCTAGTTTAGGTCGCCCTAGACCGGATTCACAGGATCGATCGAACCCGCTTCGCGGTTCGATCGATCCTGTGAATCCGGTCTAGCTTTATAAAGTAGAGCGGATTCACGCGGTTGATTGGATCGCCGCCGGCGATTCCAATCGACCGCGATCTGCTCTAAAGCCGGAGAGACGCCATGGATACCGCCCAACTCGAAGCCGCCATCGACAGCGCGTGGGACGCGCGCGCGAGTATCGACACCGCCACCGGCGGGGAGCCGCGCGAGGCGGTGGAAGCGGCGCTCGACGGCCTCGACGCGGGGACGCTGCGCGTCGCCGAGAAGGTTGGCGGCGAATGGCGCGTGCATCAGTGGCTCAAGAAGGCCGTGTTGCTGTCGTTCCGCCTCAATGACATGACCACCATCGCCGGCGGGCCCGGCGGCGCGACCTGGTGGGACAAGGTGCCATCCAAGTTCGACGGCTGGGGCGCGAACGAATTTGCCGCCGCCGGACTTCGCGCCGTGCCGGGCTGCGTGGTGCGCCGCTCCGCCTATATCGCGCCGGGCGTGGTGCTGATGCCCAGCTTCGTCAATCTCGGCGCCCGGGTCGGCGCCGGCACCATGATCGACACCTGGGCCACGGTCGGCTCCTGCGCCCAGATCGGCGAGAAGTGCCATATTTCCGGCGGCGCCGGCATCGGCGGCGTGCTGGAGCCGTTGCAGGCCGGCCCCGTGATCATCGAGGACGGCTGCTTCGTCGGCGCGCGCAGCGAAGTCGCCGAGGGCGTGGTGGTCGAGACCGGATCGGTGCTGTCCATGGGCGTCTATATCGGCGCCTCGACCAAGATCATCGACCGCGCCACCGGCGAAATCCATTACGGCCGCGTGCCGGCCTATTCGGTGGTGGTGCCCGGCACCCTGCCCGGCAAGCCCCTGCCCGACGGCGCGCCCGGCCCGTCGCTCTACTGCGCGGTGATCGTCAAGCGCGTCGACGAACGCACCCGGTCCAAGACCTCGATCAACGAACTGCTGCGCGATTAGGGTTCCGGCCGCGCCAGTCTTTCCACAGAATCACGCCGCCGCCAGGCCGCCAAGGTTCGCGCCAGCGGGTTCCCTCTCCCACCGGGAGAGGGACAGGGTGAGGGGACTTACGGCTCGGGGTCGGCGTCCTCGTCGAGGACCAGCGAAATCCGTTGCAGGACGCCTTCGACGTTACGCATGGCGTCGTTGTTCCAAAAGCGCAGGACACGATAGCCACGTGATTCCAGCCAGTGGTCGCGCTTGGCGTCGTGACGGGAACGGCGGGCATGCTGGCCGCCATCGAGTTCTATAACCAGCCGCTGTTCAAGGCAGAAGAAGTCGACGATGTAGGGGCCGATCGGATGTTGGCGGCGGAACTTGGCGCCGGCGAGTTGTCGATCTCGCAGCCGGCTCCACAACAATCTTTCCACGTCGGTGGAGCGACGGCGCAACCGGCGGCTCGTTTCGATCCTCGACATAACCGACAGCCTGCACTGAAGCAGCACTCCCCTCACCCTGTCCCTCTCCCGAGGGGAGAGGGGACGCTCTCGCACCAGTCTTTCCGCCCCACTCCGCTCACGCCAAGTCGCCGAGATTCGCGCCAGCGGGTGCCCTCTCCTGGGGGAGAGGGCCGGGGTGAGGGCGGAGCTGGATCGATCGAAACAGGCCGCTCACACCGGTTGGGTCCGGGCGTAGTCGAAATAGAGTTGGCGGGCGCGGGCGAAGAGGGGGCCGGGCTGGAGGTCGCGGTGCTCGACCCGGGTGACCGGAAGCACCTTGCCCAGATTGCCGGTGTTGAAGATCTCGTCGGCGGCCATCACGTCGTCCATGGTCATGGTCACTTCCCGCGCTTCCACGCCGGCGTCGCCGAGCAGCCCCATGACGCGTTTGCGCGTCACGCCGTTGAGGAAGGTGCGGTTATGGGCCGGGGTCAGCGCCACGCCGTCCTTGACGATCCACAAATTCGAGCTGGCGAACTCGACCACGTTGCCCGCCGCGTCGCGCATGATGGCGTTGTCGAAGCCCTTGTCGTTGGCCTCCGTGATGGCCAGGCTGGTGGTCGGGTACAGGCATGTCGCCTTGGCGTCGGTCGGCGCCATGTCGGGATTGGGGCGGCGGAAGCTGGACAGGCACACGCTGAACCCGGTCGGGGCGGGCATCGGGCAGTCGAAGATGGTCATCAGGAAGCGGATGCCGGACGGGTCGGGAATCAAAAAGCCGGCCGTGGCGAACATCGCCGGGCGCACGTAGAGCGCCGCGCCGGGCGGAAAGCGCTTGATGCCGTCGCGCGCGACGCGCTCGACTTCCGCCGCCTTGATCGTGGGCGCGAACCCCATGATCTCGGCGGAACGGATCAGCCGCGCGCAATGGAGGTCGAGATCCGGGACCAGGCCGTCGAAGGCGCGCGCGCCGTCGAACACGGTGGAACCGTGCATGAACGACTGGTCCATCGATCCCATGACCGGCGCCGCGCCGTCATGCCACTGGCCGTCGAAATACGTGATTTCCGCCATTGAAGGATTCTCCGAGGTCGCGCTATACCGCCTCGATGTCGCTGGCCGACACGGTGACGCGGACGTGGCGGCCCATTAGCGAGAGCAGCACGACGACGCGCTCAGAGTCGGTGGCGGCGTGGAAGATGCCTTCCAGGTCGCGCATCGGCCCGGCCGCGACGCGCACCGAATCGCCGGGGCTGATCTGGCGCGCCCGGTCCAGGGTGAAGGTGCCGTCGGCGTCGGCGCGCGCTTGCAGCGCCTCGACGATGCCATCGGGCACCGGCTCGGGACCGTCGCCCGTACCGACCAGCCCGGCGACGCCGTATGTCGACAGGATGGCGCGCCAGCGCTCGGCCTCGAGGTCGACCGACACGAACAGGTAGCGCGGGAACAACGGGCGCGACACGGTCTCGACGCGGCGCGCGTGGCGGCGGTGCTTGCGGTAGAGCGGCAGCCACGCGGCGAAGCCCTGGCGCTCGAGATTGACCAGCGCGCGTTGTTCGCCGTTCGGGCGGGCATGGACCACGAACCAGCGTTTCATCATCCACCGATCACGTCGGCGATGCGCAAGTCGCCCTGGATGATGTACCACAGAATCGCGACATATTCGCGCATCGCCCGGCTGCTGCGCGCCAGGCCGTTGGCGCTGGGCATGAATTGCATCAACAGGCCGGTGTCCACCTCGCCGGGCCGCGCCGCGCGAATCGCGTCGTCGGGCGGCGCGGTCGGCACCATGGTGACGAACAGGCCTTGATGGCGCAGCGCGGCCGCCATGCGCGCGACATGACTGGGCGAGGTTACCAGGATCACCGCGTTGCCATCCAATTCGGCGACCATGCGCGCCGCCGCCCGCGCCGTCTCTGTGGTGTCGCGGGCCTTGGTTTCGGTAATCACCGACGGGCCGGACAGGCCAAGGTGGCGCGCCACGACCTCGGCCTCCGACTTTTTCTCTTTCTTGGGCGTGCCGCCGATCAGCAACAGCGGCAGGCCGGTCTGGCGTTGCAGGGCGCGCGCCGCCACCGCGCGGCGGATGCTGCTCGACGATGCCCACCAGCCGCCCGTGACGTCCTCGAAAATGCCGCCCGTCGGCACCACGATCGCCACCGGCGCCGGCCGCGCGCCCTTGTCGTGGGGACGCGCCGCGTCGGCCAGGGGCGCTTCCAGGCCGCGTCCCGTGATCGGCATGCTGAAGATCACCAGCAACAAGGTGGACAGGGTGAACAGCATCAAGCTGAGGCCCCGCTTGGCCCAGAAGATCAGTCCCACCACCGCCATGAGGACCAGCGGCATCGGCAGAACGACCAGATTCTCGAAAATCTCTCTCATGTTCCTTCCCGGCAAGTCGGGCCGCGCCTCGGCCCGAAAAGAGTGCTAAGTTCGCCGCCGTGCAGCGAGGCATATCACGATGAGCGGTCCCCCGGCCAGCGCCGCGCCCAAACTGGCGCCCTGGATGGCCCCTCGATTGGCTATGTATGCCATCGCGCTGCGGCGCAAGCTGGCGCTGGCGTTGGGCGGTTCTTTCGATCCCTATCCGCCGCCGCCGCAAGGCGCGCGGCTGAGCCCGTCGGCGGACCACCAGGCGGGTTTCGATGCCGCGCCGCTGGCGCTCAGTTGGGCCAGGACGGGGGGCGAGGTTCGCCAATGGCAAGACCGGGCGCGGGCGAAGCTCGCGGAACTGTGCGGGTGGCGGCGGCCCGACGCCGTACCGCGCGTCATCCACCACGCCCCGGCGCCGACCCGCGACGGATACCGCCGCGCGCGCACTTACCTGCGCGCCTGGCCCGGCGGCGACCTGCCGGTGGACCTGGTGTGGCGCGACGGTATCGCGCGTCCCGCGCCGGTGATGATCTGCCTGCAGGGCACCAATTCGGGCGCGCATCTGAGTTGGGGCGAGGCGCGCATGCCGCCCGATCCGGTCAAGGTGGCCGGCGGCCTCGACATCGCGCGCCAAGCGGCGGCGCGCGGCTATGTCGCGGTGTGTATCGAACAAAGCTGTTTCGGCGAACGGCGCGAGCGCGCGCTTTGGCCCCGTTCCGCCGATCCCTGCATCGACGCCGCCAATCACGGCCTGTTGCTGGGCCGCACCCTGATCGGCGACCGCGCCGGCGACGTCTCCGCCGTGATCGACTGGCTCGCGGCGGCGCCCGATCTGGGGCTCGACCTGAGCCGGATTCACACCATGGGCAATTCTTCCGGCGGCATCACCGCGCTTTACGCCGCGGCGTTGGACGAACGGATCGCCGGCGTCATCGCCGGCGGCTGCGTCGGCCCGATTCGCGAGACCATAGCGGCGCGGCGCGACCCCAGCGGCCAGAACGTCATCCCCGGCATTTTGAACTGGCTGGAAACCGAGGACGTGGTGGCGTTGTGCGCGCCGCGCCCGGTGCTGGCCCTGTCGGGCGACCGCGACCATATTTTCCCCGCCGCCGGCGCGGCCAAGGTGATCGAGGCGGCGCGCGCCGTCTACCAGGCGCTCGGCGCCGGCGATTGCCTGCGCGCGGTGGCGGCGGACGGGCCGCACCGTTTTTACCCCGACCTCGCCTGGCCCGCCTTCCTCGAACTGGCGGCCATGAACGCGACGCTCGACACCGGTGGCGGCGCTGCTAAAAAGACGGCGGAGGCATCCCAGCCATGAGCCACGACGCGAGCGGCGCCACGACGCGCGATGACGAAACCAAGGACATAACGCTGTCGCCGCGCAAGCAGGCGATCCGCGAGTTGGCCGACCGGGTGGCGCCCGAGCGCCAGCGCTGGATCGAGCGCAACCGCTTCTATTACCGCGACCATTACCGCTACATGCGCTTTCTGGTGCCCGACGACGCCTCGGTCCTCGACCTGGGCTGCGGCAATGGCGACCTGTTGGGCGCGCTGAAGCCGGCGCGCGGTGTCGGCGTCGACATGAGCGAGAGAATGATCGAAGTGGCGGAGGTGGAAAACCCGGGCTTCGATTACGTCATCGGCGATATCGAGGACCCGGCGACCCTGGCCGCGCTGGACGGGCCGTTCGACGTGATCCTGCTGTCGGACACCATCGGCGGCCTGGAGGACATCGAGGCGACCTTGCGCGCCCTGCACCCGCTGTGCGCGCCCGAGACGCGGGTGATCGTCTCGTTCTATTCGCGGCTGTGGGAGCCGTTGCTGCGCATCGCGGAAGCGCTGGGCGGAAAGCACCGCCAATTGCCGCAGAACTGGCTCAACATGGCCGATATCGAAGGCCTGCTCGGGCTCGCCGATTTCGAGGTGGTCAAGCACGAATGGCGCCAGTTGATTCCGAAGCGCCTGCTCGGCCTGGGCGCCCTGGTCAACCGCTTCATCGGGCCCCTGCCGGGCTTGCGCCGGTTGTGCCTGCGCACCTATGTGGTGGCGCGGCCGCTGCGCGGGGTCGGGCTGGAGCGGCCATCGGCCACGGTGCTGGTGCCGTGCCGCAATGAGCGCGGCAATATCGAGGCGGCGGTGACGCGCATGCCGCGCTTCTGCGACGACATCGAAATTCTGTTCGTCGAGGGCCATTCCAGCGACGGCACGTTCGAGGAAATCGAGCGCGTCATCGCCGCCCATCCGGAATGGACCATCCGCGCGCTCAAGCAAGACGGGCGCGGCAAGGGCGACGCGGTGCGCAAGGGTTTCGCCAACGCCACCGGCGAGGTGCTGATGATCCTCGACGCCGACCTCACCATGCCGCCCGAGGCCCTGCCCAAGTTCTACGACGCCCTGGTCGCCGGCAAGGGCGAGTTCGTCAACGGCACGCGGCTGGTCTATCCGATGGACCGCGACGCCATGCGGCTGCTCAACCTGCTCGCCAACCGCGCGTTCTCGATGCTGTTTTCGTGGCTGTTGAACCAGCGCTTCACCGACACCTTGTGCGGCACCAAGGTGCTGACCAAGGCCCATTACGACAAGATCGCCGCCAATCGCGGCTATTTCGGCGATTTCGACCCGTTCGGCGATTTCGACCTGTTGTTCGGCGCCGCCAAGCTCAATCTCAAGGTGGTCGAGATCCCCATCCGCTATGGCGCGCGCGGCTACGGCGAGACCCAGATATCGCGCTTCTCCGACGGCTGGATGTTGTTGCGCATGGTGCTATTCGCCTGGCGCAAGCTGAAAGCGTTTTGATCGCCATCGTTACCGCGCGCCCGCTTCGCGCGATCTTCCTCCTCGCGCTCCTCTTGCGTCTCGCTTACGGGCTCGGGCTGTACGCGGCGATGGGCGTCGACGGCCTGATGCTGGAGGATTCGCCCGATTTTCTCAGCGCCGGCCGGATGCTTCTCGACCACGGCGCGCTGGTTCAGGAGACCAACGAGGGCTTGCGGCTGGAAACCCGTTACATGCCGCTTTACCCCGCCTTCGTGGCGCTGTTCCTGTGGCTCGGCGGCGGGCCGCTTGGGGTGGTGCTGGGCCAGGCGCTGATCGACAGCCTGACCTGCCTGCTGATCGCGCGCATCGCCGCGCGGCTCGACGCGGGCCTCGCCTTGCCGGCCGGTCTGATCGCCGCCGTCAATCCGACTCAGATCGTCATGGCCGGGCTGGTGTTGACCGACACGTTGTTTCTGATGTGCGGCGCGTTGGCGTTGCTGGCGGCGATCGAATGGCTGCGCCGGCCCGACTGGCGCTGGGCGGTGGTGCTGGGCGTCGCCCTCGGCCTGGGCCTGTTCACCCGCGCCATGTTGCTGCCCTGGGTGTTCGCGCTGCCGGTGATGCTGGCGGCCGGCGCGGCGTGGCGCCGCCGCCTGGGGCTCGCCGCCATCGCGCAACTGGCCACCGCCCTGGCGTTGTGCCTGGCGATCCAGGCGCCGGTGGTGGCGCGCAACCACGCCCACTTCGACACTATCGCGCTGACCTCCCAGGGCGGCGTCCACGTCATGTTGTGGCTCGCGCCGTTGACGATGGAGGCCAAGACCGGAATCGCGCACGCCGAGGCCGCGGCGCGAATCAACCAACGCTACCGCGCGGCGGTCGAGGCGGAGATCGACGCCGAGCCGTTCCGCCAATCGCGCGCCATGGCGGCGCTAGGCTTCCAGGTCATCGGCGAGATGGGCGTGGCGGCGCTGGCCAAGGCTTATGCGATCGGCGCCGCGATCAATCTGGCGGCGCCCGCGGCGGTGCTGTCGCCGCCGCTGCGCCAATTGCCGCGCACCGGGTTCTACGCCACGCCGGGCGCGACCAAGCTGGAAAAGATAAGCGCGTTTCTATTCCACAACGACAACCGGCTTTACGGCTGGGTGCTGCTGCTGGGCGTCGCCGGGGTGGCGTTGTGCCGGCTGATCCAGCTTCGCGGCCTCGCGCGCGCGCTCCGCGCCGGGCCCGAGACGCGCCTCGCCGTGCTCTTGCTGCTGCTGTGGATCGGTTTCATTCTTGCCGTGAACGGCCCCATCGCGTCGGCCAAATACCGCCTGCCCGCCGAGCCCGCCTTCGCGGTCCTCCTGGCGCTCGGCCTGGCGCGGCGGCGTAACCAGGCCAATGGCAATGTCGGCGGTTGGGCTGTAAAAAGCGCGAACGGCGATCGAAGAGAGCTTGGACCATGAACGTGGCCACCGGAATCGACCAACCCAAGTCGCGAGCGGTCGCGCATTTCGATGTGCTGATCGTCGGCGCCGGCATATCGGGCATCGACGCGGCCTATCATTTGCGGAAATTTTGCCCGGACAAAAGCTTCGCCCTGCTGGAAAACCAGGAGAGTTTCGGCGGCACGTGGCTGACTCACAAGTTTCCCGGCATCCGCTCCGACAGCGACCTGTTCACCTTCGGCTACGGTTGGAAGCCGTGGTCGGGGGCGCCGTTCGCCACCGCCGCGCAAATTCTCGACTATCTCGACGAGACCTTGGACGAACACGGCATTCGCGAGCACGTTCGCTACCGGCATCGGGTCGACACCGCGACCTGGTCGAGCGACGATAAAGGCTGGACGCTTGGCGTGAGCCGCCTCGACACCGGCGAGACACTGCGTTTCACATGTAATTTTCTGTGGATGTGTCAGGGCTACTATCGCCACGCCGAGGGCTATACCCCGGATTTTCCAGGCATGGACCGCTTTCCCGGGCCGATCGTCCATCCCCAGACTTGGCCCGACGACCTTGACTACAAGGACAAGAAGGTCGTGGTCATCGGTTCCGGCGCCACGGCGGCCACCTTGATACCGGCCATGGCCGATGCCTGCGCGCACATCACCATGCTGCAGCGCTCGCCAACCTATTTTTACGCCAAGCCGAACCGCAACGAGTTGGCGGACACGTTGCGGGCGCTCGACGTGCCGGAAGAGTGGACCCACGAAATCGTCCGCCGGCAGGTATTGCAAGATCAGAAAATCGTCACGCGCCGGTCGTTCGACGACGCCGACGCCCTGAAACAGGAACTGATCGCCGGGGTGCGGGCGTACCTGGGCAAGGACTTCGACGTGGAAAAGCATTTCACGCCAAGCTACCGGCCGTGGCGCCAGCGGCTGGCGGTGGTTCCCGACGGCGACCTGTTCAAGGGGATCAACGCGGGCAAGGTATCGGTGGTGACCGATCATATCGAAACGTTCACCGAAAGGGGCGTGCGGCTGAAATCGGGCGGCGAGCTCGAGGCCGACATCATCGTCACCGCGACCGGCTTCAATCTGTGCGCGCTGGGCGACGTCGACTTTACCATCGACGGCCGGCGGTTGGATTTCGCCGATTGCTGGGGCCATCGCGGCATCCTGTTCTCGGGCGTTCCCAACATGGCCTGGGTGTTCGGTTATCTGAGGACGAGCTGGACCATGCGCGCCGACCTGATCGCGGCGTTCGTGTGCCGTTTGCTCAATCACATGACGGAGAAGGGCGTCGAATCCGTGACGCCGGAATTGCGGGCCGAAGACAAGGATATGCCGGCGCGCCCGTTCATCGAACCGGAAAATTTCAACGCCGGCTATGTGACGCGCAACATTCACCTCATGCCGAAACAGGGCGACCGCGCCCCGTGGATCTTCTCTCAGGATTACTATACCGAGAAGGACGAGATCTTGGGCGCCGATCTGGACGACGGCACGCTGGTCTATCGGTAGGCCCCAAACCGGTCATTCGCGCGGCAGAAACAGCAAATCGATATACGAATTCGAATCGATCAGATGGTCGGCCTCGGCCAGGGTCAAGGGGCCGGATATTCCGGCTCGACACATGGTGTGGCTCGTGTAACCCATGTCGATTACACGACGAAGCAGTTCGCCGCCGGTACACCCGTGCGGACGCAGATAGTCATCGGCGATTTCAAGCAAAACCGCCGGCCTAAGTCGCGCCAAGGTTTCCTCGCCGCCACCAATCACTCGCGGTTCCGCGCCCTGAACGTCGACCTTGATCAAGCCCAAGGGCGGCCAGCCCCGATCGGCCATCAATCGATCGAGTGTCACGGTCGCGACCGGCAAGCCGTCGTCGGCGAGCTGATGATTGGCGGGATTGACCGGATCGATGCGAAGCCGGGCCTGGCCATCGATGTCGGCAACCGCGGCTTCAATGATGTCGACCCGCTCGATCCGTCGCCGACGCGATAGCGTTGTTCTCAGACGCGCGACATTGGCCGGGGCCGGCTCGATCGCGATAACGCGACCGCTGCCGGAAATCCAGTCGCAAAACGCGGCGGTTAAGAATCCGGCGTTGGCGCCGGCGTCGATGATCCAATCGTCCTTGGCGATCAGTGTTTCGAGGTGTCGGATGGTCCGGCCTTCGGACACGGTTTTGTAAACCAAATAAGCCCGGTCGAAGACACGCCGTCCGATCGCCGTGGACAAAAACGTACGGCCGGCGACCATGATCGCGGTCGAGAGCAGGACATCCTTGGCCGAACGTTTCATGGCGGCGATTGATCCATGTGGTGACGTCGGGGCCGTGGACACCGCGGCCGACAACGTCGAGCCGTGAGATGCGCGACACCGGAGCCGCGCCCTTGCCAGACATTCAAAGGCCGAAACTACGGCCATGCCGTTACTCGCCGGTTAACATCGTCGGTTGTAAAAAAAGCCCCGTCGAAGCGGGGCGGGGTCGGGAATAATACCAAGGATCGTCCGGCCCGCGCGGCGGACCAAAGCCATGGCGAGCATGGATCCGATCAAACCACGATCCAACGTCTATCGATCCAACGTCTATATCGTCATGCGGGAGGATGGAAATAAACCAAGATTCCCCAGATAGCTCCACCCGGTCATCGACCATGGTAGCACAATGGGCATCCGACCACGAATTCGGCCCCGATTTGTCACGACTGGTCGTGGACCGCTTTTGATCCGGCCGATTTAGCGAAAAAAATCCGCGCCCGCAGCCATTTTCGCCGTGACGGCGCGCTCCGGCCCGCGCGCCGGATTCTCCGCGACGGCCCGGCGTCAGGATTCCGTGGTGGCGAGCGGCGCCGGTTTCGGAGGCAAAAGGTTGACCAAGGCCATGCCCAGGACCATCGCGCCAATGAACAGCACCGAGTCCAGGTTTCCGAACGCCACCGAGGCGATCGCGGGGCCCGGACATAATCCGACAAGACCCCAGCCCACGCCGAACAGGGCCGCGCCGCCGAGCAGTCGCGCGTCGATCGCGGTGTCGCGCGGCAAGGCGAATTCGCCGCCAAGGACCGGACTGGGCCGCCGCGCGACATAGCGGAAAGCCACCCAGGTCACGGCCACGGCGCCGCCCATCACGAAGGCGAGGCTGGGATCCCACGACCCGGCGATATCGAGGAAGCCCAATACCTTCGCCGGATTCACCATTTGCGACACCGCCAAGCCGACGCCGAACACGACTCCGGCGATCGCCGCCGCCACGTTTCGTCCCATCACGAACCTCCAACTAGTGGATAGAATCTAACATATGGCACCCCTACGATCCCCAATCCCGACCTCTCGGTAGGAGAGCGCCCGCCGACGATGCCTTCGCATCGTCAAGGGTGTTCGACGCCCCGAGAAGCCGGGCTTGGGGAC
>SMVB01362030.1_pt1 | contig 13692 bp, 13 predicted proteins | sample 2456461 | NCBI WGS metagenome assembly SMVB01 (sample SAMN11095934, study PRJNA526329) | marine sediment metagenome | biome: Marine sediment; feature: Surficial sediment; material: Deep marine sediment; isolation source: Hadal surficial sediment | place: Pacific Ocean | collected 2014-05 | depth...
AAGCAGCCATTTTATTTTTTCGCAGGAACCCGCGCCGGGTTCGACAACGGTTTTTGCCTTGCCGATCTCTGCGCATATTTCCAACTTGTGCCGGGCAAAAATGGACTGTTCAACCCGAGGAATGTAGTACTCCTTAAGTTCGGTAATTGCATTGAATAGTTCTGAGCCGCGCTGATCGTAGAAATATTTTGCCGCGATCCGTTTTGGGGTCTGTGACAAGCCGTCCAGCAATTCGCTGGTCATTTCACCAGCAAACCTTTGGCCTGAAACGGAAATTTTCCGTGCTTCTGATTTCATAAAAGGTGGTTGTATTTTTGAATAGACATCTAGCTTACATGGTTCATTAATCTAATTCGAGGTCTATTAAAATACATACTAAAGGCCATGCAGTCATCATTAACAGGGCTTAATTTCCCCGGGAACTCTAAAACCGTTCTATTTGCAGTTCAGGATGATTGCCAGGGACTGCTACACGAAACCATATGAACGGAAACACGGGGTTGGGCAGCCAGTACTTCCAACCGAGATTGCTTGACTTGCCATCAGCCCAGGTGAAGTCCATCCAAAAATAGAAAAATTTGTAGAAGCACAAGCCGGGCAGGTAGTTGATCTTGAACCCCCCGGTTTTTAAATACTTGCCGCCTATATAGTAATTGCCTTCAAATGAAGTAATTCCCCAGCCCAGCGGTCCTTCAGCGATGATTTCGCCGCTGGCTTTGTGGGTAATCCTGACCTGCTTCTTTTTGCCTAACATAGACACCGCCTAGCGGGAGAATCCAGCACTGACTACTTCGATTTCCTTGTTCAGGAAATACGCAATGACCGTGCGGATTACGACCAGCGACCCGACAATGATCATGTCATCCAGGGATCGGCTGAAGATTGTTACCAGAAGATCTGAAATAATCAGCAACTCAAGAGCGAATACCAGTTTTACACCCAAATCGCAGCGCACGATCTGTAACTTCATTATGCGTTCTACTCGCTCGGCACGGATTGCGATTTGAACATAGGAGAACATGGCTCCGGCAAATGCCAAAACCATGACCAGGGCTGCGGATACATCGATGATGATTTCAAGCCATTCAAAAATAGTATGCAACAGGTGCATGGATGTTCTCCCAATTCAATTACTGTCAGGCAAAATAAAGTCAGACCAATTGTGCATCACAAATGATTTCTACCAGTGCCGGCCCATCGTAAGCCAGTGCTTCAGTCATGGCCGCTTCAAGCTCATCCGCATGGGTAACCTGGATGCCCTTACCACCGCACAAATCGGCGAATGCAGCGAAATTGGGGTTGTGCAGGTCGGTCGCCCAGACCGGCCACTCACCAGCTCGTTGTTCTTTGGATATCTTGCCCAGTTCCGAGTTGTTGAGCAGGATGTGCGTGATGTCCATCTTGTATTTCACGGCCGTGTTGAAATCACCCATGTACTGGCCAAAACCACCGTCACCGCTGATGGAGATCACCTTTCGTCCACGGTATTCGTCCAGGTCCTGGGTCGCCGCCCAGGCGCCCATTGCTGCGCAGAAGGCAAAGCCTATAGAGCCGAGATAACCCGACATCATGATCCGCTGGCCCTGGCTTTCGAAATAGCGGCCGAAAGAGTAGGTGTTGTTGCCAACGTCAACCGCGATAACGGCATCGGCCGGGGCGCACTGGGTCAATGCAGCGAAAATGGAGGCTGAATTGACACCTTTACCCCGGTCGTCGGTGGCGCGACTCCTCTTCTCTTCACGCCAAATTGCCCAACGCTCTTCGAGTTCGGGTCGTTGATCAACCGTGTGGGTGGTGCCCGCAAGCTCGGCAGCCATGCGTTTCGCCGTGACGCTGATTTCACCCCATACAGGAACCGTTACGGGGTGGAATTTGCCCAGTTGCATGCGGTCAAAATCGACCTGAATGGTGGGGCGTTTGTCGGTAATGCCGGTATGGTTGGAAAACGAAGCGCCCAGGGCGAGAATCAGATCACATTCATTCATGAACCAGCTTGCGAGCATCGTGCCGGAACGACCCAGTACGCCAGCTGCCAGGGGATGATCGTCAGCAATCTGACCCTTGGCCTTGAAGGTTGTGAGCACCGGGGCGTTGAGTTGCTCGGCCATTTCGATGACCTCGTCCATTGCGTCCCGTGCTCCGTAACCTACGATTATTATCGGGCGCTTTGATTCGCCGATTAATGACAGGGCCTCTTTCAACACGCCTTCATCAGGCGCCATTTTGGGCACCGAAACCCGGCCTTCCGGTCCGGAGGCAACAGTGTCCGGTGCTTCCAGGGTTTGCACGTTATCGGGGAAGATCAGGTGCGCCACGTCCCGCTCGACGATGGCGGTTTTGCAGGCAAGGGTCATGAGTTCAGCATGTTTTGAACTGTTCAACACCGTTTGGCTGTAGCGGGTCACCGGTGCAAAAGCGGCACTCAGGTCAATATCCTGAAAAGCGCCAGGGCCAAACACTTGTACCTGTACCTGACCGGTCAGCGCCAGCAGAGGTGCCCGGTCAACCTTGGCATCCCATAGTCCGGTCATTAAATTCGTTGCACCGGGCCCGGCAATGGTCAGGCAGGCCGCGGGTTTGCCGGTAAGCTTGGCATAACCGGAACATGCAAAAGAGGCTGCACCCTCGTGACGAACACCAAAAAAGCTCAACAGTCCTTTTTCTTCCTGCCGGCGAATGGCGTCTGACAAGCCCAGGTTGGAGTGTCCGACGATACCGAAAACTGATTTCACGCCCCAGTTGGTCATGGTTTCCACCATCACATCGCTTATCGTTTTGACATGAGACGCATCTTCTTCAACGGCGACGTAAATACCGTCTTCACGCACCTCTACCGGAAACATCTGCTGTCCCGTATCTTCGTGCCCGCCCGGCGGTAATCCGGTTTTCGGGTCAAAATCCCAGCCATGCCAGGGGCAACGCAACATGCAGGAGCCATCCTTGCCGGGTTCAATGGAGCCCTCGCCCAGGGGACCACCCTGGTGCGGACAGCGGTTTTCCATCGCATGGTATTCGCCATCTATATGTGTCAGCGCCATGGAATGGATGCTGGCAGTAACCGTTTTCACGCGGCCTTCGGACAATTCATGCAGTTCTGCGACTTTGTACCATTTCAGTTGTTTTTTCGGGTTATTCAATTCAGGCGTCCTCCAGTAGGCGTTACTAAATGCATTTGCGGCCGGCAGTCAACAAGCCATTCCACAGGTCCAGGAGGTAATCTGCGGGATTTTCATTTTCCAGCAGGGTACGGTACGGCAATACGGCGCCGCTAAAACCTTCAGCGTGCCATTTCGTGCCAGGAGGAAGTGAAAGGCCCGGAAATTCATCCGGTAGGGGGTAGGTTGGAATGTAGAAGTAGGGCTGCTGTATGCCCTCATCACCAAAGGTGAAGCCGAAGTTCATGAAACACCACCGTATGCGACCCCGGTGAGCTGTGCCATTTCGCTCTTGAACGTAGTGAGGTCATCGATGCTGAATTGGTTCAGGTGATGGTGCCCGGCTGCCCGTGCCATGACACCCATTAGCTCAATGGACGCTGAAAAGAAGCTTGCCAGTCTCTGGGCAGCGATTTCGACCGGCAGACGGTCGCGAAGGTGTTGTTTCTGAGTGGCGATGCCCACCGGGCAGTTATTGGTATGACAGGCGCGCATTCCCAGGCAGCCAACCGCCTGCAAGGCAGAGTTTGAAACGGCAACACCGTCTGCGCCCAGGGCCATTGCCTTGGCAAAATCAGCAGGCGTTCTTAAGCCGCCCGTGGTGATCAGGGTGATACCGCTTGCATCACTCCTGTCGAGGTGGCGCCGTGCCCTGGCCAGGGCCGGAATCGTCGGTACTGAAATATTGTCCCGGAAAATCAGCGGGGCTGCACCGGTGCCGCCACCGCGGCCGTCGAGAATAATGTAATCGACACCGACTTCCAGGGCAGCGTCAATGTCTTTCTCGATGTGTTGTGCAGACAGTTTGTAGCCCACCGGAATTCCACCGGTTCTTTCGCGCACTTCGGCCGCGAAATCCTTGATCTGGCTTAATTCTGTCCAGTCGGGGAAGGTGGCGGGTGATACCGCAGGCTGGCCTTCGGGTAACCCGCGAACCTGCGCAATTTTTCCAACCACTTTGGCCCCTGGCAAATGCCCACCGGTACCTGTTTTTGCACCCTGGCCACCCTTGAAGTGGAAAGCCTGAGTTTTGAGGACCTTGTCCCAGGAAAAACCGAAGCGTGCCGAGGCAAGCTCGTAAAAATAGCGGGAGTTTGCTTCCTGCTCTTCCGGCAACATGCCGCCTTCACCCGAACAAATTCCGGTGCCGGCGAGTTCCGCGCCCTTGGAAAGGGCTACTTTGGCTTCTTCGGATAAGGCACCAAAGCTCATGTCGGAGACGAACAGGGGAATATCCAGTTTGAGCGGCTTTTTCGCGTTCGGCCCGATCACAAGATCCGTACCCACCGGTACGTCATCGAGCAGTGGCATCTTGTGCAACTGGCACATCACGAATTGCAGATCATCCCATTTGGGCAGGGTGTCCCGCGGCACACCCATGGCTGCGCCCGGCCCGTGGTGTCCGACTTTGCTGAGACCTTCGTTGGCGAGCATGCTGATGAACTTGACATGAGGTTCTTCCACCGTGCCGGTGGGGTCCTGGTAAAGCCCCTGGTATTTGTCACGATTGTACGGCTGTGGGTGATCAGTCGCCCAGGCCGCGATCTCGTCTTCGTCAACCAGGACCTGGCTATCTTCTACCCATGCATTGAACTTGGGCAGCGTTTCCTTGTTGTTGTATTGAGAGACGCCGGAGTCGATGCGATAGTCCCATCCGTGCACACCACAAATCAGGTTGTCGCCATCGACACAGCCATCAGCCATCAATGCACCCCGATGTGCGCAACGTCCGTTAAAACGCTCACTTGGTCGTCGAATCGAACAATCACCAGGTCGACATCAGCAACCAGTGCATAAGCCGGCATTCGATCTTCTAACTCATTCCAGTTTTTTATTGAGGTTTTGTTCACTGAAAAAATCCTCGCTCAGTAAATATGAAATTATAGTGCCGTGGTTACCAACTGCTGCCAATATTGTGATAACAATAGAATATCCTACTTTTTAATTTTTCGAGGGCGCAATATTAGATAATCGAACTTCCGATCCACAAACAGCGAAATTGAGAAAAATACAGGAGTGATGTTCAAAACATGAAACCTCTAAAATATATTCGTTTCGCAGCGCTGTTGCTCGGCGTTGCATTGTTGATTGTTTCTCTGCCTTTAACGGCCAAGAAAGCTGCGCCTCATTGGACCTATGAAGGCGAAGAAGGGCCAGAGCACTGGGGTGAACTTAGCGATGATTTCAGGATGTGTGCCGAGGGCGCGAATCAATCTCCCATTGACCTGGTTGCCGATTTGCATACGGAGCTTCCTGAACTGCAATTCGACTACCACAGCTCACCACTTAATGAGATCAATAACGGACACACGATTCAGCAAAATGTTAATCCGGGCAGTTATCTCAGGGTTCCTGAACAGGGAATAAATGCTGAACTCATACAGTTTCATTTTCACAGCCCCAGCGAACACAGGGTCAACGGGCAGTCTTATGCGATGGAAATGCATTTTGTCCATGTCAGTGAGGAGGGCGCCCTGGTCGTAGTCGGCGTGTTGATTGAAGAAGGCAAAGAGCACCCCGTGTTACAAAAACTGTGGTCGTTTATGCCGGAAAATGCGGGTGAAACAAGTGAACAACCCATTGGTATTGAAGAGACAGACTTGCTACCCCCTACACGGGAGTATTTTGCCTACAGTGGTTCTCTAACCACCCCGCCGTGCTCTGAAGGTGTCAAATGGCTGGTCCTGAAAACGTCAATTGAAGCATCGGCCGAACAGATTGCGATTTTCAAGAAACGAATGGGCCAGGCTAGCAACCGTCCGGTTCAACCTCACAATGCAAGGTTGATTGTGGACTAAGTAACCTCTGACATAATATTCAGCTAAGCTATATAAAATGCATCAAAACACCTTATTCCCAATGGCACAACCGAGCCTTCATGGCTCCCCGGCAGGTTTGCTTGAGGGAGAAGGCTTGTGCCTGTGACTCGAATTATTGCTGTACATGAAACGGATCAATGAATGACTCGGTATACCAACTTTACCCTTTACCTGCGCGAGAGCAGCTCCTAAAAGGACTGTATCTGGCACACAGGTTGCGGCAATGCAGGACAGCAAATGGCCAGGCTTTTGTCTACAGCAATTTCGTGACCAGCATCGATGGCCGTATTGCCATTCCCCACTCAAGCAAAGCAGGGATGATGGTTCCAAAGAACACGGCTAATAAACGGGATTGGCGCATGTTTCAGGAATTGGCGGCGCAGGCTGACCTGATCATCAGTAGCGGGCGCTATTTGCGCGATTGGGTCGACGGCCGCGCCCAGGAAATCTTGCAAATTGATGATCCGCGTTTTGCCGACCTGCGCGACTGGCGGCAAAGCCAGGGCTTGTCGCTGCAACCGGATATTGCCATCATCAGCGGCAGTCTTCGCTTTCCCATACCGGATGTTTTGACCGCGGGCGGGCGCAAGGTCGTCGTTTTTACAAGTGCAAACCCCGATGCTGAGCGGGTAGCAGAAATCGAGTCGAAAGGGGGGCAAGTGGTTATTGCAGGAAGCGAACGGGTTGAGGGTGGCACGCTTGTGCAGCGCATGACTGAAATGGGCTATCGAACGGTGTATTCAGCCGCGGGCCCAAAGGTGCTGCATCTGCTGTTGTCGGGTGGAGTACTGAACCGGCTTTACCTCACTCATGCCAATCGACTGTTGGGTGGGCAACCCTATTCCAGCATTGTAGAAGGGCCGCTGCTGGCTGCGGCAGTTGATCTGAAAATTCATTCAATTTACCTGGATCCTCATGCCTTGGATGGTCTGGGCCAATTGTTCGTTTCCTATGATTGTGCTGGTTCCAAACTGAGCGCAGCGGAGCAGGAATAGTGGAAGCTGCAGTCACAACAGAAGGAAGTAGCCGTGATTTGCTTATTGCCGAATTCGACCGTGTAAGGCGCTACACAGAAACACTCTGTAAACCGCTGGAAACTGATGACTTCCAGCTTCAATCCATCATTCAGACCAGTCCGCCCAAGTGGCACATTGCACATGTCACCTGGTTCTTCGAGACCTTTGTCTTGCCCGGCTTTATCCCTGATTACAAGCCGTTTCACCCGCATTTTGACTTTCTGTTCAACAGTTATTACAACAGCCAGGGTGACATGCACCCGCGCGCAAAACGCGGTTTGATCTCGCGACCGACCGTAAGGGATGTGTACCGGTACCGCGCTCATGTAAATGCCGCCATGCGCGGACTGATGGAAAGTGTCGGTGATTCGAAGTGGGATGAACTGCATTTCCGCGTGATCCTGGGCCTTAATCATGAACAGCAGCATCAGGAACTACTCCTGATGGATATCAAACATAATTTTTCCGTTAATCCATTGAAACCCGCGTATCGGGATGATCTGGAAATACCAGGCGGAAAAAGCCGGCCGATGCGCTGGTTGGATCGCAGCGGAGGCGTCCGCCGGGTTGGCCATGAAATCAGTGGTTTCGCTTTCGATAACGAAACACCCCGGCACGATGTATTGATTCGTGATCACCGCCTGGCTGACCGTTTCGTTACCAACAACGAATATCTGGATTTTATTGAAGCGGGTGCTTATGCAGACCCGGCACTGTGGTTATCTGATGGCTGGGCTTTGATCCAGCGTGAGAGCTGGTGTCATCCGCTTTATTGGGAGCAGAAAAAGGGTAGCTGGAGTCAGTTCACCCTCGGTGGCGTGCGCGACCTCAACCCGCATGAACCGGTTTGTCATTTGAGTTTTTACGAAGCCGATGCCTACGCGCGTTGGGCAGGCAAGCGTTTGCCCCTGGAGTGCGAACTGGAGACCATGTTATCCGGGCAAACTGTCATCGGCAATTTCACCGATAGTGACTTGCTGCATCCCGCACCGGCCGGGGATGCAGGGCAGTGGTACGGGGACCTTTGGGCCTGGACCAGCTCGCCCTATGTGGCTTATCCCGGTTTTAAACCGCTGGCCGGCTCCATGGGCGAATACAATGGCAAGTTCATGTCCAGTCAGATGGTGCTGAAAGGGGGGTGTTGTGCAACAGCACAAGACCACGCTCGCGCCAGCTACCGCAACTTTTTTTACCCGGAAGAACGCTGGGCCTTTACCGGCCTGCGTCTGGCAGATGATGTGTGAGCGTAGATTCCAACACAGCAGGCCGATTTCCAATGCTTACAGTTTGTCTATCCGGTTTTACTCAGCTTCTGGCTTCACAATTCGTTCGATCCTCCTCGAACCGTAGCTGACATTGTGCTCCTTTGAACGATCAACCACACTGTTTCGCCAGGAACTGCGCGAATCACGGTTCCTTGGAGAAATGTCCGGCCTCGGGAACCGCTGATCATTTTCCCCGATCTATCTGCTTGTCAGACTAAAGCTGTCAATTAGGCGTGGATTTAATTGGCGTGCAGCCATTGAGGGAAAATATTAATTGCGTGTACTGATGAAAATGCATTTTAAAACGATATAAAACATGATTATATATTAATAACTTAATTAATAAGATTAAATATAAAAATTGTTCTCTTTGGCCAAAAAAATGTTAGGGTTTGACAAGAAAGCTGTCAGTCGAATGCTATTTTGATGAGCAGATTAAAAAAATACTCGGGATTACCAACTTTTTCAGCTTTTGATTGTATTGCTAGTAAGAGCCAGGATGCATTTCAATAATTGACCGGTTGGGCGGGTCAACACATCAGACAAGGATCAAATGGATTTTGAAAGTCGGAGCTTCACGGTCGGGCGACTAATTTCGCTGGCCGTGGAGTAGATGAGCGGCGCGTTTCCGCTGAAAAAAGCCCAGCTTATAAAGACGGGAGTTTTACGGTGGAGTTTGTTAATTACAATCTGATTCTGTTGGCGATACTGGTTGCTCTCCTGACCTGGTTGATGCTGCCGAGCCGATCACGGCCTGCCGGTGAATCCAAACGAAATTCAGATGGCTCACCCGGTCACCAACAGAGGAGGAAAGGGCAACCCCAATCCACTCAAGCCACCAATTCGCCGGGGCAGACGCCCAGGAAACTAAAACCAAACCGTGATCTATCCCGTGTTCTCACACCATGGGGATGGCCACAACACACATCACAGCTCTTTCATGCAGGCCAGTCTGCAAAGGGAACAACGCATGCTCACAGCATATCTGACTCACTTCATCACTGGGCCGATGTACTGGTACGGGAAAAGCACACGATTGATGATGAGGAATACAAACTCAAACGAGAAAGTTCAATGAGAACGTTGATGGAAGACCGGTACGGGCGTTCTGTTTCCAGGGTTCATGCAGGTGTCAGGCATACACGAGGGATTAACCCGAACCTGATGAGAAAAGCATCCTCTGCACCAGCGGGAAAAATTGAAAGCCGGCTTTTACGGAAAGGCCAAACTGGAGAAATCTCACTTTATAAACGACAGTTGGTGCAGAAACAGCAGAAAGGCCGGAAAGAATTAAAACTACCCTGGGGTTGGTAATTCCAGCAGCGTTTCCGGCAGGTTTCATCTACCTCGAATTCTATGCACCCAGCACTTCCGGCATCGTAACCTTCTGATTGCCAGGGATTTTGATACCCATTGGCACTACTTCAACACCCATGGTTTCATTTTCGTAAGGCCGTAACAGTTCCAGTGCTCCGGATTTATTGCCATGCAGCCAGGAAGTTGCCTCCTCAGAATTCCTGAGTAACGCCGGACTGCGATGATGGCCAACCGACTTCAATACTTCATTGGGATCCACTGTGATTATCGTCGTCGTCAGGTGTACTGTTTGATCAGGAAGTGTGGTCCGCCGTGCCAGGCCCGCCATCAACCAGAATGGTGCGTTGGTAGGGAACACGGCGTAAGGGATTTGAGGTCTCACACGGCTGTCAAATTCATAGAACCAGGAAACCACCACAATCACGCGAAAATCACTGGACCAGGCCTTCATGAAAGTGGGAGCGAATGGTGCACCCTCCATTCTTAGCCTGGCGTTGGCTGTAGATAGGGTGCGCCCCTGCTTGTTCATCGGCAGGCGGCCTTCTGAGTAAACCGGAAGAAAGGGCCATATGGCTTCCGCCGGATGATCAACTCCCTGGTGATGATAAATGACGGGCAGCGTCTCCCAAATCATAGAATCCGGTTCCGATTTGCGCCGTAGGCGCGACGGGGAGATGTTCAAGCGCTGCTCAGGATCAACAGGTAGCACAGACGGTGGTGTCAATGATGCTGCGAAAGCATAGACCTCTGCCCAGGACAAGTGCGAGACTGCAGCTTTTCCACACATCCCGTATTCCTACCGCTGTGCAAATACCGCGATTATTTTTTGCGCCACTTGACCCTGCTAACGACTTCTTCAGCGGTCACGCCATCTAATCTGGCGGCAAGTCTCTCCAAATCATTCCGTGCACCTATGTCATAAATCAGCAAGTAGTCAATCGCGCTTTTGAGGCTCTTGTATTCCACCTCGGTGCCTGTTTCCTTGACTCGCTCCATGCTCTTCTCAAATGCATCAAGGCTGCTACCGTCCATGATAATTTCGAGTCCGGTGGCTTCTTCAGACGTGTTGACTTCTTCAATGCTCGTGGTTATTTCGTCGCCGGCCTGCTCTGGCTCGGCCCAGGCTGAGAATACAGCCAAAAAAACCACCGGAATGGCAACCAGGCCCGTAATAGCAATTTTGTAGTGTTTCATTTGATGTCCTCGACATTGATAGGTAATTTACGAACTCCCGATTATGACCGGAAACCCGGCAAATAATTCCATGCATGCTTTAAACAAGGTTACTAGCCAGAATTACCCTGAAACCCTGACCGGATTCCAATAAATCCACCCGCTTGAAATAATCTTTTAACCAAGCAACATAGGGCAGGTGCTGATTGCAAACGAGCAATATTTTACCTGTTTCAGTCAGAAAATTAGCGGCATCTGCGAAAAACAAGCGGGCAACATTCAAATCATTTTTGATTCCCTGGTGAAAGGGCGGATTGCTCACGATCCAGTCAAATCTTCCCTCCAACTGAGAAAGACCATCCGAGGCTACAATCGATGCTGTCATTCCATTGACCTTCAGGGAGTGTCGTGCCGATTCCAGTGCCAGGGCCGATACGTCCAGTAAGGTCAATTTTCCTGCTGAATTGAATTGCTGCACTGACAGGCCAATGACACCGCTTCCACAAGCAAAATCAAGGATACTCCCTTCAGGTTTTAGTTTTTCCAGGGTGCTTAAGAGAAGTTTTGTTCCCTTGTCCAGTTTTCCATGAGAAAACGTACCCGGCAGAGAAACAATGTTGATTTGGGTCTCGGAGTAGGCCAATGACCAGGTTTTTTTGTAGGATTCCATTTTGAAGGGTGTTGCTGCATTGGGTTTGCTGGCTCTATACAGAGTGCAATGGCGGGCGTTATCGATTTTTGATACCGATTGAAAGTACCGGCTCAATCTTTTTGCCGAGGATTTGATTCCGGTTCGGTTCTCACCTGCCAGCCACAGGATGGAATCAGGGTTCAGGTCCGTTGCTATAGCATGAAGCATCATGTCTAACCGCTCTCTTTCGCGGGGTAGAATGAACACGATATCCTGAGCAACTGAAGACAGAGATGGAATCAGGCCGAAATGAGCGACTATACCACTGGAAATAAAATAGCTATAATCAGAATGATTCTGAGAAAATACATTGACTTGACGTGTAAACTTCGATAAAGAATTATGACAGGAATCAGCAGGTGGGTTGATCAGCAGCACCTGACCGCTATGAAATAATTTCGCATTACGGAGAATGAGTTGGCTGACCCGTTCCATAGTGAGCTCAGGACGTTTTTTCGACCGTGCTCGCGATCAGGTCATAATCATCAGCTGACTCAACCATCACCTGGACCAGGTCTCCAGGACTAAGGTGTTTACCATCACGAATTCGAACGATACCGTCAATTTCGGGTGCATCTGACTTGCTTCGTGCCACGGCGCCTTGTGTATCTACATGATCAACCAGCACCTCTTGCCGGGTTCCAACTTTCATCTGCATACGGGCCTGGCTGATTTTTGCCTGGGTTTCCATGAAAACATTCCAACGCGCCTGTTTGAGGTCATCAGGTATTGCGCCGGGTAGTTCATTGGCCTTTGCCCCGTCTACCGGAGAGTAGGTGAAACATCCCACACGATCCAGTTGGGCCTCCTGCAGAAAATCAAGCAGTGTTTCGAAATCCTCATCCGTTTCACCCGGGAAGCCGACGATAAATGTGCTGCGAATAGTCAACTCCGGACAAATTTCACGCCACCGGTGAATCCTCTCTAACGTGTTCCCGGCTGCGGCTGGCCTTTTCATCTGCTTCAGAATCCTGGTGCTACCGTGCTGGAACGGTACATCCAGGTACGGCAGGATCTGACCCTGCGCCATCAGCGGAATGATGTTATCAACGTGAGGATAGGGGTAGACGTAATGCAAACGTACCCATACACCGAGGCTACCGAGGGCATCGCAAAGTTCTTTCAAGCGCGTCTTCACGGGTTTACCACCCCAGAAATCCAGCTTGAATTTCAGGTCCACGCCATAGGCGGAAGTATCCTGTGAGATGATCAGCAATTCCTTGACTCCGGCCTCAACCAGGCACTCCGCCTCATTCATGACACTAGCAATTGGCCTGCTGACCAGCTTGCCCCTGAGAGAAGGGATGATGCAAAAAGTACATTTGTGGTTACAGCCTTCGGATATCTTCAGATAGGCGTAGTGCCGTGGTGTTAACTTTATGCCCTGGGGAGGCACCAGGCTGGTGTACGGGTCGTGTTCCTGTTCCAGGGGCGCATGTTGGTGAACTGCGTTGAGCACGGCTTCATATTGTTGCGGGCCCGTGACTGCGAGCACTTGCGGGTGCAGTTTTCTGATTTCGCTGTCGTCAGTGCCCATGCAACCGGTAACGATCACCCGCCCATTTGCATCCAGTGCCTCACCTATTGCTGCGAGTGATTCCGCCTTGGCGCTGTTGATGAAACCACAGGTATTTACAATAACGATGTCGGCGCCTTCATAGTCCGGGCTGATTGCGTAACCATCCATAGTCAACTGGGTCAGTATGCGCTCCGAGTCGACCAGAGCCTTTGGACAGCCCAGGCTGACCATACCGATTTTCCGTTGCTCAGACATGAACACTCATGCTTGAAAAAGCCCGATCCGTGAGCCAGCGTTCACTTCCAGTATTCTGCATTGAAGGCATGTCAATCCTCGATGTCCGGTTCAAAAAACAGCCAGGCCACAGAAGGGAATTCGAGCCGGAAAGCAGCCTCGACTTTGTTGATTGCTGCAATCAGGCCCGTTTCAGACCCGGTGGGCGTCATTCTTGCCTTGACCGCGACCATGGCGTCGGGGCCAAATTGCATCGTCAGCAGATTATAAACTGTGTCAACCTCGGGGCTCTGATTTAAAAACCCCCTCATCTTCTCTAATTCCGCCGGGTCAACGCTTTGACCAATCAATAGGTCCTTGACTTCCACAGCAATAAAAAAAGCTACCACGATCAGCAGCACACCAATGCAAATGGTGCCGATGGCATCCCACAGCGGGTTACCGGTAATGTAGGTCGCCATAATTGCGATAATTGCAAAAGTAAGGCCCAGTAAAGCAGCAAT
>SMVB01225189.1_pt1 | contig 13691 bp, 7 predicted proteins | sample 2456461 | NCBI WGS metagenome assembly SMVB01 (sample SAMN11095934, study PRJNA526329) | marine sediment metagenome | biome: Marine sediment; feature: Surficial sediment; material: Deep marine sediment; isolation source: Hadal surficial sediment | place: Pacific Ocean | collected 2014-05 | depth 0-1...
CTCCAGAATCAGATCGACCGATTCGGGTCGCATATCTTTGAGGATGGTAGCAAGGTCATTGCTGCTGACATCGCAGACCAGAACATTCAGTTCCTGCGGGTCGATCCCACGTTCGGTGGTAATGATCTGGTCGCTGAGGACTTTATTGGATTCGATATCTCAAGCACTACCGATACTGACCTGAAAGCGTTTGTGTTTCATGCCATCGGCGTGACCGGTGATGATCCCTATGTGATCTTGTTCATCGAGTATAACAGCTCTGGCGCCACCAATAGTGAATTTCAACCCACAGATACTTTGCTATCAGCTAATACTGCAAACAGCGGAGCTACGGCCAAAGATGCTTCGGTTGATCCCGATATACTTGTATCTGGTCCCGCGAAACTGGCATCTATTGATGCAGGAATCTTCTTTGTTGATGGGTTCTTTATCCTAAACGACGCACAGCGAGTAGCTCCATTCAGACCAGCAGTTGTAGCCGACTCTCCAATTCCTCTGAACGTTCGATTGTTCACAGGTATCAATGCTCGCGTCGGGTTCAATATCCAACAAGATGTCGTGACCAGCGATGACGATGAATCTCTACTTGATCCTGCATTTGGTGCCCCAAACTTCAATGCCCCGGGCGCTGATCGCTTGCGTATTGAATTGCTTATTGACTTTCATCTATTCGAAGATACCGCAGACTCACCAACAGATTTTTCTGATCCAGACTTCGTTGAATGGCTGCGAATTCGGCGTGACATTACCGTACTGCAAGCTGTTCGCCCTAACTATTCTGCTCTAGAGAATGAACTAGCGAATCAGGTTCAAGGTATCCATGGCAGTTTCACGGTTCGGGCATTCAATTCTGATATTCGACCGCACCTAAAGAATGATAATTTCCAGCTTGATGTCAGTGCGATTACTGGAACGTTTGATCTCGAATCAGATGCTCCTGGAGCACGCAACGTCGTGGGGCAAACTACGGGAGCTGTAGGCATAGTTGACTTCATTGCCAACTATACATCAGCACCGACCGATCAAATGTGCTTCTTGATGCTCAGCGGCGAGTTTCAAGTAGGTGAAACAATCATTCAGGACGTAACACTAGCAACCGCAGTAGTTGACAATATTGATTTTACAGAAGATACTCAAGGTGTATTTACTCTCGCCCAGGGCGGTGAAGAGGACAAGATTGCCTTTGGTCTTGAGCCTGGCAAAGCATTCGTGCAGGGGTTTGAATTCGAAACGCTTGCTACTGAATTTATCAAGATCGACAAAGCACGCGACACAGGAGAAATCGGCAACTTCAATATTAGCACTAACTTCGGCAACTATATTTTAGTCGATTCGAATGGTGATACTGCATTCGAGGATTGGAATGTAGCGTTCGACATGAACGCCGTTCCGGTAGTCGAACTCAAAGATAAAAATTCTGTTGATGTTGGAACTGCTCGCGTTCGACAAATTCTGAGAGATAGTTCTCTTGCTTATCGAATTTATCTGTTTGATAGTACGTTCCTATCTGGTAAGAACATGGCTGATGTTCGTATAATTGTAGATGCTGCGTCTACGGTCTTTTGGAATATTAGAGAACCCGAAGGTGTCGATGCTGCTACGTTCAACCGCGAAGGCGATCCTGGAACTATTCTCTTTGAATCTGAGGCAAACCGATTAGTCTTTCCCCTTCCTGTAGGCGATGCTACTGAGAAGTTTGATGAAACCGACTGGCGTAGTCAACAGCAATTCGACTTTCTCTCTCTCAATGCATCTGGTATTGGTACAGTCAATACTGGCAATCCCAAGATTCGATTCGTAGGTGGTGAACCGGTCACTGGTTCTGACTTGGGCTTCTATACGGTTATTGACCAAAACGGCAATATCATTGACATGGCTGCTGTTGGTAATAATATCATAACTAATAACGTATCGTTTCCAACTTCGGCTGGTTCGGTTACTCTAGAGATTCCATCATTACCCAATCAGCCTGTAACTCTAATTGCAACGCTAGATATCAATGATGATAACCCTGGCAACCAACCTCTGATTCGACGCAACAAAGTTTTAGAGAAGAATTTTGTCGTACCAACATTTGTCAGTCTTGATGCAGATGTCGTTTTGACAGGCCTCACCGACACGTTTACAGATGGTGAAACTGTTCTCGGTGGTACGTCGGGGGCAACAGCACTTGTTGAGTTGCAAACTGAAGTCTTGGTTGGTTTCCTTGAATGGACTTATGATACCTATGTCAGCGCCTTTGACTTGGGCGAGACACTTGAAGTACAACCGACAAGCACAGGTCTTGCGACCGCCGAAATCAATTGTGCTTTCATTCTAGTTGATGCCGCTTTGACTTCTCTGGCTGGAGCTTTCTTCCCAGGTGAATTTGTCAGTGGTGGTACGTCAGGTGCAATTGCAATCGCTCTATCCGCGACATCTTTCCGATTCGTTTCGGGTATGTTTGACGATGGTGAAACGATCACTGGTGCTGTCTCTACGGCAACTGCAACCTTCAATGTTACTGGAAGTGTTTATCGTGGCGCGATCTTTGATTACGACGACACGAATACTACTGGAGTCTTTGCTAACTTCGATAAAGTTGAAGCTCTTGCTACGGGCAACATCATTGATATTAGTGGTGTTTTCAGCCATCGTGGCAATATCTTAAAGACTGTAACCAATGGAGTATTCGTCGAAGGTGAACTTATCACCGGAGGAATATCTAATGCAATGGCAACTCTTGCTTCGGTTTCGCAAACAGGTGCTATCCCTCTAGCTGATATCTTCGGTATGGTTTCAATCGTCGATGTTAGTGGTGCGGGCACCGACGTAACCCCTGCATTCTTTGTTGACAATGGGCAACGAGATAATCTCTATGATTGGGGTTCTCTTGAATACGACCCCCAAAGCGGTATTATACCAGTCGGTCCCTTAGAAGTTAAGGTCAATTACTTTGAACATCAAGGCGAAGGCCCTCTATACGTCAACTCGTATACTCACCCTTCATCGAATTTACGATTTGAAAACATCCCACTCTATACTAGTCCACAAACGGGTCGCACCGTAGCACTACGGGACGTGGTTGACTTCCGCCCACTGAGAAGTCCCGCGGATGTTATCACCAAGGTATTTCTACCACAGACGGGCCAAGCATTCGACGCAGATTACAGCTTCTTTCTTTCTCGAATTGACAAGATCATTCTTCGCAAAGAGAGACAGTTCGATGTGCTTCGCGGCATTCCAAGTCTCGATGCTGAAACACCAGCCGATGATCCCGAAGCACTCACTCTTTATATTGTAAAGCTACCACCGTATACTTTCAATGTCGAGGACATCGAATCACGCTATATTGAAAACAAGCGTTATACGATGAGCGATATTGGTGATATTGACCTTCGGGTACAACGACTTGAATACTACACATCGTTAACTCTCCTTGAACGAGAGACAGATGCTTTGGCTGTTCTCGATGCATCAGGAGAAGATCGGTTCAAGAATGGTATCATCGTTGATTCCTTCCAGGGTCATAATATCGGTGATGTATTGAACCCGGATTACGATGTTTCTATCGACTTCGAACGTAAGGAACTTCGGCCACCGTTTATCGACAGACCAATCGAACTAGTTGAAGAAGCTGGTACTCGTCAGAATATAGCTATCTCTGTTGATGGTCTAGTAACTTTGGCGTTTGAGAAAACGAATTTGGTCCTGCAACCATCAGCTAGTACCGCTATCAGTGTGAACCCCTTCAATGTAGTCAATTGGATGGGTAGCATGAGAATCTCGCCTTCATCGGATACTTGGGTTGATATTGACCAACGACCAGAAGTACGAGTCAATCTTGAAGGCGAAAATGATGCTTGGGCTGCTATTACGCGAGCTGCTAATGGTGCGATGTCTAATGGCTTTGGAACCCAATGGGGCGACTGGGAACAAAACTGGACCGGTAGAACTCGCGTTCGACGAACATTCCAGAGAACGAGTCGCCGGCGACTTAGTGCTCCCCACGCTTCGCGTGCTCCAGATGGTGTGATGCGATTGAAGGTTGAGGATACTCGAACAACTATCGAACGAACGGTAGAAACATTAGTGGGTCGCTCAACTCGACAAGGTATTATAACCCGTGTTGTTCCTGAAAGAATCGAACGATCTTTAGGCAACCGTGTCGTTGACGTAAGCATTGTTCGATTCATCAGAGCCCAGACTCTTGTAATCAATTCAGAAGGCATGAAGCCCAACACTAGGGTCTTCCCCTTCTTCGACAATGTTGAAGTGACTGCCTTCTGTACTCCTGATGGTGGGGTTGTGACCGATGCTATCATTACAGATGCAGCGGGTGCCGTTCCAAATTTAGAGTTTGAGATACCAGCAGGTCGATTCCGTACTGGTGATCGCTTGTTCCGTCTTACAGATGAAGCTAATAACGTCATTGCAAATTCTCTTACGTCAGCAGAGAATTGCTGGACCGCTCAAGGTCTATTGCAGACCCGCGAAGAAGCAATTATCTCGACTCGTATTCCAGTCTTGAGACGGCAATCGGTGACACAAGTACGCCCGGCCCGGGACGTGCGAACCCGCGACCGAGCAGTTGAAGCACAGACTAAAGTTCGTTGGGTTGACCCATTGGCGCAGACTTTCTTGGTTGATAGCAACCTTCATCCTAACGGTGTATTCCTAACCAATCTCGATCTATTCTTCAGAGCGAAGGACGCATCTATTCCAGTAACGATTCAGATTCGGCCGGTAGTGAACGGTTTCCCCCACTCATCTGCGGTCATTCCATTCTCTGAAGTCACGCTTAATCCAGCGACCCCGCGTGGTGGCGCGCCCTTCCCGGCACCCCGCGATCTTGATGACGGGTTCATTCCGGTCAGCGAGACTCCCGATCCTTCCGATCCAGAAACGGTAACGCGATTCAACTTTTCGTCACCTGTCTTTCTTGCTGGTGGTCAAGAGTATGTTGTCGTAATCTTGTCAAATAGCAATGAGTATCTGACGTATATTGCCACGATTGGTGAAAACCAATTGGCCACCGAAGAACGAATCTCTATGCAACCCTATGCAGGTTCTTTATTCCGATCGCAGAATGCTTCGACCTGGACTCCCGACCAGACATCCGACTTGATGTTTGTTCTCAACCGGGCCGAGTTCGATACGGTGAATACAGGAACTCTCGATTATCGAAATGTTCTTTCGACCGACCCGGGCTTGCCGGCACAGCCAGCGAGCTTGCCAGACGAAGCGGGCATGAACGAGATGTATCTGCTATCAAGTCAATTGGAGTTTCCTGACTCACAACTGAACCTATCGGTAAATACTTTGCCGGCTACTGAGATCATTCTAGATGGTGTTTTCCAAACTATCTTGGCAAACCAGGAAGAGAAATTTGTGGTTCGACAGAAGATTCTGATGACGCAGGCGACCGAGACATTCCTCTTGCGAGTACGAATGAATTCATCGGACGATGCTATCTCCCCAGTTTTGGATCAAGATCGTTTGACGGTCATCGCAGTTGAGAATAGAGTCAATGATGAGCGTATTACAACCATTGGCGATGCAAGCTACAATGGTGAGCTTGAACCTTCGGCTTTCGTTGCTCACGATCCTGATACTTCTGATGGCAACCACGGCCCTCTCGCTCGTTATGTTACTCGTTTGGTTACGCTTGAGCCTGGTTTTGAATCAACCGATTTACGAGTATTCTTGACTGTGAACAAACAGATTGAAAGTGATATTCAAGTATTCGTCAAGGTTCAACCACCCGAAGAAGAAGGGGATTTCCCCAACCAGCGTTATGTTCAGTTGCAGCCATTGCAGAATGTGATCTCAGAGAATGATACTGATTTCCGAGAGATGCAATTTGAATTGCCAGTGGAGTTTGAAGAACCGTTCAGCAAGTTTGTTGTAAAGGTGACTCTATATTCCTCTAACTCATCGGTTGTTCCGAAAGTAAGAGACATGAGAGCGATTGCGGTAATCTAATTATGCCAAAAGAAACAGATAAAGTTCAGATCGAAGGTCGCAAAGCGGTTCGAGATATGCGTAACAAAGCAATCTTGAGTCGAGATGTGACCGCACGCAATGCATATTTGCGACGGCGAAATCTTCGTAGACGACGATCTCAAGAAGTCCTACAACTTCGAGTGCAAGCTGATATTCAAAATAATGAGATTGCTGAATTGAAACAGCAGTTGGCCGATCTAACTAAATTGGTACAGAATAAAACTACCATGAAGAAGAAAACAACTGCTCGCAAAAAGAAGTCTGGGGATAGCTAATGGCGATTGACCTAATCAATATTGACAATATTGTCCTCGTTAACGATTTCGAGACTTGGCTAGAACGAACCAACGAAATCATTGACGCATTGAACCCGTTGCAGATTTACGATCTGGACGATACCGGTGCGAACATTCAGAATCCTCTATTCGTTGCTGGTACTGTCCCGGTAGGTTTCTCGCTTGGTCTGCAATTCTATCGAGACATTCGTTTCGATGGTGACATGCTCATCGAAGTACATGCCGATCCGCCGCTGGGATTTGATCCTACTACTGGCGCTTTGCAGTTGAGCTTTACTGGACCGTTTGCTCCACCGCTGCTAACTGGTACGCCTTGCGGTGGTGTCAATGCTATAGCCAATGGCGATCTATTCCTCGTTGAAGATATTTCGGCTAGCACAACGAAAATGGTTGCAGCAGAAAACATGCTTCCGCCAAGAATTCTATGCGATCATACATTCGGTGATGGTGTAACTGACGTGACAATTACCATTGAAGGTGATTTGGTTGTCAACGGCACACAGACGATTCTCAATACTACGACAGTCGAATCGACCGATCCAATCATTGATCTTAACTCTGATGGCACCGGTACTGCCACCCCTGCTGGTAACGATGCACTTCTTGGAGCGGGTGGTATACGGATCTTGTCAACCGATGGAAATAAGAACTTCTTATGGGAGGTCGCGGATAATCGTTGGCATATTAGTTCAACTGATCTCGGCGACAGAGGTTTCCAGATTGACGATGCTCTTTCATTGTTCACTCGAACGATTGAACCACTAACGAACAATCTCGATATCGTTGGTAGCGGAACAGGGGAAGCTGTTTCGGTTCACTGGCACGAAGCGGGTGAGGACGACCATTGGCGATTCATGCTGCGTGAGTTCTCGACTGGACAGGTCGCTTATACGCTCGGTACATACCCGGTGGGTGGTGACAGTCTCAACGATAATGGTGTGTTCGTACTTCAACACAGCACAGCAAACGATGCTGGTCCTGTGTTTGATATTGAAATCTTCTTTGATAGTGTGACGCCGACGCGAGATGCGTTGATCTTTGGATTCGCTCGTAACCTCAATGCTGACTTGCTTGATGGTTGTCACGCTTCAGAGACACCAACAGCGTTCTTTATTCCATGTGCTTCTGCGTCTGGCTTTTTGGATCCAGGATGGCTTCTAAATACTGGAAATATCAGAAAAGATATCTCACAAACTGGTCACGGTTTGGTGAAGGGCAACGTAGTCAGAGTAAATGTATCTGGTGATTACGTTTTGGCTCAAGCTAATACAGAAACGAATGCTGAAGCTGTTGGTATTGTCAGCGACGTAGTTGACCTAGACAATTTTGAACTAACTCTACTTGGATGTATCAGCAATTTAGATGGTGTAGCATCGCACGTTATAGATCATTCTGCTGGAGCCGGTGCTGGTGGACCTTTCGTTCCAGGTCAAGCATACTTTCTTTCGGTAAACGAGGCAGGTGCCTTTACTCCAGCTGATGTACTTGGTGGTGATGTACAAAAGACTGTTCTCATTGCGACTAGTACGACCGATGCCATCATTATGAATTACGTTGGTGGTAAGACTGAGCTTTCATCAGGTACACCTGTCGTTCAGTTGACGAACGATGTTCTTGGTTCAGCCCTTCTTGGAAGTCCTATCGTAACATCAATCGTAGAGAGAACATCTCGACTAACTGCGAATGGTGGTACGCTTCTGTTAGTTGTTCAAGATAACGAGTTTGGGACAGGAAATAGAACGTTTGATATTCTATTGGATGCAACTACAACTCTGGAGTTGCAGGCACCGGCGCTCGCGCCATCTATTGATCCAGTTACGAACAGCGTTACTTTGATTATCAAGCAAGGTAATGGAGGCGGTCATGCGGCAAACATTACAATTGGAGGCGGTGGTGTAATCCACTGGGACAACTCTGTATCGCAGCCACTTATACAACCAGCCGACACCAAGACTACCATATATGTGTTGATTAATGTGAACGATGTTCCCGGTATATGGTACGGTTCCCGAGCCGTGTTCCAAATCTAATGAGAAAAGGCCCGCATCAAAGAATGATATTCGCCGGAGGTGGAGGTGGTGATCCTATCGCCGCGTTCAACGATGGCCCATTCCCTGCGAACGTTGGACAAGTAACAATTGTCTTGGGCACTACCATGCTCGCCAACGACAGCACACCGAATCCGACACTTATCACTTCGATCCAAAACTTTGTTGGTGGTGGATCTGGCGTGCTGGTTGGCCAAGATGTTCAATGGACACAAGCCGCCACTGGAGACGAATCGTTCGATTACACTATTCAAGATACGATAACACTCGCATTCTCTACGGCAACCGTAACGATGAGCGGTGTTGCAAGTACGCCAATAAGTAATCCCACCCCGCCTGGTTCTTTTACCGCTACTGAATTTCATACTCTACCTGTTCCAAAACTCGGTCCAGGAAGTATTACCGCCAATGATACGTTTGGTAATCCTGTTACTGTGACTGTGTTGAATCCACAGCCAGTTGCGGGCCCTGAAGGCGTATATCAGACTTTGTTTGATTCGTCAACTCCCGGCACCTATACTCTTGATGTAGGTATTCTCTTTCCAAATGCAAATCAACTTGAAATTGAATGTTGGGGCGCTCAGGGTGGTTTTGGTGGTGTAGTAACCGGTGTAGGTAATCCCGGTACAGGCACACCGATTCAGGTGCCAGGTTTTGGCGCTGACCGATTGGTTACGAATCTTTCTATCGTGCCAGGAACATTGTTTCTAAGCATTGCTGTAGGTGCTGCTGGTCAGATAGGCAATCCTGTCGGACCATTCGGTGGACCCTTCACCATCAATGACTCCGGTGGTGCCGGCGGACAAGGATTTGCTGACAACGATCTTACTGTTGGGAAAATTGATGACGACAGTTTTGGTTTCCCCAATGGCTTTCCCGGTGGAACGGGTGGAGCGTTCCCTGGAGGCCGCGGTATGATAAGCACTAGTGGCACCGGTAGAGGATGTACTGGTGGTAAAGGGCAAGATGCAGGGAATAATTTTCTGCATGGCGCTGGTGGTGGTGGTGGTGCAGGTAGTGCTGTAACAGTAGGTGATGTCACAACAAATTTAGGTGGAACTTTTAATGTTCTCGGTCCAGTATTAAACGCCGGCGGTGGTGGCGGTGGTGGTGCTGGTGTTGCTTCAAACCGGCGCAAGGGTGAGGATGGAGGCCCACCGGGCCCGTTACGAGATCCTAGTCGGCCGACCCGTGCTTCAACTGGTGAAGCTGGCCAAAATAGTGGTAACTCCGGAGGACAGCCATTCGGTGGTGTCGGTGGTGGTGGTGGTGGTTATCGTGGTGGTGCTGGTGATGCACAGGCATTTCTTCCTCTTGGTACTGCAAAGGGAAGTCATGGCGGCGAAAGTAATGACGAACGATACAATCGTACCACTGGCGGCTTCGGTGGTGATCCAGATCCTGCTCCACCGGGCACAAGACCTAATGAGGGCTTCGCCGGGTCGCCCGCATTGTCGCGGACATCGTCCTGGTTAACATTTTCTGGATCAACAACTATTGAGTTACCTTCATTGAAGGTTGGTAATGGTCGAGTAAGAATAAGAGCAAGAGTCGTTGAGGATCAGTTAGGTGGCACGCAATTCCCTGTCAATTGTTTTGCTGTTGATGCCGGTCCAAATGTTGATGTGACGCCAGATATTCCATTCCCAGGAGACCCTAATGACCAATCAACACCAAGAGTATGTTCTTTCTTCTACTTTTTGACTGACACAGTTACACTTGAGACTTCTGGTGTTTCGGAAGTTGAAGTAGATAATACACCTAACGTAATAATAGCAGTTGATGAAGGTGGGTTCAACGTAACCGAGTTGCTTAGCAATAATATTCCAATTGCTCCTCTCCTAGCCAATGATACGTTCCCAAACCCTCCAACGTTCGTTATCGTTCCTGGTAGCGAAGTGGATTGCACAGCTACTATCGTTGGGCCCAATGTGGTTGTCGTGCCCGTTACTCGGCAGACATCGCAGACTTGTTCGTTCGAATACGAGATTGACGACCCAATAATGCCCAATGGATTTCAACTTATTCCGAAGTCCGTGTTTACGCAGCCTGAAGCTCGTAAGGCAGATGCCGCGACGGTGAGCATGATTATTTCATCTCTGGTATATGTGGAGATTTTTGATACTGGTTTTGTTGCCGATGAAGTTAACTTCATAATTCCACCAGGAGTCAATAATATCGAAATTGAATGTAGTGGAGCAGCAGGAGGCCTCTCAGGTCGTTACGGTGGTAATACACAAGGTTTGCCAGGACCACCGTCAATAGGCGCATCAAGATGTAGTGGTGGTAATCGAAGGGTTGACAATATAACTGTGACTCCCGGTGATGTTTTGTCGGTTGCTACGGGGAGCAGAGGCCTAAATGGAACCGTAATAACTTCGACCAATTCTCCTGACGGTGGGCTCGGTGGAACTGGCAATACTATTTCGAACACATATAATTTTTCCGGAGGCGGCAATGCTAATGGTGCCCGGGGTGCTAATGGAATAATGGGAATTCCTGTTTTTTCAGGTAGTGGTGGCGGTGGCGGTGGCGGAACTACAGTGGCCGATGCCGGAGGAATAATAATGTGCTGTGCTGGTGGGGGTGGTGGTGGCCCCGGGCATTCGTCATCAGCAGGTAAAAGTTCTCAAGTTAATTGTACCGGCGGATCGGCAAGCGCCTTGAGCGGCGGCGCGCCCACCGCTGATGGTGTGATAGGTTTGGAAACAGCAAACGGATCGCTTGGTGGAGGCGGCGGCGGCTTTGAAGGAGGATCTGTAATTGTTACTCCTCTAATTGCGCCTACATCCGGGGTGAACAGGGGTGGTTTGAATGGTAATCAGACCGGTACTCTTGCGATGGATCCGTTTCTTGGAGGCTTTCTGGATGGTAGAGTTGTAATCCGAGGAAGATTTGTCCCATAAAAGTCAGGGCCATATAATCCAATCCCTAAATATAAGTGTATTGAAACAAGGAAAACCCCATGGCTGCTGCTGACGCAAATCTATTAATCGAACAGGGATCGACGTTCGAGATTTCGATTCAGATTTTCGCATCTGACGATACTCCCAGAAACTTGACAGGTCTGTTAGTCAATGCCCAATTGCGGCGGAATTATCAATCTCGACATGCGGTGGATTTCACAGTAGAAATCACGACACCAACTGAGGGTGAGTTCAAATTGAAACTAACTGCCCAGCAAACTTCTGCATTGCGGTCAGGACGTTATGTCTATGATGTAGAAGTCGTTGACGATAGCGTTGCTCCAATTATCGTAGCCAGAGCATTGCAAGGGACTGCAAGGGTCACACCCGAAGTAACAAAGGTCTGTTAATATGCCGCATCTACCCAACACAAGTATCGTCACACAAGGTAAGCCATCTGTTCTGCTGGGCTCACCAGCGGGCAGCAAAATTGTCATCAGAGAAGTTGGTTCTTTCAAGACAACAACACTCTCTGAAATCTCTGGCATTGATCTTACGGGTCAGCAAGATGGCGACGTGTTAATTTTCAATTCAATTACTGGAAATTATGAAACTGGACCCATTGATGGAGGCACGTGGATTGTTCCCTAATCCACTATAGGAATAACAAATGTCTGTCAAAGCACCAGGATATAATATAGAGGGTTCAGGTAGCGGCGGGTTTGTCAAGAATCTTGCTGACGGAACTTTCACGTTCGACAACGCTGGTGGTGGTGGTAGTGGTGTCGGTACTGGCTGGGAGCTAGTAGAGAAAAAGGTTATCGCTTCCGATGTTACGTCTATCACGTTCAGTGGTCTAGACGGTGATACTGACGAACACTATATGTTGATTGCTCATGAAACCCCTCCGGTTTCAGCGGGAGCTAATTATCTCATTACCATGCGACCTAACGGTGCTACAACCCTACAGCAAACCTACCATATCGGTAGCCCCTCGTCGAGTGGAGGCAGATTTCCGAGCAACTTTACCGATATCCGTTGGCGATCCACATATCAACGCGCCCTTGGTATTGTTGTTGATTCAACCATCTGGATCAGTGCCAAGAGTGGAGATGTCAGAATTGTGCGAGGCTACACGGGTGCTGGTGGCGTGACCGGTGCGCCGTTCCCGTCAGGCCTTGGTGTTGAGATGACCACAGGCCAATGGAGCGATACTGTTGCGAATATTACATCCTTTGATATCGTTGCGAGCGTTGCGGGTGGCATCGGTGCTGGTAGTGTCTATTGTCTCTACAAGAAATCTTCTCAGACTAGTGGTGGTGGTCTAGAACTTATCGAGACTAAACTAATCACAACTGCTGTTAGTAGCGTCACGTTCGCCGGTTTGGACGGCGATGTGGACAAGTGCTACAAGCTCATCTACAACTGTGAAGGACCGAACGCGGCCGCGGACTTCATCATTCGTCCTAATGGACAGGTTGCAGGTGCAGCAGGTTCGGTTCATAATGTTTTCTTGGTAAGAGATGCCGCGGCGGCTACATCCAAATCAACGTTCAACGACATGCGATTCTCTGAAACCTTCGCACAAATATCTAGTGGAGAAATGGTGTTCTTTGCTTCGACTGGTCGGCCCAGAAATTACAAAAATATCGAGGCCCGTGTTTCAGAAGTTGCACCCCCCGCTGGTTCAAGAAATACCGCGTATCACTGGACAGGTAGTTGGGAAGATGGAGCGGGAGACACAATCAATATCACTTCTCTGGAGCTTCGTACTGTCCAGGGTTCATTGGGATTCACAGTAGGATCCCGCTGGTCACTCTACCGAGTGAAGTCTTAGTATAGAAGCTAAATAGTTACAGAAGAAGAAACAAGAATGTCACTAAACGTACTAGCAGATTATGATACCGTCCTCAGCCTGGGCAGCCGCCCCGGCACAGATGGCTATTCTGTCCGCGATTCGGGAAACACCGATGCTGCTGAAGAAGGTTTGATGCATGTCCTCCCCGACGAACCTGGAAATGCTCAATGGGTTCTGGCCCGTGAATGGATCGCCGTTAATGGAGAAACACCTGAAGTCCCAGCAGAAGCATGGGAAGCTGATCTCGCCTCGGCAAAGACCCGACGCAAGGTAGAAGTCAACAAGGAAGCTCGATATTTGCTTGCCGAGTATGACTGGTATCGCCTTCGTGAAGCCGACGGTGGTACGACTGTGCCCGCGGCGGTGGCAACGTATAGAACCGACACACGAACCGAAGCCAACGACGCCGAGACAGCCATCGACGCTCTAGGAACCGTTGATGCTTGCCGCGACTTCGTGCCTTCATGGCCAACAGCTCCGTAATATATTTCCAATTTCCTAGTTCAAGTTAGTTGAATCCCCACGTTCTTTTATCCCCTGGGCATACATAATTGAGACTTAACACAAGATTCTTAAGGTATACCTACATGTCAATTCC
>SMVB01176584.1_pt1 | contig 13684 bp, 15 predicted proteins | sample 2456461 | NCBI WGS metagenome assembly SMVB01 (sample SAMN11095934, study PRJNA526329) | marine sediment metagenome | biome: Marine sediment; feature: Surficial sediment; material: Deep marine sediment; isolation source: Hadal surficial sediment | place: Pacific Ocean | collected 2014-05 | depth...
ACACAGTCTCTACGTTTTCTGCGCCGAACTCTTCGCATAGTTTCTTGCCTTCCTTAGATTGCGGATCAAAGGATAATGGAAGCTCATTCATGCGAAGAGCGCACTGGTTTTTTGAATTCTTCTCGCACCTTTGCGAGCTGTTCCTCGACGGTGCCGTATCTTCTTCTTGCGGTACCGGTCGAGGACGAGCGTCGAGAACTCTTTCTTTTTCGCAATCGCCTCATAATATTCAGTCTCAATTGTGTCGCGTGCCATCAGGAAGAAGTACTTCACCCAGATGGTGTTCTCCATGTGCAAGATGCGCATTCGTGCTTGTTCAAATGTAATGTGACTGTGATCCCAGCTGTACAGTACGTAGGTGTTTGCTTCGGATAAGTCGAAACCGAGTCCGCTCTTCACCTGCAGGATGACGAAGTCAACATCAAACTGACCGTCCCATTCGTGCTGCCCAGAGATTATTTTGTATGACCAATTGAACTCGTCGAACTTGTCAGCGATGGCTTCGATCTCGTGTGTGAAGCGACAACAGATGACTGCTTTTTCCTGACCGAAACTTGACAGGAGCCCCATAAGCCTGTCCAGCTTTTCCGTACCGACGGGAATGACAGTGCGTTTGCGTTTTCTTTCACCGGGGATTCGCTCCTGATGCAGAAGATGACCCCCGCACACTTGTTGTAGTTTTTGTATTAGATGCATGGGCAGTGGTACATCAACGGTCATGCCGTCAATGGTGGTTTCCAGATCCTTTTCTAGCTCTTCATAGATGTGACGGGTGTTGCGTTCAAGATCGAAAAGAACTTTCTTCCTGCGTACCTTCACGGGCGACTTGCCCATGGATATTCGTGCCTCATTGAACGTGATGCGGTAGCTGTACTCGTGGATCTTCGCCATGATCTCATCGTCGTACCGGTAACCGATAATGACAGGGTACGTTTTTCCATCTCGCCGCTTCTTCTCTTCATAAATGACGTAACGTTCTTTGAAGTTACTGTACGTGCCGAAGATCTCATTCTTACCAATGAAGTCAAAAATTGCCCAGTACTGCTCGAAGCCCTCATCAATTGGCGTGCCGGTGAGCGCGAGCTTCCACTGTGCACGTTTGCCCAGCGTCCTGACGAACCGGGACTGTGCGGTGCCCGGTTTCTTAATAAAGTGAGCTTCGTCTGCGATCACCATCAACGTGCCACCGTCATCGACCCAGTCCTTCGACCATTTGTACCAGTGCTTGCGCAGCTCTAGATTTTTCACTGGCTCCTGATAGGTGACGATGTAGATGTCGCATTCCCAGTCGTTGTCGAGGTGCTCCTCGATTTGTTCTTCCCATGTGGCGATAGCTTTCTTTGGGCACACAATGACTAGCACCTCCGGCTTACGTTCATCAACGATAGCCAGAGACACCAGACACTTCCCCGTGCGCTGCTCCGGAAAAAGAGCGAAGCCATCGTACGGTCGTGCTGCAGCGACAGCTTCACTCTGATACGGACGAAGTTCCGTCCGAAGCATTAAGCCTTCTTCAGCTCATGGAGTGGAATTTCCCACTCGCCTTCTTCGTCATCAACAACGACTGCCACATCGTCCTCGATGCCTTCGATGACACCCTGAATCTCCTCGCCGTCTTCATCTTCGAATACGACACGAGCGCCGGGGCGTAGAGCCTTTCCAGTCTTCTTTTTAGCGGCTTTCTTTTTCGACGTCTTCTTCTTTTTAGCGCGAGGTGGGGCTTCCTCTTCTTCTTCGCCTTCTTCTTCTTCGCCTTCCTCCTCCCCTTCCTCGTCTCCTTCAGGTACAGATCCACCTGCTTCTGCGATGTACTGCTTTGCCACTTCTTCGGTGAGGTAGCCAGTTACCTTAGGCTGATCTTTTTCTTCGTACTCCTCGTTGGTGACCTCCAGACCGCAACGTTCGCCGATCAGGTCGTCAACATCCAGATCGAACGGACCATCCGGTGTGTCGTAGCCCATGCAGTCCAGTGCAGTACGAAGTACCCACAATGATTGCGGCAGCAACACAAAGCGGTCGAACACTGTCGAACCCACGTTGGTCTTCCAGCGCACGACGATCATGTCGTTACCGTTCTGGCTGACTTCCTGTTCAGCGCCTATGATTTCACCGACGTAGTAACCGTCGGGTGTTGGCATTCCACCCCCGGCTTCGACATCGGTAAAATCAACAGTGATGACATTCTTATTCTTGCGCCCACCACGTCTTGTATTTTTTGATGGTGCTTTCCTTCGTGCTGATCCTCTCTTCTTTGTAGCCATTAACTGTGTCTCCTAACTTTTCGTTTTGGTTTTTGTTTGCCCGAAGTCAGGTCCCGGATTTTCTTGAACGTTGGATTGATGATCAGTTCCGGAATCGGACCTGCGGACACGGGTCTGCGAATCTTGGTTGAGTAAAACGCGTGAGGACCGATCCGCATGCAGTAGTCCACGTGGCGCACTTCTTCTTTGTCTTCGGTTTCCCAACGCTCTTTAATGAACGTAGATCCGATGGAGTCAACTGCACCATCGAGGAATGCACTGACTGAGGGCATGACGCGTGCTCCGATACTGGGCTCTATGGCGTCTTCGTCTTCGTCGCCACCTTCGTTCACACGCTCGTGTGCAATCATGAGCAGGTTGTAATTGTCGGACAGATCGCGGAAGTCGCTGATGAATTGCTTCAGCATTCCGGAGAGTTGTCCCCAGTTACGCTGCGTGAACGTCTCGTCTCTTCCCTTGCGCGACTTACGTAGCACTTCAGCCATGCCGATGTCCTGCAGGTTGGACACCTGATCGATGACGACACTCTCGTAATCCATGCCATCACTCAGTCCCCAGAGTAACTCGTCGATCTCTGCCCACTCAGTGATACGTACGACATCGATCTCCTCTTCCAGTGCGATGGTCTCAGTGCCACGTTCATTCGTATCGATGAACAGAACGGGTTTCGGGAATGTTGAACCGAAGTGTGTCTTGCCGGTGCCTGAGCGACCGTACACCATCATCACGAGGTTGGTTTTCAGTTCACTGACCGGCTGGATCTTGTCGAGGATCGATGTCGTCTTCTCGACTGTCTTCCTTTTTCCCAGACGTTTCTTTTTTGCTCCCAGTTTCTTTTTAGCTGGCATGACTTTCTCCTCGCGGCTGGTACTCAGCTTTCATTATGAAATCCGAATCAAGTCCACGGACCTCCGCTTCGCATATCGTGCGGTACTCACAGGTGTTGCAATTGAACGATGACATGCTGCGTGCGCAGTGTCCGCCATCCCGCTTGGCTTGGATTTCTGCCGCACTCTGCAGGAAATCGTTGACCACTTCAACGATCATGTTGGTGCTGGGCTTCGGCAGGAACACGCGCTCGAAGAACGTGTCCTCTTTGCCTTCGAGCAACTCCAGCATATCTACATACTGTTTCGCGTCGAGGCGCTCTCGTCGAATTGTCTTCAGGTAAGTGTACGGATCGCAGTCCAGATTCTTACGCTTCGACAGCTCACCGCTCTTCAGCACTTCTGGTTCGGTCGGTGCCTTCGCTTTGCCGTAGTCCCAGCAGATACCGTCGATCTTTTCCTTCGGCTTCATCATGCCGTACGCCCACACGTATAACAGGAGTTGCAGCTCTTGGAACCGATCATCCGCAGTCGGGATCGACTTCATGAATTTGTGATCCATCAGCCAGCGTCGGTCGTGCACGTCCGTTGCAATCTTGTCGATGAATCCGATGAACATGACGGGGATGCCACCGCTGCCCAGTTTGCTCAGGTCCACTTCAATCTTGACCTCAGTTGCCTCATACGTCAGCGGGTCCTTGCGGTACTTGCGTAAATATCCTTCAAAGATCTTCCCACAATCACCAATAACGTCACCATGCAGGTCGCGTTCTTCTTCGAAGTAGGCCGCGTACTCTTCAGCGTACGTTTCGAGCACGTCCCATGGATCATTGCCGGTGTACTTGTTGCCATGAATTTTGTATTCGACGTAAGCGTTAAGCATCTCGTGCAGGATCTCGCCACGCAGCAGACGTACACCTTTGAACTTGCGCTTGATCTTTTGAAGATAGCGATATTTCCACGCGCGTTGACAGCGTCGATACGAATTCACTTCACTGAAACTAACGTGTTCCTTAGGCTGCGACACTGTACTTCTCCCCTTTTCCCCATGGTCCCAGCTCTGCTTCACCCGCCATGGGCACACTGAGTTTGATTTTGAATGTGTCCATCAGCGCTGGTCGCTCTGCGATCTTCAGCATCTGGGGCACGCACTCATCGACATGTTCGTTCTTCACAATAGTCAGTACCGAATCGTGGTGCTCACCGACCAGTCGTACTTTCTTGCGTGAGAAAGTTTGGTGGATCTCGATCAGCAGCATCACTTTGTAATCCCCGATCATTGCCTGCACGCCGGAGTTGATTGCCTGCCGCTCAGCTTCTGACCGTACTTTCCTGTCCTTGGCGTAGATGCCGGGGAGTCTGCGCAATCGACCAGTCAGGCAACGTACGTGACCATTCGAGCGTGCCAGTCGTTTCGTTCGGGTATGCCAGTCTTCCAGTCGAGAGTACAGTCGGAAATATGCGCGACGTGCGTTCTTCGCCTCCGGCTTGCTGGGTTCCCAGCCGTAGTCTTTGCGTGCCTGTTGGATGAACTTATTTTCATGCATGCCGTAGATGAAACCGAAGTTGATAGCCTTGGCACGTGTTCTGGCCTCGTACCAGTGCGGTACGACCTTGATGCACCTCTGCGGTCCTGCCTTCATCATGATATCAAGGCAATCACTGTACGTAGGTTTGCTGCAGCGCATGTAAGTTGGCTCAAGATGTTCTGCTGTGAGCCACACCAAATTGGTCCACTTACTTTCCCGGCTGATGGCTAAGTTTTCAATCATCGTGCGCCAGTGAATATCTACACCGTCAATGAAGCATTGACGCATCGCCGGGTCACGTGCGAGATGTGCAGCGACCCTCATCTCTGCGGTGGCAAGATCCAGTGCGCAGAGGGTCCAACCTGCGGGAGCAGTAACGAGGTTCCGAATTGATCCGTCCCGTGGAATAGGATGTAGAGGCGAAGAATATCTACCGGTGACAGTCCCGTGGATCTTGTAGTCGAAGTAGTACTTGTCTTCAATACGATATTTCTGCCATCCTTTAATGTATGTGTTGAAAAATTTTCCTGCATTGCGGTACTCCAGAATCTTCCTGACTACGGGCTTGCCGCTGATGCTGATCAGGGCTTCTTCAGATGTGGACGGTTTCTTTTTCTTGGTAAAAATTTTGCACCGATATCCCAGCTCTTCATATAGGAGTTTTCCAATCTGTGCGGGGCTGTCCCAGTTCAACTCGTAACCTGCGATTTCGTTCAGCTCCTCGCGCAGCGTGATCTTCGTTGCGAGCAGCTGCATACCGACCTCTTTACGTGCTGCCGGATCGATGGTCAGGCCTTCCATCTCGACGTCTTCCATTGCGCGCGCCCCCGGCATCGTGAGCTTCCAGTAGAGACGATGCAGCTCCGGCTCAGCTCTGAGCATTTTCTCGAAGAGCATGCTCAGCCTGAGTGTGTACGCTGCGTCCTGCCCGCAGTATTTGTAGTTGCGCACGGGCTTCTTTGACTTGCCCTGCTTCTCTTCCAGCGTGATGTCGTATTCCGGCTCGTCGAGATAGGTACGGCACATGCTGGTCAGATCGTGATGAAGGTTTTCATCGAGCACGTGATGTGCCAGCATAGTGTCGAAATGCAGGTAGAAAGAGCCCCCGAACTGGCAGCGCATCCACTTGTTATCAAACTTTCCATTCTGTGCATAAGCGAGTTTCTGATCTCGATGAGCAATAAAAAACAACAACTGCATCAAGTGCCTCAGAGCATTACCGTGAGCGAAGGGGCTATGGGAAAACTGTTGATACTCCGGATGCATCAGCCCCGGAATAACCCACGTCTTATGATCAAGGGCAATCGAAATTGCAGTGATGTACCCATTAGGATCGAATGGGAAAAGACCCGATGTCTCACAGTCAAATGCGAAACGGGATGCTTCCTCAAATTCTCGGATAAAGGTGCTGAGATTGCCTTTACGGACAACCGACCAGTTGACTGTGTCCTCGCGCAAACCACCGCTTATGAGTCGGGCGAGTCGGGCGATATCGTCCTGAAATCCGGGGAGCTTCGAGGGATCTCGAAGCGTGTACGCTGGATGAAATATTGGCATCCCGATATACGGGACTTTCGGATTATCAATGACCTCGCCATGGAATTGATTGATCTTCGCTTTGCCACGGAACAACGTCTTCGTAGCAGGCACGCCAGCGGTCACGACGTAAGCGGGCTTTAATTCGGCGATCTCATCGTCGAGGTAGTGACGGCAGGCTTTGATCTCCGCTGCCGTGGGAGTTCTGTTATTCGGTGGGCGACATTTGACGAGGTTGGTAATGTAGGTACTATCGATCAGGTTGTTGCGTTTCAATTCGTTACGGAGGATTCGACCTGACTCGCCGATGAACGGGATACCCTTCCGATCTTCGTTGGCACCCGGAGCTTCACCGATCACCATCACCTGAATATCGGGGAAGCGCGGACCATCACCACGCATGCAAACCGTTTTCGCGGTAGCGTGAAGGGCACACTCAGTACAGTGGGGATTTATACTCGCCACGAGTCGCTGTCGCTCAAGACCATTTCCAGTGCTCCGGTTGTGCTGTTAGGATGGTCCGCCCGACAGACAATAAACACTCAGTGAGGTGGAAAAGAAGGAGTCCAACAGAGGTAGGACCCCCTCTCCTCCGGTTCTCGCATCAGCGCTACACAAGAGACGAGATGGCACAGAATAAAGCAGGGTTTGATCCAACGCAAACAGCAAAGTATTGGTTGGAGAAAAAAGTCTACACGGTACCGTTGCGAAGCAGATCAAAGCGTCCAAAAACAACGAATTGGCCTCACCTTCGATTGGTCGAGGATGATCTCAACAACGGTGCTTTCAAACTCGGTGACAACATCGGTGCGCTCTGGGGCGATGCATCCGACCACGCTACGGACGTTGATCTGGACATGGAGGAAGCCATCTGGGTCGCTGATTACATCCTCCCCCCGACATTTATCTATGGGCGTACCAGCAAAGAGCGCTCGCATTACGTGTACAAAGTCATGGGTGCACAGACACGAAAGTGGCAAGTGCAGGAACTGGGCACCATCATTGAGATCAGGTCCACAGGAGCCCAGTCAGTTATCCCGCCATCCCGGCATCCCGAAGGTGGCATCTACTGTACCGACGAGGATGAAGACTTCACGCAGCTGACCAAGCTGGATCTCGAACGCTTCGCTGACGAAGTCGCAGTCGCGGCAATCTTCACTCACTATTATCCGTCGGCAGGTTCACGTCACGATTATGTACATGCATGCACAGGTGCGCTTTGTCATCAGGAGTGGCCCGACGAAAAGATCGGACGCGTCATGGAGGCAGTGCTCAACGTCATCCAAGACGAAGAGGATGAGATCGATGACCGGGTAAATGCCGTGCGTAACACCGTCGAGCACCACAAGATAGGTGACCGCACAAAAGGATTCACGTCCCTCGAAGCATGGATCAGCATGCCAGTGCTCGCTGCACTGAAACGGTGGACGACTGCGGGCAGGATGGAAGGCAAGCTGATTCTGGAGCCGCCTAATCTTAAACCTGAACCCAGCAGGCTCGCGTTCGATCCATCTCTGCTGGAGGTTCCGGGTCTTGTCGGGGAGATTTTAAAGTGGGCTAACCGGGAATCATTCATCGATCAGCCGATCTTTGGATTAGCGGCAGGCATCATGTGCACTGCGATGGTGACCTGTAATCATTATCTGGTGCAGCACTGGGAAACACCTTTACAACCGTACTTGATGGTCACGTCACCTACCAGTGGCGGCAAAGATTCGGTACTGCGTGCTGTCAGTAAATTCGGATACAAAATGCAGCTCGATGATGTCGTGTTCCGGGGTTTCCAATCTTACTTCGCAATGCTCGATGTCATGGGTAATGAGGGCATGGCGTGCTGGCTTTGGGATGAGGCAGCTCGATACATGGCAGCTGCGAAAAAAGTAGGTGGACCTGACTTCCAAGTATTGAGTCACATCATCTCATTGTATGGCGCGGCTAACACGTGGGTGCCGGGTACACCCGGACGCAAGCAAACGATTCCATCGCTCGACCATCCTTTCCTCACTGTCCTCGCCACTGCTCAGCCTGACATGCTGATGGAGGCATTGACCAGCACGGCACAGGAAACTGGATTCGTTAATCGCTTCGTGCTCTTCGACACTGGCACCGAATACAGGGGAGTTAATCAACGTCGCAATCATGTATTCCCGTCGGCAATCCCAAAGCATGCGAAGCAGTTACGTGATCATGAGCCCGCTGATAGTGACTTCACTGAGATAAAATTTGCAGACACGCGAACGTTCACTGCATTTCAGGAATTCGAAGAAGCGTGTCGCCGCCGCGCCATGGGCGGACAACATTCTTGGGGACGTGCAAATCAAAACGCATTAATTTTAGCTGGTATTGTAGCGGTCGGTGTCAATGCAATTCATCCCGTCATCGACATAGACATGAGCAAGTGGGCAATCCAGCTGGTGACGTGGAGTAATGATTGCTGGGATGACAAGATTCGACTGACTGCTGCGACTGACAACTACACCGAAAAAGATTCTTATAAAATCGAGCGTCTCATCAACAGCCCGCATAAATACGTCGATCAAAAAGCTAACTCTGCGCCACAACGAGTGTTACTGAAACAAGGGTTCACTCCGAAGTCGGTCATCACCCGCAACACGCGCGGCATGGACCCAAGACGGCGCACACAGATTCTCGATGACCTGCACGAGGCAGGACTGGTCGGCTCGACCGATAAGAACGATCAGATCGTGTACTTCCCTCACGCACCGAAGTGACTTACTTCTTTTTCTTTTTGGGTTTTGGTTTGTCGAGCCACTCGATCAGCAGCGTCCTGCATAAGTGAGAAAGGGCTCCATAAGGGAGCCCCTCCGTCACAGGATCGCGAAGCCGCTCTTCGACTCGGCGTTTAAGGTCGGCGTCTACACGTAGGTAGATTGTTTCACTCAATTGCCTCAAGCTCCCGCATATAGCGGAGCGTCTGAGCTGAGAATCCGTCGATCCAATTCCAGTTTCCATAGCCAACTCCGTTCTCATAGGAACGAACGTTGACAATGTACTTGTGGGCGATCTCAGGGTAACCCTGCAGTCCATCATGCAACTGCATGTCCGTGATTATGATGCACCGATCCCATGGACCGTCTTTCAAAGCACGCTGTACGGCTTTGTCACCGTACGTACTCATACCTACGTCCATATTGCAGATCGCATCGCGCAGTGCCATGCCGCGTCGTGCCGGTACTTCTCTACACTCGGTTGACCAAGCGTACACCTTCACGTCGTCGCACAGTTCACGTGCCATGATTGCCATGCCTGAGGCAGCATCAACTGCCCGCAGAATTGACTTGTCCGAAACGGTCGAAGACATTGAGCCCGACGTGTCCACGAGAATGCAGGTCTTGCCCGGAAACATTTCCATTTCCTGCAAGCACGCAATCATCGCGTTATCGAGTTCAGCTTCAAATCCCGGTACCATGATAGCAGCACTGATGAACTGAAATGGCAGCACACCTTTTCGGCCCTTCGGCGAGTTCAATCGATCCTTGATCAGTCCCTTTGCTACGCCAGCTTCCACCATGTTACGGATGTTGCGCAGCGTAGCGAGGTAGCCCAGCTTCCCTTCTTTCAGCAGGCGCGTGAAAGTTTCTTTCTTATCACCACCCGTAGACAGGCCTACTTCCCAAGTGTCGGGCGTCTTCAGCTTACCGTCAGCGATGCGCTTGTACAGATCCTCACGCTCCTTGCTTGGCTTCGGATGCGTCAGGAACAGTGCGTCACGCAGCGTTATCGATTTACCTTCACCTCGATACTTGCCGAACTGGTACTCGTCGAACTTTTCGAAGGCATTTGCCACACCAGTTTTCAATGCGTTTGGTATGACGCCTTCTTTGCCTTTGTGGGCAGTGGATGCCCAGTACATCGCAATCACTTCGGTCAGCTCATCGCATCGCGAGATCACGTTCGTGATCGCATCCGCTTTTGCTTTACCAGTGATGTCGTCTCTCGGCAAGAGAGACAGGATGAGCCACAGGGGGGCATGACGCAGACCATGTTGCTTGCGCACCTCGACCGCTAGATCAGCGACGAAGTTTGCATCGCAGGAGTTTGCCAGCGAATGAATGCGCATCGCGATGTCTTCACCACTCTCATAGAAAGTACTTTCCCACAAGAGACATGAAGTCACTGCGCGTCGCAGCTGCTGGACAACGTTACCGGTCTGTGCCGGTCCACCTTCGTGAGTGCGCACTCGTGCAGTGCGCTGTCGCAGGTTTGCCTGTGCCATTTTTTGTAGCTCCTATTAAAGGGTGCTCTGAGGAACAAACGGTACGGAAATTTTTGGCGCTCTGCCAGCTGAGCTATACGTACCGAAGTACGCAACCGGATTCGAACCGGTGACCTCCCGATTAATAGTCGAAGTAACCGTGCCTACGCCATCGGAGCATGGAGGACAAGGGAACAATCGGTACGGAGATTTAACTCCCTTGCGGGAGTTTCGATTCCAACGAAGTAACCGTGACCTACGCCACATGTCCATAATGTGGGGAACAATCGGATCAGTGTTTCTGATTTGGATTCGAAGTAACTGAGCCTACGCCACCACGCGGCGCATGATAGCAGAAGCTAGCATGTTTACAACCCCATATATAAGGTATTGATTACATTTAACATAATTACCCCGACTTGACACGGGCTGCGCTCCCGTGTTATGGTGGATCCATCTACCATAGGCACAAAGGAGCAAGACATGGGAAAGACGAAAGTAAACGTAACCGGGCTCGCTGATGAGCTGGGTATCATCCGCGCCAAGATGGCGGACTTGAAAGATCGTGAGACTGAGATTCGCACGGTCATGATCGAGACTGGCATCAGCGCATTCGAAGACAAGAAGTTTCGCGCAGTAGTAGTTGAGTCACTGCGTACGCTGGTTGACTGGAAGTCAGTCGCCGCGAAGCTGAAACCTTCGCACCAGTTGGTCAGCGCGCACACGACCGAGAAGGAAGTCATTTCCATTCGCGTCAGTGCACGTCGTGGAGCATTGCTAGCATGAGGTTAGCAATTGCCCACACTGGCAAGTCCAAGGATGTTGCCCAGTACCTGCCGAATAACTTCACGGTACTGGGTCGCACCTTGGATAACCGGTGCACCATCATCGTCGGTGTCGATGACCACGGGTGGACACTCGATAAGTACGTCATCCCTCGTTTGGGATCGGCGCTCATCCACTGCGAAGAGATCTTCGAGATCAACGGACTCAACATCACGCAGCTGGAACTCAATCTGAAAGTGGAACAGGAGCACAACGCGTGAGCAGGAGTGACAATCCGTTCAAGGTAGGTGAGACAGTCAGCATCAAACGTGGTGTTGGCTGGCTCACCGGCACTGTCATCAAGACCATACTGGCACGAGTGCACATCCAGATCGACGACATGGTGTACGTCGAAGACTGGCACGAGTGCAAACTAGGAACAAGATCGTGACTCTGATCTGGATGAAAGGTGCCACGATGTACGAGTTGCAGGTTGGGCGACTCTGCATCAGCTGGTGCTTCTTGTACGGAGGTCACTGGAGACACTGGTGGCAACCAAGCCGCTGGCATTTCATGGTTGAGGAACATGAGTAGACAACGCGCCCATAAACCCGGTTCACTCGGTCCCGCGTTTCACGCGTGGCTGGAGTACCTCGAATATGTCGAGCAGATTTTCCTTGGCACCAAACGCGTCGGCAAGCCCAAGTACATGGCAATGAACGATAAGCTGTTCACGAGTGAGACCTACGAAGAGTTCCGGAAGATGATGGAGAATGTCATGCCGGTCGATGCCTACAACGCACGCATCGTTCGCTCGTCAACGAAGTACAAGGTAGGCATCGGTACCCTGATGGAGATGACAGTCAGGTATCCAGACGAGCTGAAGTACATCCGCAACACGCGCCCTCTCAACCTACCGTTCGAGTGGTGCACGCTCGTGATCACCGGATTCGGACCTGATGACATCATGGTGTGCATGCAGGAAACTGATCCGAAAGATGACAATTCCTACCCCGAATTAAATGTTGAAGCAGGCGAGAGGTTCATTGACTGTACCTTCGCATTCTATCGAGCGACCGGTGTCGAAATGACAAACGGCAAAGTAGATCCAACGCAACGACTGAGTCACTGCCCGGTCGAGCTACACTTTAATAAGGGCATCGTCGAACCTGACACGGTGTTCCTGAATGCAATCGCCGCAGGTGTGCAGGTCACCGAGCGCGGAGCGCAGGTGGTCGAGATGGTGCGCAACTCAGTGCTGATATGGATTCATTCATTCCACCTGTCATCGATGCTGCGACGCAAGCAGATCGGTACGCCTGCCACACCGGGCAAGTTATTCAAGCGCAAACGACTGCGCAAGAAAAAAGACCATCCACACTTCGAGCACTTCATCGTCGAGCTGGAAGTCGATGAACCTGACGCGCAGCAAACCGGGGTGTCGATGTATCAACCACGCAAGCGCCTGCATCAGGTGCGCGGGTTCTTCAGACACTACCAGTCTGGGAAAGTGTCGTGGGTCAGAGCGCACTGGCGCGGAGACGATTCTCTCGGCGTCGTGAAAAAGGATTACGAAGTAGTACTACACAAGGAGCAGCTCACATGAGCACTGACGACAATCGAGTTCACAACAAGCTACGCGCAATGGTGGATCGCGCGTGCGAAGGAATCATGCCGCATATCGCGGAGCGCATCCAAGACGCAGCACGTCGCGCCTACTACCTTGGATGTGAGGATGGGATGGCAATGCAGCGCGACACAAAGGAGCAAGTCACATGAGTAAAACGTTACAGGAAGAACGAGACAGCTGGGAAAGCAAGGAAGGCACGACACTGGTCACGCATTTCGAAATGAAACACCGGGCCGCGCACGTCAGCATACTGGTCGAGGGAGTCTCAGGCGGGAATGGTGAGACGACTTTGTACTACGACATGATCCGTTACTTCAAGATCGGCGACGACTGGGTCACCAGCTGCGATGTCCGGTCTGGCAGTGCGCAGGATGTCTTCCGCAAGATCGGCGAGATTGTTTAGAGGAGCAAGACAATGGGAAAGGAACTGACATTAGTATTCTTAGCACTTGTGTTCATGGTCTCACAAGCAACAGCGTCGGACGATTGGCCTATTCCATACTGGGAGCTAACAATGCTTACCCGGCATGAGACGGTCCATCGAGACTATCACTACCCTACCCGTCATTCATGCATTAGAGCAGGCATTGAAGATATGCAGAATGAACTAAAGCCTGATATGTGGGGTGAGAATTGGCTTGGTTTTATTTGTGAACCGAGAAACGTCAAGGAGACTGTAAAATGAGAAATCTGCTGATAGTACTGGCACTGCTCTCGTTGGGCGCATCGGCTGAGACGGGAGTATACAAACTTATTCTCGTCACACCGAGCGATCAATTCAAGCCCCAGCTGGGGAACTACGATACCTTGCGAGAGTGCACCACCGAGGGAGCCCGCATGCTCCATGATCAGGAGCTGTACGCTGGCTTCGGCTGCGTGTACTGGGAGCCTTCTTAACATAATAATCTTGAGTTGACACA
>SMVB01282420.1_pt1 | contig 13681 bp, 12 predicted proteins | sample 2456461 | NCBI WGS metagenome assembly SMVB01 (sample SAMN11095934, study PRJNA526329) | marine sediment metagenome | biome: Marine sediment; feature: Surficial sediment; material: Deep marine sediment; isolation source: Hadal surficial sediment | place: Pacific Ocean | collected 2014-05 | depth...
CTTCCCAGCGCACGCGGCTTGGCTTTCGTGTGTGACTTCGCGCTTCCTGAAACCCGGGTGCCCGGAGCCCCGCCGGAGGCCCCGTTTACCCATCGCCCATAGTTGCTCGGACCACGGAGCGGAGCCGGGGTCAAGGCCGCGAAGCGCCGAGCGCAGCGAGGGAAGCCTTTACGCCGGCGAGCACCGTGGTCTGCTGAGGGAGCGATGGCAGACGGTTTCTACCCACAGATTTTGCGGAAGGCCCTTTTCTTTCTTTTCCTTTACGCCTTTACGGCTTTGCGCCTTTGCGTTACGCTTTTCTTATTATTGATCCGCTTTTCGCTTTCCAGGCGCGAGTTATTTGCGCGCTCGTGGGGTCAGCGTTGTTTCCTTGCGTTCTCCGTCTCGCTGGTAGACGACCTTGATGGGCTCGCCGATTTTCACCACGTCGAGAGCGAAGGTGTAATCGTAGATATTCAAGATGGTTTGCTCCGCGAACTCGATGATGACATCACCGGCACGAAGTCCGGCTTGCTCGGCGGGTCCGCCTTCGATCACACCGCTCAAGAGCAAGCCCTGCACTTCGGTGGCGTAGTCGGGAATCGTTCCCGTGAAGGCACGGACGGTGTCGCGGCTACCACCCTCTTGCTGTGTCCGGGTGACTTTGACGAACACGGGGCGCTCATCGAGATTGGCGAGCTTCTCGGTCAGAATCGCGCCGAACTGCGCGACCCGTTCCAAATCTTCGAAATTGATGAGCTCCACGCGGTCCGCCGGCCGGTGATACTCCTTGTGAGAGCCGGTAAAGAAGTTGATGCTCGGGACCTCGGCCTGGTTGAAGCTCATCACGTCCGTGGGTAAGTAAGGATCGTCACTCGCCTTAATATCGAAGCCCACAGGCACGTTGGTCTGCTCGATGAGGCGAGGCCAGATCGAGCTCGTTCCAATGGCTTGGAGGACGAGCTTATTGTCGCGCATCCGTCCTACCATGTCGTAGTTTACATAAGCGATGAGCGCCTCCGGGGCGATCGCTTTCGACGCGACGAAAGCACCGGAGCCGAGGAGGCCCATCTCCTCGCCGGACCAGAACGCGAAGGCGATGGATGCTTTCCGTGCGCGGGTCTTAAGACGCTCCGCGGCGGCGAGGACGGCCGCGACACCCGACGCGTTGTCGTCGGCGCCACCATGCGTCTCGCCTGTTTCGTCTTTGCCCGCGAGCGAGTTTCCTTGCCGGCCTCGTCCAAGATGATCGTAATGCGCCCCGAGAAGCACGAACGCCGCCGCGTCGCCTTCATCTTCACTCGGAGGAAAGTAGCCGACCACGTTGTAGCCCGTGCCTGTCTTGCGCTCGAGCTGGACGTTCAGGCGCAAGGTCACGCCCGGGATCGCGAACCCCGCAACGTGAGGATTGGCGGTGTCGAGGTCGGCTTGTGCTTGCTCGAACGTCTTGTCGGCGACATTCTCGAACAGTTTGACGGCGACATCACCGGTAATGCTTGCGGCCACAATCCCCGACCCGGCGGCGGCGCTATCGAAGTTGAGAGGCGCGAGCTCCCCCGCGTTCGGCGACCGCGGCCCCGTGACGACGAGAAGGCCTTTCGCCCCGCGCTCGCGCGCGTTGAGCGCTTTGTAGCGAAGCCCTGAATAACGGGCGAGGACAGTCTTGACCTCGGCCGAAGCATCCTCTGGAAAATAGCGGAGCACGAGCACGAACTTGTCTTCGACGTCGAGACCGAAATAACTGTCATAACCGAAGTCCTGGCTCTCGGGAACGGTGATGCCGTATCCGGCGAAAACCACCGGACCCTCGACTTCGCCCGTCTCCGAGAACGAGAGCCCGCGAAGCGTGTCTGTGGGAGCGGACCACTCGCCAGAGGCCAAGTCTAAGAAAAGCGAAGAGCCTGTATCGCGCACACCGGCAGTGAACTCGAAAGGCATCTGGAACGAGCTTTGACCAGGTAGTGGCAACGCACCGAGACGCTCGAGCTCCTTAATAATGTAGTCGGCCGCCATCCGGGCGCCGTCCGAGCCCGTAAGCCGTCCGCCCATGGCCTCGGAAGCAAGGGTCGTCACGTGGGTCTTGATGTCCTCGGCGACGGATGCGGACCCCGTCAGCAAACACAAAGCGATAACACTTGGTCTCATCACTAATCAGTCGTCCTTCGAGGCGCGAGGAGGCGCCGCCTTCAGCGCATCGAGCGCCTTTTCGTGGTTCCAGCTCGCGAGATAGATCTGCCCGCCGCCGCCGCCATTCCGGTTCGACGTCCACGCGAGCTGGGTCCCGTCCGGCGAAGGCACGGGCAGCCCATCGAAGCCGTCGGTATAGGTGATCCGAACGGGCTCTTTCTTTCCTTCAAAATCGACCATGAAGACCTCGAAATTCGCGAAGCCGAGCTTGTTGGTCGCGAAGAGGATGTACTCGCCCGAAGGATGGGTATAGGGCGCCCAACTCATCGAGCTGAAGCTCGTGATCTGTTGCTGCTCGGTACCGTCCGGCTTCATCGTCCATATATCGGCAAGGAGCCCTTCCTCGTCGAAGCGACGCCACACGATGTGCTCACCGTCCGGGCTAAAGAAGGGCCCCCCGTCATAGCCAAGGACGTCGGTGAGCCGAGTTTGCTCCGAACCGTCCGCGCGCATGATGTAGATCTCCGCGAAAGTAGAGGGATTCAGCTCGAGCATCTTCTGCTCATCCGCGCTCAGCTCGCGGCCATAGGCATCACGCATCGAGGTGAGCACGATCCACTCGCCGTCGGGAGAGTAGCTCGCTTCCGCGTCGTAGCCGCGCGCGTGCGTCAAACGCTCGAGCTCTCCCGTCTCGTTTTGAAAGACGTAGATCTCCATCTCCGGATCGTAGTCCCAGGAATAGCGTCGCTCTTGCCCCGACGCGCGGAAGTCGAGCTCTTCTTTTTGAAGCTCTTTCGACCGCGGGTCGTGGTGGGTCGAGCCGAAAAGGATGTTTCCCGTCCCGGACTGAACGAACGCGCACGTCGTTTTTCCGTGGCCCGGCGAGATGCGCCGGGTATCGCCGTTCGTGAGGTCGAGCTCGTAGATCTGATAAAACGGGTTGCCGGGCTCACGCTCGCTCTGAAACACCATGCGGGTACCGTCTGGCGAGAAATAGCCTTCCCCGGCGCGACGCCCTTCGAAAGTCAGTCGCCGCGTCCTTGTCAAGAAATCGCTCTCGGTGTAGTCCTGCGCACCGAGAGTAGCGGCAAACAACAGGAACAATAGCGTCTTGTTCATCGTCATCAGCGCCATTCTAACTCTAACCGAAGCCTCGACTCGAAGGGTATGGTTCAGATGGTTCAGCCGTTCGATTGCACTCTCGTTCCTCTCTCCAAAAAGGCTGCGAGTCGTTACGCCGCGACAAGCGAGCTAGTCGACGCGCTCTCCGAAGTCATGGAGCGTCGCGCTCCGCACGGCACCGCCGCCCCCCCGGCACCGAGTCAACCGACGGTCGCGAGTTCGCCCGCGAAGGTTTCAAAAACGTCGTGGTAGTGGCGCGACGTGAGGAGCGTCTTCGATCAACAATTCAGGGCAGGATTAGGGTGAGATCGAAGTGTACGCGGCATCTGACAATGACACACCTTGCTCTAGCTGCCGCAAGCGCTTCTCGATCAAGCTCCTGCGAACCCGGGACGACACGGCACCAATCATTTCTCGTGCTTTCCGCATACTGAAGCTTGGCACCAGCTCTAACTCCGGGAGCGCGGCGAACAGGCGTGACTTTGCGGGGGCTAGATACAAGAAATCAATCAGTGCTTTCTCCGGCATCGCCATCACGACGCCGTTAGGCCCCGCCTCTTCGTACCCAAAGAAGAAGGAAGGCAAGACATGATGGATGGAGTACGTACCAAGTGGGGTGGCGTAACTCCGCGTCCGTGCCAGTGAGACGCAGTACGTAACGCTCGAGATCTGCGAAATCATCCCGTGGTAGTAAAGGGCGCTCTGAAGAGACACGTAGCTTGGGAATGGCGCGGTGAGGAACCTTGGCAGCGTGAGGGGATCCAACCCTCCGGCAAGAACCCACAAACCACGTTTGACGCGCACGACGTGCCCGGAATCCGCCAGGCGCGACAGCAGCTTGCTCGCGTGACTCTTTTCCAGGTCCAACAAGCCCATCATATCTGCCGTCGTTAGTACGGCCTGGCAGCTCTTCTTGATCTCAGCCAGCGCGGCAATGAGCTTCATTCTCTGACACCGCTACTGAGCGCCTCTACGACTCTGAGGACGGCATCTTCCCATACGGTTTCAGAGTCGTATTGTGCCTGATGTTCTGAGTCGAGATACGACAGCACCTGCGCCTTGAATGCGTCAAAAGTGACCGACATCGCGTTCGTCTCGGCTCGCGCAATATCGGCGCTCAGAGCTCGATTCGAAATGTGCGAGTCGACTCCTGAATTCAGCAGGAGGCTGAGATCAAAAACATCTCTGGCCCGTGTCGCCGGTCTCCTTATCAGAGCTTCGACTTTCTGCTCGTATGCTGCATGGGCATCGTAGTGATTGGCCATGATGGGAGTTAGCTGGTGAGCCTTTATCACCTCCGGGTTCAATGCTTCGAAAACGATGCCCTTCTTCATACCTCTTCTCGAAAACTCCAGTTTCGTCGGGCGCAAAACATCTGAATCCGGAACCGCTAAGCCGAGTTTCCACCGCTGAGTCGGCTCGGTCTGTTTTGGCGCTGACCATCGTTTTATGGCGAGCCCGCGCACGCGAAGAATGTCACGAAACGGTGTCGAATCCAGGAGGTCATTCACAGTCTCCTCGAGTTTTTCCTTAGCGATGTTCTCAACATCGAGATCCAGGTCCTCTGAATACCGAAAGCTTCTTAGGAAAAATCTCAGGTTGCATCCGCCTTTCACGGCGTAAGATCTCTTGTCTACTTTCCTTCCGAAGACATCGAGGAAAAGCAGGTGGAAGAGCTCGACGACTCGCAACGTGTCCTGGGTACTCATATCGCCTAGTAGATGATAATACCTATAGTTGTCATATAAGTCAACTATAAGTATTATTGTGGAGCATCCTACCGAACTGCGGCCTTGACTCCAAAGGCTTCGAGACAAACAATCTCGCTGCACGATGAGTTACAAGAGCTTACGCGGGGCGCTCGACGACCTCGAAAGACACGGCCAGCTGGTCCGAGTCAAGGAGGAGGTCGACCCTCACTTGGAGATGGCCGAGGTCCAAAGACGCGCCTACCTTGCTGAAGCGCCCGCGATCCTCTTCGAGAACGTGAAGGGCTCGCCCTTCCAGGCCGTGTCCAATCTCTTCGGCACCCTCGAGCGCGCTCGCTTCTTGTTCCGAGATACGCTTGCGCGCGTCCAGAAAGTCATCCAGCTCAAAGCCGATCCGTCGCAGGCGTTGCGCCACCCCTTCGCCTACGCGTCAGCACCCCTGACCGGGCTCTCGTCTCTGCCGAAATCAGTGTCGGGCGGCCCAGTTTTGCAAAACCGCACCGACATCGCGTCGCTTCCAGCCATTCAAAGCTGGCCGGATGACGGGGGTCCGTTCGTGACACTCCCCCAGGTCTACACGGAGGATCCGGACAGCCCAGGCGTGATGCGCTCGAATATCGGTATGTATCGCGTGCAACTTGCTGGCAACGACTACGAGCCCCAGAAAGAAGTCGGCCTTCACTATCAAATCCATCGCGGCATCGGTGTTCACCACGCGGCAGCGCTTCGTCGCGGCGAGGCGCTCGAGGTCAGCATCTTTGTCGGAGGGCCGCCGGCGCATACGCTCGCGGCCGTCATGCCCCTACCCGAAGGCTTGAGCGAGCTTCTTTTCGCGGGCATGTTGAACGGGCGGCGTTTCAGGATCGCGCGACGCGACGGTTTTGCGATCGCTGCCGAAGCGGACTTCGTCATCACTGGGCGCGTCAACGTCAATTCGAAGCGGCGCACGCTTCCCGAAGGCCCATTCGGAGATCACCTCGGTTATTACAGCCTCGCGCACAACTTCCCTGTTCTCGACGTCGCATCCGTCTATCACCGTAAAGACGCTGTCTGGCCGTTCACTGTAGTGGGACGGCCACCGCAAGAAGACACGACCTTTGGCAAGCTCATCCACGAGATCACCGCACCCATGGTGCCCGTCGAGCTTCCAGGTGTGAAGGCTATACACGCCGTGGACGCCGCAGGGGTCCATCCCCTTCTGCTCGCCATTGGAAGCGAGCGCTACGTTCCGTACGGCGAGCGCGTCCCTCAGGAGCTCCTCACGAACGCCAACTCCATTCTGGGTTTTGGCCAGGCGTCGCTCGCCAAATATTTGATGATCGTCGCGAAGGAGGACGACCCGGAATTGGACCTGGATGACATCGAGCGGTTTCTGATTCACCTCTTGGAACGCGTCGATTTCCGCCGTGATCTGCATTTCCAAACGCGCACCACGATCGATACCCTCGACTATTCCGGGACGGATCTCAACGCCGGCTCCAAGCTTGTCATTGCCGCCGCGGGCGCGAAAAAGCGAAGCCTTGCGCACAAGCTGCCCGAGCTTTCGTTGCCGGCCTCAGTTCGTGACGCGGCCTTGGTCCTGCCTGGCGTGCTCGCGCTCGAGATAGCTCCGTTCCCAGGCTACGACACGATCGCACGCGAGATGACGGAGCTCGCCGCCCATCTTGCAAGCCAGCCGCTCGATGAGCTTCCGCTCATAGTGCTCGTCGACGACGCCGCCTTCACCGCGGCAAATTCGAGAAATTTCTTGTGGGTGACCTTTACACGCTCTAACCCGTCGCACGACGTGCACGGTGTCGAAAGCTTCACCGCGCACAAACATTGGGGCTGTAAGAAGTCGATGATCATCGACGCGCGATTGAAGCCGCATCACGCCCCTCCTTTGATCGAGGACCCCAAGGTCACGAAACGCGTTGACGAGCTCGCAGCGCCGGGAAGAAGCTTGCACGGCGTCCTGTAATCCATACACTTATGCACGGAGGTCACCCATGAACGTTCGAATTCTGACCACCTTGTCGCTCCTCGCCATCGGGAGCGCCGCCTTGGCCGCGTCCGAGACGAACCGCCTTACCGTCGATCGCTATCTCGATTGGGAAGACGTCGCGGGGCCCACGCTTTCGCCCGACGGCGGCCAAATCCTCTACGAACGACGCTTTGTCGACGCCGTTCACGACCGCTGGGAATCGTCGCTTTGGATCATGGACGCCGACGGTTCGCGGAACCGCTTCCTCGTCAAAGGCACGTCCCCACGCTGGTCACCCGACGGGACACGCATTGCCTTTCTGGCAGAAGGCAAGCCCGAAGGCACACAGGTTTACGTGCGCTGGATGGACGCCGAAGGCGCGGTGAGCCAGGTGACCCGCGTGCGCGAGACACCGTCCAACATTTCGTGGTCGCCCGACGGAAGCTCCCTCGCGTTCCAGATGGTCGTGCCGCCCGAGAAGGACGGCCGGTGGAACATCGACATGCCGACACCGCCCGAAGGCGCCGAGTGGACGGGTCCTCCCAAGATAGTCGAGCGGCTCGATTACCGTCGCGACCGGATCGGCTACTTCCCTGCCGGGTTCCGGCACCTCTTTGTTGTCGACGCCGATGGCGGCACGCCACACGCCGTCACTAGCGGCAACTGGCATCACGACGATTATCGCTTCATGCCCGACGGACGATCGCTCGTCTTCCGCTCGCTGCGCGTCGAGGATGCCGAGCATCAGTGGCGCGAGTCCGAAATCTACACGGCTGACATTACTACGGGAGTCATCCAGCAACTGACGCGACGCGCCGGGCCCGATCGCGGCCCTGTGCCCTCACCGGACGGCAAACATATCGCCTACGTCGGTCACGACATGTCGGACGACACTTACACCGAGGAAGGCCTCTATGTCATGGCCTCGGATGGCTCCGCGCCTCACGTCATCGCGTCCGAGATGGGGCGGCGTCCGGGCAACCTCCAGTGGGCGGAAGACGGAAGCGGTATCTATTTCACTGCCCAGGTCCAAGGAACGTCGAATTTGTATTTCGCATCTCTCGACGGAACACCGCGCGAAATCACGAGCGGCAACCACATGATGAGCGTGACCGACATCCAGGCGGGCCGTGCCGTGGGGACGTTGAGCAGCTACGCCGTGCCCAAGAACCTCATCACCTTCGAGCTCGAGAGCCCTGCCGAGCTTACTACGCTTCACGTGACGAATCGCGGCGTTCTCGCAGAAGTGGAGCTCGGAGAAGTCGAAGAGCTCTGGTACGACTCGGTCGACGGTCTTCGGATCCATGGATGGATCGTCAAACCGCCCGATTTCGATCCGAACAAGAAGTACCCGCTCATCCTTCGCATCCATGGCGGCCCGCACGCGATGTATCACGCCGGTTTCGATTTCAAGAATCAGAACCACGCGGCCAACGGCTACGTCGTGCTCTATACCAATCCCCGTGGAAGCTCCGGCTACGGCAGCCCATTCGGCAACGCCATCGAGAACGCTTATCCCGACAAGGACTATGACGATCTGATGGCCGGCGTCGACGAGATCCTCAGCCGCGGTTACATCGATGAGCGCAACTTGTTCGTTTATGGCGGAAGCGGTGGCGGCGTCCTCACTTCTTGGATCGTCGGTCACACGAGCCGGTTTACCGCGGCGGTCGCCAAAGCGCCCGTGACGAATTGGCTCAGCTTTGTCGGCACGACGGACGGCTCTTCGTGGTACCACAACTTCGACGCGATGCCCTGGGACGATCCGAGCGAGCACTTGAGACGCTCCCCGTTGATGTATGTCGGCAACGTCACCACGCCGACGCTTCTCATCACGGGCGAGAAAGACCTGAGGACGCCTATGGAGCAGACGGAGCAGTATTACCGCGCTCTCAAGATGCGCAAGATACCCACAGCCATGATCCGGCTTACCGACGGGTGGCACAGCCGAAGCCTCCCGCCAACCAACCTCATGAGGGTCCAGCTCTATCTGAGGAACTGGTTCGAACGCTTCAAGGTCACGGAGACCACTTCCACAGAGCAACCGTAGCTTCAAGAGGAACATTCTGAACACGGGCAGGCTATTCGGCGCATTCTTGCTCTCTGCCGCCGTCGCGCACGCGGGTCAAGGCGTGGACGATGAGGCCCTCAAGAAGCTTCCTCGAGCCGAGAGAGTCGCGATCCTCAACGCGCAGAGCTGGGAGATGACCGCCGCACCTCTCGAAGGCACGCTCGTCATCGACGGCCGCGTCTCCGAGGCGGCGTGGAGCCGGGCGGTGCCGGTCACGAGTTTGTACCAGCGCGAGACCTTCGAAGGGCTTCCCGCGACCGAGTCCACGCACGTTTGGATTCTTTTCGACGACACGAATCTCTATATCGGCGTTCGCTGCTTCGACGGCGACCCCAGCCGCCCTTTGGCTCGCGCGATGTTCCACGACGAGAACGTGGGAGCCGACGACGCCTTCGCCGTGATGATCGACGCTTACAACGACCACCGTAGCGCCGTCTTCCTCGCGACCAACGCCAACGGGACCCTTTTTGACATGCTGCAAAACGGCGAGGAGAGCCGTTCGCGGAATTTGAACTGGGATACCGTTTGGTACTCCCGTGGAAGCCAGACCGAGACGGGTTGGGAAGCCGAGATCGTCGTCCCGTTCAAATCGCTACGCTTCGACGCGCCCCAAGACGGCCGCGAGATCCTCTTCGGCATCGGCTTCAAACGCAACCTTCCTCGAAAAAACGAGGAGACCTATTGGCCCTTCGTCGGGAACGACTCGACATGGTACAGACCCGCGGAGTTAGGGACGCTCCACGGTCTGGAGAACATCCGCCCTGGACGCGCGCTGGAGCTCCGGCCCTACGTCCTCGGTGGCGTCGACCGGGCGGTCGAACTGGGCGAAACGTCGTCGCGGCAAGAGATCGGCGCCGACGCGAAATGGGGCATCACAACGGGACTAACCGCCGATTTCACCGTCAATACGGACTTTGCTCAGGAGGAAGCCGACGTCCAGCAAATCAACCTCACTCGTTTCTCGCTGTTCTTTCCCGAGAAGCGTCAGATTTTTCTCGAAAGCGAGCGGAGCTTCATCTTTGGCGTGAAACGCGAAGCGGACCTCATTTTTACGCGGCGTATCGGCCTCTCATCGAGCGGCGGAATCATCCCGATCCTTGGCGGCGCCCGCCTCTCCGGGCGTCAGGGACGGTACAACCTCGGCATCATGAACATGCAGACCGATGATATCCTCGCTGGAACGGTCGCCGCCGAGAACTTCACGGTGATGCGTTTCCGCCGCGATCTCTTCGAGCGCTCGAACGTGGGGGTCGTGTTCACGAACCGCCAAGGGGGTGGAACATATAATCGAGTCTACGGCGCCGACTTGAACTTGTTCATCGGCCGAGCGTGGTCGTTCGAAAGCTACTTTGCCGTACTGGACAACGACGAGCCCGAGACCGCCGGCACCGCACAGTCAGGCTTCGCCAAACTCGAATATCGGACGGACCGCTACGGTGCCCTTTATCGCTATCTCGGTATCGGCGAGAATTTCAGCCCCGGTATCGGTTTCGTCCGGCGACCGAACAGCCAACAGAACCGAGGCGTTCTACGCTTCAGCCCAAGACCCTCGATGTCGCTCATACGGCAGTTCCACTTCACCGGCACGCTCGACTACATCCCGAACCAGCAAGGGCTTCTCGAGACCAAATGGTTGACGGGCGAGCTCCAAACGGTGTTCGAGTCCGGTGACTCCATCACGCTTCGCTACGTGGACGCCTACGAGTTCTTGGAGCAAGGTTTCCGTTTGCGCCCCGACCTCACCATCAACCCGGGAAACTACTCCTTCGCGACGATGACGGTCCAACTGAATACTTTCGGCCGACGCCACGCGCGAGCGCGCATCGGCTATACGACCGGAGGCTTCTGGGACGGCACGCGTGACACATTGGGGCTAAATCTCAGCTACCGCATCAACAAACATTTTGGCATGTCCGGGAACTACGATATCAACTGGGTGGACCTGCCCTCCGGCAAGTTCACGACGCACCTCGTCTCGTCTCGCATACAACTGGCCCTACGCACCGACGTAATCCTCATGGCGCTTTTGCAGTACAACCACGAGACGCAGCAGCTCGCGAGTAATGTTCGCTTCAACTGGATCCCGAAACCGGGCTCGGATTTCTTCGTCGTCTATAACGAGCTCGACGAGTGGGGTCAGGTATTCGGCGTAAAGAACCGCTCGTTGAGCGTGAAGCTCAACTATCTCTTCGCCTTTTGACCTCGGTAGCTCTTCAGCAAGTCCACTATGTTTTGATAGCTCCCGGGTCGGTCCTCGTTCATGATCTCCGCAATGGTGATGGCACTTATCTTCGATTCGCCTACGGAATCGCCTACGTCGCTCGGATCCGCGCCGAGCTCGAGCAACATCGCGGAACTTTCCGTAGCTCCGGAATTCACAACGTCACGAAGTCTTGCGTTCAAGTTCGCTGCCGCAAGCGCGGGCACGCCGCCGCGCTTTTCGAGAAGAGCAAGGCTTTCTTTCGCGCCCCATCGAATCGCCGTCTCGAACGGAGCGAAGTCACCGTCTGGCCCCTCCGCACGTGCTCCCGCGGTGAGCAATTTCTCCACGGTGTCAGTATCCCCGAAGCGTATGGCAACGTTCAGCGCCGTCGTCCCGTCTGCCGCAACGGCGTCCACGGATGGGCCGGCTGCGAGGAGCGCATCGACGGACTCCTCGGATCGCTCTTCGCAGGCGAGTATGAGTGGCGTCCTGCCCTCCGCGTCCCTCACGTCGAGCTCGGCGCCTCGCTCGAGCAGTAGCTGAATGCAACGCGTCGCGCCGTAATCAGCCGCTCGGTGCAACAAGGTATCGCCGTTCTCGTCGACCGCAATCACATCCGGGTCGCTAACGAAATCTCTAGAAGCTCTGGATAGTCCATGTTCAGGGCTAGCCTGATGTCCACGGCGACTTTGTACGGCCCATCCATGATGAACTCCGGCAGCGGCTTCGAGAGGTCCAGCTCTCTAAAACCGCGCCCCCGGTCTACCCGGGCCGCGTCTATCAATTTCGCCAAGCCCAAAGCCTCTGCATCCGACTCGACTTCCATGCTGCCGTCTATCAATTTTGCGATGGCCAAAGCCTCCGGATCTCGCTCGACATCCACGCTATCGCCGAAATCGACCAGACTCGCGACAACAAAGTAAAGAACAGCCGCCCCAACGAGAAAAAGACGAAATTTCATGGAGGCCTCACATACGCCGCGCCGACGATTCTGAATTTTGAATGGGAAACGGAACTCTTCATTGAGGATAGCATGGTGCCGGAACCCGGGAACTTCTTCCGATTTCCCGCCGATCTAGGATTGACTTTTCTCAGTGTGAACACTAGAGTCGGACTCTACGTGAAGAATCCCCTCTCGAGGTAAGTGTTTGGACCTCTATACGCGACCTCGAATCCTCCTCTGTCTTGGCATGGCGTTGTCGGGCACGGCATCAGCCCACGAAGACACCAGCGGAGCCACTCGTCATTCAACGCATCAACGGACCGGTCACGCTCGACGGATTCAGCAACGAACCCGCCTGGGACAACATCGCACCGCTACCCTTGACGATGTACCAGCCGAACGCGGGCTCGGCACCCTCCGAGCGAACGGAGATACGGCTCGCTTATGACGACGAAAACCTCTACGCGGCCGGGCGCATGTACGACCGAACCCCAGACGAGATACGCGCGCCTTCGAAGAAACGCGACCAAACGGGACCAGCCAATGACTGGTTCGGTGTGCTACTCGACACGTTCAACAACAACGAGAACGCGCTCGTCTTCCTCACTTCTCCCACCGGACCGCGAACGGACATGGCCGTTTCCAACGACGCTCAGGGCGTCTTTCCCCATCAACGTGAGCTGGAACACCTTTTGGGATGTGGCGACGAAACGGAACGCAGACGGGTGGTTTGCCGAAATGCGCATTCCGCTTTCGAGCCTCCGGTTTCAAACCGAAGCCGGGCGGGTGGAGATGGGGCTCATACTCGTTAGGATCATCGCTCGTAATTTCGAGTTCGATACGTTTCCCGCCATCGAGCCCAAGTGGGGCACCTTTGGCGTGATGAAACCATCGGTTGCGAGAAAAATCGTTCTAGAAGGTGTGCAGAACAAGAAACCGTTTTACATCACGCCGTACTGGGCGGCGGGGAGCGCACCTTCTCCCTCGACGAGACCGAAGCGGCCTACGGGCTCAACTGGATATCCTTTCCCGAACGGAACCAACGCTTCGTCACCAGCCTGGTACAGCTCCGCGTCTTGGTCATGTTCAGCGTCAAGCTCTCATTGAGCTCCTTCGTCCAATATAACAGCGCCGCTAATCTGGTCTTCGCCAACGTCCGACTCCGCTACAACCCGCGAGAGGGCAACGATTTCTACGTGGTTTACAACGCGTTCAACCGGTACGGCTTCGACGAGCAGATGCCCAACCGCATTTATGCATACAACAACCGAATTTCCGGCGACCGGAGCATCTGGAACGGCGAGGCCTGAGCATGCCAATCCGCTGGCACGAAGAGGCGCCCGAAGAGCTGCGCGAGGCGATCCGGTTCACCGCCGAGGAGACGGGATTCGCGCCACGCCTGATCGAGAAGGACTACTTCTGCAGCGTGATCCTCGAGGCTATTGCTGTAGCCGATGTACCGCTGGTCTTCAAGGGTGGCACCTGTCTGGCTAAAATCCACTCGGGTTTCTTCCTGCTGAGCGAGGATCTCGACTTCAGCATTCCGACCTCGTCTGACTCGACA
>SMVB01402622.1_pt1 | contig 13679 bp, 12 predicted proteins | sample 2456461 | NCBI WGS metagenome assembly SMVB01 (sample SAMN11095934, study PRJNA526329) | marine sediment metagenome | biome: Marine sediment; feature: Surficial sediment; material: Deep marine sediment; isolation source: Hadal surficial sediment | place: Pacific Ocean | collected 2014-05 | depth...
AATCATTATTGGAAATAGAAAAATAAGTTTATTCATAATCTGTAAATACTTGAAAAAATTCAATAATGAAATTAACCAAAAATAAAAAGCCTTCAAAGGTAAATTTAATTACTTGCTGCGAACTGAAAAGAACAAAATAATAGCAGCCGCTGCAACACCTATCGCAATAACAGGTTCCCAGATACTTGAAAAGAACGGTTCGGCTGGAACTTTTGCTGTAGTAAATGGGAAGGAATCGCTTTCATAAGAATCTATGTCATCCACTTTTATTGTGTCAGTTGTTTCTATATAAAAATTCCTTATTCCCTCAGAGGAAAAAGTATTGAGATAATTTCCTTTTATAAAAACAGTACGGGGAACATAATAGTCTCCAAACCATCCGTCCCTATCTAATTCGCCATATTCTACACCTGCATTTTCCATAACTATATTTATTTCCGGAAGTCTTAATTCATCCGGCGGAATTTCAAATAATTTTTTTCTATTAATAATAAAAATATTTTTAATGTGGTTTGAAAAGATCGAGTAAGATTCTCCGAGATTCAATTTAAGCAGGATTTCTATCTGATCACCGGGGAGTTCATTATTGATTTGGTTGATAAGAGAATCATTTAGTGAATAAAGAATTTCAAGATTTGTTTTGGATTGCGGGAATGCCACTCCAAAAATGAAAGTTATAATTACGATAATATTTCGCGGGGATGAAGGTAGGATTCTATTGAGAAAAAATCTGTACATAGCTGCTACTAATATCAAAAGAATAAGTAATTATTTCAAGCTGAAAACAGATGTGGTTTTCAATAATATGTAAATTCCTACGATTAAATTTTTGAACTCTTTATTCCTGCAATTTCTTTTCCCTTGCGATTATTTTTGATTATAGTTAAATAGTTGGGGTAATTTTAAGGAAATTGATGAAAGGAATATTCATTCTCATAACTGTTATTGTTTTAGTTATCGCTGGTAACCTATTCAGCCAGAATACATACGATTTTTTAAGAGTTCAGTCAAGTGCACGTGCAGAAGCACTTGGGGGTAGTTTCCTTACATATTATGGGGATGCGGATATAATATTTTATAATCCTGCCGGTATGAAACTCGCCGAAGGTTCACCTGTTTCATTCTCTTTTACAAAACATTTGCTGGATATCAATCTTGCGAGTTTGGCATACTCAACAGAAATTGAAAACATTGGCAGGTTTGGTGCCGCCGTACAATACATAAATTATGGAACCTTTGATAGGGCAGATGAATTCGGTAACAGAAACGGTGAGTTTGGTGCAGGTGAGCTTGCTGTGTTATTAGGTTATGCAGGAACATTTGATGAGAATTTTTATTACGGAGCAAATGTAAAGGTGATTTACTCAAGCATTGCAGACCGTTCATCAAGCGCGCTGGCGTTGGACCTTGGTATTCACTATGCAATACCATCACAGCAAATAAACATTGCTGTAGTTGTTCTTAATCTTGGCACTCAAATATCTTCTTTCATAGATACAGATGAGGATCTTCCTGTTGACGTTGCAATCGGAATCTCTAAAAGATTAGAAAATCTTCCGCTTCGTCTCTCACTTAATTTTTTCAAACTAACAGAAAAGCGCGATGATTTTGTACAGCGCTTTAAAGCTTTTACCGTTGGTGCAGAATTTTATTTGAGCAAGGTACTATCGTTAAGATTTGGTTACGATAACGAGAAACGCTCAGAACTTAAAGTTGGCACAACTGCCGGTATTGCTGGTTTTAATGCGGGAATAGGAATTCAAATATCTAGTTACAGGTTTGATTACGGTTATTCATCTTTGGGTTTGATTGGCGGACTGCACAGGATAAGTTTGGTTACAGCGTTTTAAGACGGATTATTTTTTATTTTTTTCTTCCAACTTTTCAATCCGTTCCAAATATATATCGGCTAAATCGTGAGAATTACCAAACTCTCTCATATCCAGCACCCTTTGATAATACATTTTTGCGGCAGCATATTCTTTACCCATTTCTTTTATCGTTCCAAGGTAAAGTGTTGCGTTAATTAAGAATCCCGATTCTTCATCTTTATCTAATTTGAGTGAATAGTTAATACACTTTTCCAGATAAACTTGCGCAGAATTATGCTTGCCAAGATTGCGGAAATTATATCCAATATAATAATTTGCTTCGCGCTTAGCTCTCAGTGTATTGTAGCCGGGATACCTTTTTTCACCCTTCCATAAAATACTTTTGAATATTGAATCGGCTAAGATCACATCACCTTTTTTCATTGCAATTCTTCCGCGCCATCTTTCAAATACAGGATTTTTCGGAAAATCATCGTTAAGCATTTTGGAATATTCTTCGGCAGCGTCATAGTTTTTTTCATACCTGTAATAGAGAGTCATTAAAAAATAACGTGCTTCGTATTTTGTGTATTTGCCGTTTTGTGCAACATTTTTCAATTGCTTTAGCCCCAATCCTTTATCCCCCGATGGTAAAAAGATCATCAGCGGTTTTACAATTGGATATTGTTCCGGAATAACAGCAGCGTAATAGTTATAAATTCCAAAGCCAAGTTTCACATCAATATTATCCGGATCAAGTTCGGCTGCCCGCTCAACCAATGGCAGCGCTTCCTTCCCATCACTGGCAGCACTTAGCCAGCTATTGCGCAGTGATCTTAGTCTGCCCCTGAATCCAATTGCCCCACCTTTAAAAAATAAAGCATCAACATTATCATGTTCATTATCAAGAATTATGTCACATTGAGCGATAACATCTTCAATTTTTTTCAGGAATGATTCGTCATATTCTTCGGTAGATGTATCAAGAATAATTTTCCACCATTCAAGCATAGCAATAAAAAATTTTCCGGCGGGATGTTTTGGATAATCAGCAATTAATTTGTTAAAAGTTTTTAATGCCGCTTCAAAATCTATACTATAGGTCTGCCGAATTCCTTTAACAACAGTCGAATCAAATTTTACATCCTGTGCATTAATTCTCAGACTAATACCGATAAAGATAATCAGCAGAGCCGCATTTTTAATCATCTTTTATTGATTATGAAGTTTACTCAAAATATATCCGGCAAGTTGATCAGCAGCTATTCTCTCCTGTTCCATCGAATCTCTCTCTCTCACCGTTACTGTTTTATCGTCAAGTGTTTGATTATCAATAGTAATACAGTAAGGTGTTCCGGCTTCGTCCTGTCTGCGGTAACGCCTGCCCACAGCACCTTTATCATCATAAAATACTTTTAAACTTTTGCGAAGATCAACTTCAATATTGCGTGCAATTTCCGGCATACCGTCTTTATTAACAAGAGGGAAAATTGCCGCCTTTATTGGTGCAAGTTTTGGTTGAAATTTCAGAACGACCCGTTTTTCGCCCTTTACTTCTTCTTCATAATAAGCATCAATAAGGAATGCCATAAACGACCTGCTGGCACCGGCAGATGTTTCGATTATATAGGGTATATATTTTTCTTTCTTAGTTTCATCAAAATATTTTAACGATTTACCCGAAAATTCTTCATGCCTTGCAAGATCAAAATCTGTTCGGTTGTGTATTCCTTCAATCTCTCCCCAGCCAAAAGGAAATTCGTATTCAATATCGGTTGCTACTTTTGCGTAATGTGCAAGCTTTTCTGTTGGATGATCGTGATATCTAAGTTTTGAAGGTGTCATGCCAAGAGATTTGTACCATTCCATTCTCATTTCTTTCCAGTATTCATACCACTTTGTATCTTCACTGGGATGTATTAAAAACTGCATTTCCATCTGCTCAAATTCACGGGTACGGAAGAGAAAATTCTTTGTGTTTATTTCGTTACGGAATGCTTTGCCAATCTGTGCAATACCGAATGGCAGCTTCTGCCGCGATGCATTCTGTACGTTCAGAAAATTAACAAAAATACCCTGTGCTGTTTCAGGTCTTAAATAAACCACAGAACCACTATCTTCAACCGGACCGATAAAAGTTTTAAACATAAGATTAAATTTACGGGCTTCTGTAAATGTATTTTTATTTCCGCACTGAGGACAGTTTAATTCCTCTAATAACATCTTACCAAGATCTTTATCTTCCAATAAAATATCGAACGGGTTTTCATCGCCGGGGTTTGCATAAATATCATCTATTTTTTTAATTAATTCATCCTTCCCATTTAATTTACTCTTTAATTGTTCAATTGTTTTCTTTTGTTTTTTATCGCTAAAGGAATCAGCAAAAGCATCCAAACGGAAACGTGATTTACATTGTTTACAATCGATCATCGGATCTGTAAAATTCTCAACGTGTCCGGAAGCTTCCCAAACTTTTGGATGCATAAGTATAGAAGCGTCAAGTCCTTCCACATCATCGCGGTAGGTCATTGCCTTCCACCATTCTTCCTTAATATTCTTAAGAAGCTCAACTCCAAGCGGTCCGTAATCCCAGCAGCCGTTTAAGCCCCCGTAAATTTCGGATGATTGAAAAACAAAACCTTTTCGCTTTGCTAACGAAACTATTTTCTCGACCGATGTACTATTGTTATTTTTGATGATCTTACTCCTTCAGGTTGTGCTTTCAGAAATTAAAAATATAAATATAGTGAATTTGATTAATTTGATTTTTCTATTTTTCTCAATTCCTGTACCATTAATTCTTTAATCACTCTATGCGATTTATTAAGCTGCCCGTGCTTTTCTTCTACTAAATTTAAAAGCAGCATCGATTGGATAATGTAATTTTTTAGCAGCATTGATCCGGAATTACTACTGAACTTATTATTTAACTTTTTTAGTGAAGATAAATGGCTTTTAATTGTTTTAATATCTCCCCTATCCACAGGTCCCGATAATGCATTTGCGGGTCCAACATTTTTAATATTACGCAGGGTTGAATTAATTGTTGAACTGAGTATATTAAAAAATTTATCCTGTTCGATATTGTTCAGTGATAATAATTTCTTTGAGTAATAAAGATTACCTGTAAGAAAATTAGAAGCAAAAACCCCGGCAAGATGATAATAGGATTTGTATTTTGAATCAATTCTAAACGGAATTAAATTGAGTTTGTTTGAAAGCTGTAATAGATATTTATAAGATGATTCATCATCCGTTTCAATGGCTGCGTGAACATTTTTAAGTTGAACAACTTTTTTTGAAGGAAATGTTTGCATTAAATGAATAGAAGCTGTTTTTGATCCTTTTATTTTTAGAGGTTTTAATACGTTTATATTTTCGGCACCGGAAAGATGAACAAACATAGATTGCTTAAAATTTAAAATTAGTTTTGAAAGTTGATTGGCTGTTTTTTCTATCTCACTATCAGGAACGGTCAGAAAAAAAACATTTGCTAATTTTGAAATCAAATTTATATTATCAGAATATTTCTTAATTCCAAATTTTCCGGCAAGGGCTCTGGCTGAATCAGAATGTTTACTAATAATTGTATCAACATTGTAACCCGCTTTCAGCAAAGCCGGTGTAAGAGAATACGAAATTTTTCCAGCTCCAATAATTGCAATTTTTTTACTCAATTAAATCAATCCCCGTACACAACAGCAGAAAGATAACCAACCACTTCCCTGTTATCACCGGTAACATCACCCGAATCACTGCGATGAACAACCATCGAGTGATTCTTATTTTTAAGAGCTGCAGCTTTCATCATTGCAATTATTGGTCCTCCACCGCACGCTTCAGCGTTATGTGTATCAAGATCCTCTTGCAGTGCGTTGTAATCAAAATCATTTATTCTTTTCTCAATAATTGAGTCCAGCTTATCTGCCTCGGATTTTGAGTAAAAGTGAGACATGTCTGAACTAGCAACAATTAATGTATCATCATCCGCAAATTCTGCAAGCCTTGTGGAAAGCTCATCCACATACATTTTCCCCTGATCGCCCATAACAACCGGAACGATTTTGAAATTTTCCAGCACTGACTGTAAGAATGGGAGCTGAACTTCAAGTGCATGTTCTTTTCTGTGTCCTTCTATCCCTCTAAAGATAATCCTGCTGTTTTCAACTAGTTCATCTGCAAATTCATTATCTACTTGTAAAATGCCAAGCGGGGTTTCATACGCATCCCCTTTAAAAACAGAAACACCGGGAAAGTATTCAGTATGACTTGGGGAAATAATCACAACACGATTGTATTTTTTCCCTTTGATCAGATTAAATACATGTGCAGCAGTTTTTCCCGAATAAATATAACCTGCATGCGGTGACACTAAACCGAAAATATTTTTAAACTCCTTTTCGGTTTTTGAAACATCCAGCAGAGCTCTTACATCATTTTTTAACTTTTCCGGATCAGCTGAATAAAACGTTCCGGCTACATGTGGTGTTCGCATATTTTCCATTTCATTTTTCCTTTCATTCTTCTGAAAAGACTGTGGCTGTGAATATTTTTATTTTCAATATTCTTTCTTTCCAGTATTCTCCATACATACCGGCTTTATGACAAAGTGCAGTTAAAAACTGTGCCCGGTTAAAATTATTTTCAGTTGCAACTTGTGGTAACAGCACCGCTCTTCCTCCTTCATCTAAAAGTATACCGTGTTTGCCTGTCTCAATATCATCATAATTTGCAATTGGCTCTAACGGGGATAATACTGAGATTTCAATTTTAATTTTATCCAATTCCTCTCTCGTTAGCGGATTGAATCTTGGGTCATTGAATGCAGCAGAACGTGAGGTTTCACAAATTGTATCGAACAATGGACCCATTGCAACTATGTAACCAATACAACCACGCAATTGCTCTTTTATTTTTAGAGTAACAAAGGCACCCAATTTTAATTTAAGCAGCGGGTAGGCTGAATAATCGATTGCTGGCTTTGTGGATTCGTTTAGTGCGGATAGGATTGATTGTCTTGCCGTGCTTAATAATAGTTTTTTTTCGTCATCGGTCAAATTCATTTTGCTTTCTCATTAAATCAATTTATGATATTGTAAACTCCCAGCTTTTTTCTTTCAATTAATAAAAACAACAAATTATCCTTCACAAAAAACGAATCGGGAACAAAAGCATTTGTGCTGAAGTTAAGTGTTACTTCTAATATATACTTTCCTTTCAATAAATCAACTGCTTTGAACTTATTATTCAAAGAATTATCTGCATTGATCTCATGAAAATTAAACATCAAAAGATTATCCTTCAATGCAAATTCAATTTTGCCCGAAATTAAATGGTTTTCCCTTAGCTTAATTAGCCATTTATTTACATCCTGATTTATTACTTTTGATGAATCAAACATAGCAGGAAATATATATGTGCTAAAATCCTCCGATTCAATTACTTCTTCACGCAATAAATTTATTGAAGACGAATCATTTCCTAACTCTTCTATCACTTCACCGGTGGTATAATTTAACATAAAGAATTCTCTGCCATCAAAATTTTGTTGAAAAGAATACACTTTATCATCCTTAATAAACAGGAAAGTATTTTCTAAGTCTTCCCATATCTTTTTCTTCTTTTCTATATCATATGCGATGATCCCACGGTGATATGGCATATCGGGTTTTTGAAATTTGTGAAAAAATATCACATCATTGTAAACGGTTTCAATCCCAACCCAAAATTTTTCATCTAACTGAAAATTTTTTAATATCTTTTTTCCGCTTTCAATATGAAGACAATTAAAATATGCCTGTTTCTTATCCGCATCTCTTTCTTCTATTATTATTTTATTTGTATCTGTAGGGATAAGTCTGAAAATATTGCGATTATTATTATGTGTGTATTTTTTTTTAAGTTTCATCAATTAGCTGATCGGTTCAAACTTTGCGGTAAAGTGTCTGAGCATAGACGCTTCATATGTAATTTTGTAACCCTTAAGTTTATTACGATTGTTAAAGACTTCGAGAATTATTTCAATAACATAATCAATATGACTTTGAGTGTATACCCTTCGCGGAATTGCCATTCTTACAAGTTCCATCATAGAGGGAATCAGTTTCCCGTTATCATCGTATTTGCCAAACATAACGCTGCCAATCTCAACAGTACGTATTCCACCTTCAAGATATAATTCACACACAATTGATTGTCCGGGATATTGTTCGGGCGGAATATTAGGCAGGAATCTTTTAGCATCAATGTAAATTGCATGTCCGCCGGGCGGTTCAATTATCGGCACACCTGCTTCAACAATTTTGTTGCCAAGATACTCTACACTTTTTATTCTGTATTCAAGATAATTTTCATCAACAACCTCTTCCAAACCTTGAGCAACTGCTTCTAAATCTCTTCCGGCAAGCCCACCGTATGTAGGAAAGCCCTCTGTTACTATTAAAAGATTTCTGCACTTCATTGCAAGTTCATCATCGTTTAATGCAAGAAAGCCGCCAATGTTAACCAAGGCATCTTTTTTAGCACTCATTGTTGCACCATCAGCATAAGAGAACATTTCCTGTGCAATCTCTAAAGCAGATTTATCCCGGTATCCCGGCTCACGTTTTTTAATAAAGTAAGCGTTTTCTGCAAACCGGCAGGCATCAAGAAACAACGGAATGTTATGCTTTTTACAAATCTCTTTTACTTCACGAATGTTTTGCATCGAAACCGGCTGACCGCCGCCGGAATTATTTGTTACTGTAATCATACAGAGGGGAATATTTTCAGCACCTTTATCTTTTATGAATGTTTCCAGTTTTTCAACATCCATATTTCCTTTAAAGTCTGCACGTATCTCAGGAAGCTTACCAATTTCGGTTAGAAGGTCTTCTGCTTCCGATCCGCTGAATTCAATATTTGCACGGGTTGTATCAAAGTGTGTATTGTTTGGAAAATATTTCCCGGGTCCACCAACAACTGAAAACAGTATTTTCTCAGCAGCCCTTCCCTGGTGAGTCGGAATGATAAATTTCATGTTCGTGATTTTGTTTACAGCACTTTCAAATTTGTAAAAACTTTTTGATCCTGCGTATGATTCATCACCCTCCATTATTGCCGACCACTGTTTTGCACTCATTGCTGAAGTGCCGCTATCTGTAAGCAGATCAATAAGCACATCATCGGCGAACAGTAAAAACGGATTGTATCCGGCATCTTTTAAAAGTTTTTCTCTTTCTTCGCGTGTTGTGAATCTTATTGGTTCTACAGATTTTATTTTAAATGGTTCGATGATCGTTTTTGGTTTCATAAGCTCTTTCTAACAGCATTAAAATGGGAATGAATAATTAACATTTAAATTTAATGAATAGCGAAATACTTTCCTCTATGATTTTTTAATATTATTCATAGTTCTCCAAAACAAATGGAACTCTCTCTAATCTCTCTCTTAAAAAGAGAAAGACTTATTGACAATAGATCGATTTATGATAATTTTTTGGCAGATTGTTAACATTAAAACTTCATTGTTGATAAGCCCTTCTCTTACTAAGAGAAGGGTTGGGATCAGTTCTAATGTAATAAAAAAACCTTAAACAATTTTATTATTCAAATGAAATTTTCAATTTAAAATTTATTTTGGACAATAGTGATATGATCAAATAAATTTCATTTTAGAACATATTTTGTTGCCTTTTTATTAAAGTATAGATAGTTTTTTGGTACACAATCTAAAACAAATTTTAGAGGAGAGAGCAAATGGGTCCTTCAGATACAAATGATATCAACGCGCAATTAGGGAACACCGAACCCGAAACACCGCAGGGAGAAGAACTCAGTCATTCTGATAAAATGATTGGAGTGTTTACAGAGCCGGGGAAAACTTTTGATGTAGTTGCAAAGATTCCACCAAAAGCGATGGATTGGCTTCTTCCCGTAATTAGCTTTTTGGTTATCGCCATTATATCAAATTTCATCCTGTTTCAAAATCCCGAATTAAAATTGCAGTTTAATGAAATGCTCGATAAAAAAGTTGCAGAAGTAGAAGCCCAGTTAGATGAAAAAGTGCAAAAGGGCGAAATGACCGAATCGGATAAAGAAGCCGCACTGGAACAGACAAGAGGAGGAATGAAATTCTTCACCGGTCCTGTTATGCGTTCCGTTACTGTGGTTGTTTATACTTTTATCGGCTTGTTTTTTATGGCTTTAGTTTATTTTCTTCTTTCAAAGTTTGCACTTAAAGGAGAAGGGACTTACAGCGGCACTCTAATTGCACGAGGTTTACCTGTTTACATTTTAGTTGTGCAGGTAATTGTTGTTGCAATTTTATCAATGGTTATGAATAAATTGTTATTAGATACAAGCGCCGCTTCATTTTTAGAGACTGATAAAGGAACTATTACTTCTTTTCTTTTAGGAAGAATTGATCCATTTGCAATTTGGTTCTATATAGTTGTGGGAATTGGGCTGGCTAAAATGTTCAAATCTGATGCAACTGTAAAATTTATTGTTATGGTGTTTGCATTTTGGATAATAGGAGATTTGATTCTATTAGCATTAGGGATGGGATTTGGTTGAGAGATAAATGCTTTATTCAAGTGCTGGTCAAGTGCCAGTCACCTCTTACTCAGCTAGTTCAAAGGTGACTGGCACTTGATTACATTATACTCTGCGGATCAATATCATAGATGAGTTTTACATCTTTATATCTCGATTTACGGTTAAACTTTATAAATGATTTGAGAATGACTTCACGCAAAATTGCTCCACCGGGATCATCTTTTTTATTGCTTTTAATCAAAATATGAAACCGGTAATATCCTTTTAACCGGGCAATAACCGCATAAGCCGGGGCGGATATTTTTAACCACTTTTTATATTTTATCAATTCTGAATAAAAGTCATAAATGGCTCCTTTTGCTTTCTTTTCAGATTGATCTTTTGTTTCAATCAATGCAATTCTCGTAAATGGCGGATATCCCAATTTCTTACGGTCTGCTGCTTCCTTATTGTAAAATCCAAAGTAATCATTCTTTAAAACCATTTGCAAAGTAAAATGTTTTTCATTTTGTGTTTGAATAATTACTTCACCAGGAATCTTGCTTCTACCTGCTCTTCCTGAAACCTGTGTAAGCAATTGGAATGTTCTCTCATCTGCTCTGAAATCCGGAAGCCATAAAGTAGTTTCAGCTGCTATTACTCCCACGAGTGTAACCCTGGAAAAATCCAAACCCTTCGAAACCATTTGAGTTCCGACCAGGATATCAATATCACCTTTACCGAAAGAGAGGAGAATTTTACTAAGTACTGCTTTACGGGAGATTGAATCCGAATCCACTCTTGTGATCTTTGCAGAAGGAAAATAGAATTCAAGTTCATCTTCAACCCGTTCTGTACCCGTTCCAAAGTATTTTATTGCAAGGGAACCGCAATGCGTACAAGCCCCCGGCACATCTTTTACTAACCCGCAGTAATGGCACTGAATAATATTTTTATTGATATGAAATACCATCGGCACGGAACAATTATCACATATTTCAACTTCTCCGCAATCCTCGCAATAAATTTGTGTAGAAAATCCCCTTCTGTTTTGAAGAATGATCGTTCCCTCTTTTTTCTTAAGCCGGTCTTCTATTTTATCTAGGAGTAGTTTGGAAAAGACATTCTCCATCCTTTTCTTTTTACGTTCTTTATTTATATTAACAAATATTATTTTCGGCAATTTTGCATCATCAATTCTATCGGGTAATTCAAGAAGTTTATATTTACCGGCTTTTGCATTGTACATACTTTCAATTGAAGGTGTTGCAGAACCAAGCACAACAGGACATTTGTGCAGACTGCCTAAATAAACTGCGGCATCCCTTGCATTATATCTTGGAATTAAATCGCTTTGCTTATAACTCGAATCGTGTTCTTCATCAACAACAATTATTCCGATATTCCTTAAAGGTGCAAACAATGCCGAGCGAGCACCTATTACAACTTTGGATTTTCCGCGTAGCACTCTTCTCCAGGAATCATAGCGCTCTCCGGCTGACATCCGGCTGTGGATAACCGTTACTGTATCTCCAAAATTATTGAACAGTCGTGAGGTCATCTGGGGTGTAAGTGAAATCTCAGGAACTAAAATCAGGGATGATCTCTTTTGTTTTAGTACTTCCTGGGTTAGTTCAATATACACCTGTGTCTTACCGCTTCCGGTTATCCCGTGAAGAAGATATGTTTCAAACTTTTGTTTTTTAACAGATGGGAGGATTTCTTTGATAACCTTTGTTTGCTGTGCTGTTAAGTTTAATTGCTGATGATCTTCTCGATATAATTCGGAAAATCTTCTCTCAACTTCTTTATCGAAAACAGTAACAAATCCTTTTTTCTGCAAAGAGTCAATTGATGATTTTGATGATTCGGTTTTGTGAAGAAGTTCAGCAACGGGAAGTAATTTTTTCTTTGATGCAATAACTTCAAGCAATATTTTCACTTGTTTTGGTGATCGTGTTTCGAGTTCGGGGAAAGCTGCATAAACCTCTCCGATAGTTTTACCGAGTTTAACGAACTTAATCATTTTGGGTTTTACTTTTGCTTTCTCAACATCATCTGTAATAGTTATTGCACCTTGCTTTTGTAGTGTTCGCACTTGCGAGTATATATTTTTTCTCCCAACTAATTTGCTTAGAAATGATTGGGTAATTTGTGTGCGTGTTGAAAGCTCGGACAAAATCATTGCCCGTATGGATGATTTATTCTTTTCCTCTGAATGCAGCTTTTCACAGTATTCACTATCAATCTGAATTTTCCTTTTCGATTCAATTTCAGTACCTAACGGAACAGCTAATCGTAATGCTTCCCCGGGGGAAGATAAATAATAATCTGATAACCAATTGTAAAATTTTAAACTCAGTTGGTCTATTATTGGATTATCATCTAAAATATCGTAAATAAATTTGATTTTCTTCTTAATAGAAGTTTTAGAAGAAGTGTTAACTATAAACCCGGTAAGAGTTCTTTTCCCAAATGGTGCTACCGCACGAACACCCATTATTGCAGAAAGTTCTAAATCTTCGGGAACCTTGTATGTAAAGGTTTGTCGGAATGGTAATGGAAAAATAATTTCAACATACATCGCTATTCTGATTCATAATACTGAGCCATACCAATTAATTTGTCTTTTTCAACAATATCACTAAACATTTTGAATTTTAAAACCTTAATGGAATTATCCCATAATATTCTTTTATGATTATCTGATATAATTACTTCACCGTTAGTTGAAATTATGCTATCCTCCTGACTAAGAGTTAAATAATAAAACGGCTCTTCATATATAATTCCTTCCACTAATTCAATATCATCAAAATTAAAATTTATTACACCATTTAGTTTCCCATCTTCAATAATAATATTTCTATTTTGAATATCTTTCCCTTCACCTTTCATTTGATCAATAAATTTATCGCTCTTATAAATAAATTCAAATAAGTTATTCTTATCTTCATTTAACTCATTTGCATTAATCGCATCTGATCTAATATCCTCAATTAAAACTGTAGCATAACCCCCACTCATTCCGTCCGGTTTAATTTCATACGATATTGAATGAAATAAAAGACATCCATTCATTAGTAATGTTATTCCAAGAGTTACAATTATCTTCCGGATATTTTTTATCATCACAAGAACCTATTAAAATTATTATTTTCAACTTAAGATTTTACTTTGGCTACAAATATAAAAATGAAAAAAGTTTATCCCTAAACAATTAATGTTGAGGTTATTTTTATTCTCTTTTATATCTTTAGAAAGAATAAATTAAACAATGTTGAATGAATAGAAAAAGTATTATTCACTTCCGAAATGCAATTATAGTTTTATTCTTTATAATCTTAA
>SMVB01048344.1_pt1 | contig 13678 bp, 11 predicted proteins | sample 2456461 | NCBI WGS metagenome assembly SMVB01 (sample SAMN11095934, study PRJNA526329) | marine sediment metagenome | biome: Marine sediment; feature: Surficial sediment; material: Deep marine sediment; isolation source: Hadal surficial sediment | place: Pacific Ocean | collected 2014-05 | depth...
ACAGTCTTGAAAACTATCATTAGCTAAAAACAAGGATATCAATTTTAAGTGACTAATGCTAACAAGAGTAAATCTGCATGCCGAAAGTTGACTTTCGTCTGTATGTGATCACCAACCGTCTGCTATGCGGAGAGAGAACTTTAACTGAAGTTATCAGGGCGGTCTGCCGGGGCGGAGTAAAAGCGATTCAATTGAGAGAAAAAGATTTACCTGCCAAATCTATTTTTAACCTCGCTCGGGAAATTCAACAAATTTGCAAAAAAACCGGCGCCAAATTGCTGATAAATGATCGCTTTGACATCGCTCAAGCGATCAGAGCTGACGGCGTTCACTTGACGTCTAAAAGCCTTCCTATTGAAATTGTTCGAAAATATTTCAATTCGCATAAACTCGTTGGCGTTTCGACTCACTCACTTGAAGAAGCAAGGCAAGCAGAAGTTTCCGGCGCCGACTTTGCATTATTTGGACCTATCTATCCGACCCCTTCAAAAGCAGCTTATGGAGATCCACAGGGCCTAACAAAATTGCAGGAAGTAGCAAAATCAGTTTCCATTCCAGTCTTTGCTGTCGGTGGAATAACTCCGGATAAAGCGAAGAAATGTGTTGAGAGCGATGCGTTTGGAGTTGCAGTTATCTCTTCGGTGATGAGTACCCGGGATATTTCGGCAACCTTAAAAAGTTATGAGGATTGCCTAGGGAGCCTTTAATTTATTAGGAAAATCTAAGAAAATGAGCATTGCCTTTTAGAAGATAAAGTGTTATTTTATACTTAAATGGAAAACCATCTCGCTTTGTTGCCTGCCAGTTTTACGCAAAACTAACCATTTGATGTATTTTTAAACGCATATGCCAAACTCATCCCAATAGACACCTAAGGAGGAGGAATTAAATGGAATTTCACGCACCTCATTACAAGAAATACGTCGAAGATTTTCAGAAAATTGCCAAGCAGTACAGCCTCAACCCGGAGAAACTAAAAATTGAATTTTACACTCCCCGATGTCAAGCCATCTTAACCGAACAGATTGAAGATCACACTTTCAAGATTCATATTAATTTAGAGGAAGATCGCATCGTTTCAATAAAGCACCTTACCGGTAATGGCAACGGCAACCCAGATACGTTCATGGAAAAATACAGAAAGTTCATGAAATAATTTTTCTGAGTTGATAAATGCAGAAGGTCAACGCGGGGGTTCAAGAATAACGGGGAATCCATTGGTGTCAATAATCTTGCCTAAATCATCCTCATAAAACTCAAGCTGGTACGTCTTTGTTTCGATCAGATGTTTATTCACAGCCCCCTTATCCCTTTCAATTAAATATTTCAACTCTTTCAAATTGTTCGACCACTGAAAACCGTTAAAAAATTCAGCTCCTTTGAATTGAGTTTTGTAAAGTGAGTTCCTCGAATAGCAGGTCCCTAAATAGATGTGGCTAAAATCAGAACCTGAAAAATAATCGACCGCTGAAGTCATCAAAAACATTCCCAGATTATGGACATAGTAATTTAGATTGTAAAAAGAATAGTAGTAGTAGGCCAGCGATTTTTTTTCAAGATAAAGTGTTACGATTCCCACGTCTTTTTTGGTTTTTGTGTCGGTAAAAACTAATAAATGAGACACGATTTTTGAATTAAATAAAGAGTCCAGCCGCTCATAAGTCATGACGTCTTTGCCAAATTTTATGTCGGCGTAGGTCTTACAGAACTTCCGCCATTTTTTTGTATATTCAAATTGACTTCTTGGAATCAGCCGAAATTCCATATTTTCAGATTTGCGCACAATTCTTCGATTCTCGGAGGAGAGCTCGAAGCAATTCAAATCAATCCGAACCTGGCGGCAAAGATAGAATCGTTCAAATTCGGGAGATGAGGGGAGAAATCCCTTGGTAAAAATCATGGCCGGGGTTTCATGTGGTTCCGGAATGGCCCAAATGGCATATGGGAAAATGTAGTTTGTATAGTCTGACTTGTATTCGGAAAATAAGAGTTTCATGATTTTTTTCTATAAATTATGAATAAGCCCTGGGCAGCCGGGCCCGCCACCCCGATAAAATATCATAAGAAACCGTGCCTTTCAACTTTGCGATTTCATGAACATCGATTTCTTCACCATTCTGTTTTCCCATTAAAACGACTTCATCCCAAACCTGTGTTTCCGGGATTTCGGTAACATCGACCATCATGGCGTCCATGGCATTTCCGCCAATAATCGGGGCGCGTTTACCGTGAATCAAAACTTCCCCCTGGTTACGAATCCGCGGGTAACCGTCGCCATAGCCGACCGGAATCACAGCAACTTTTCTTTCCGAAGTAGCCTGGTAACGCAGCCCATAACCGACATAATCTCCCCTTTCCAGCTTACGAATTGCAGCAATTCTGGCTTTTACCGACATGACCGGTTTTAAGCCGTCCATTCGCCGGCAGACTTGCGATGGATAAACACCGAGTGGTAAAATTCCGATCCGTACCAGATCAAGGTGGGCTTGCGGGAGATCCAGAAAGCCGCCGGTGTTGCATATGTGACGGTATTTCACTTTGACGCCCAGTTGCCTGATTTGACTGAGAACTTTTTCGAATCGCTCCAACTGCAGTAAAGCAAATGTTTTATCTAATTCATCTGACATGGCAAAATGGCTCATGACGCCTTCCAGCTTGAGGCGTTCAATGTTGGCAATTGTTTCAATAACTTTAAGTGCTGCCGTCCAGCGTACGCCGTAGCGGCTCAATCCGGTGTCGACCTCGACATGTACGGGAATTTTTTTCCCGGGGGGGCTGAGGGCTGCCAGTTTTTGAACTTGAGCAGGATCATTTACACAAATTGTAAAATTGCATTCGATGCAAAGTTTTAATTCCTCCTCTGTACGTTCTCCAAAGATGAGAATTGGCGCGTCGATTTCATTTTCACGAAGTTCGATCGCTTCATCCAAAGTTGCAACTGCCAGATATTTTGAGCCGAACTCTAAGGCCATTTTTGCGACTTGAACAGCGCCGTGCCCGTAAGCCTGGTCCTTCACGACCGAAATAACTCCTAAATTTGCCGCTTTGTCTCGATTGATTATTTCAAAATTTCGGCGGAGTTGTTCGAGGTCGATTTCAACCCAGGCGGGGCGCGATGATTTTTGCATTCAATCACTCCCCGGCGGCCACAAACTCTGACCGATGTCGGTCCGGTAATAACTCCCCAAACAATGGATCTTGGGAATATTTTCATAGGCCTTTTGAATGGCCTTTTCAAGAGTTGACTCAATCGCAACCACGTCGGCAACTCTTTGGCCGGTGGTCTGTAATTCACCTTTTGAATTTGCAGCAACTTCATTCCACCAAACATGACAATTCAGTTTTTCCAAAACCCTGACCGGAAGGCTCGGGCTGTCAATTTGTTTATAGGGGAAACCGTATCCAGCCAAAGTGATGGAACAGCCAAAATTCAGGTCGTCTTTAAATCTTATTTCAGTTATCTGGTCTTGTCCTACGTCAAACAAAACTTTCAGCGGGTCTTGTAACATCTCCAAAATGATTGGGCCACAAGTCACGCCTATACGCACGTTATATTCGAGGACAGACCATTGCTTATCACGCCAAATGGCTGTAACTTGAACAGGACCGTTGAACCCAACTTCCCGGAACCACGGTAATAGCGGATGTAAAAGTTCTTTCGCCAAATTATATTTATCTTCCGGGTCTTTTTCAATCAAACCGCCGACTGGCGCTCCGGTTACGATTCCCATATTGCCGTCAAAGGCCCGTTTGTATTCCTGGTTGGTGACCAGCGAATAAATTTCTCCGCCGCTGATAAAGGCGATATGTCCGGCTTCCCGCCGACCCATGTATTCCTGCAAAAAAACGCCCTCTTGGTAATTAATGCGATTGAGCCAACTTCGCGTTTCCTCGACAGTTTCACAAACGATAGTATGAATGGGGCTGCCGGGAGAACAGAGCGGGTTCTTGATAACATAAGCCATTGGATTTTTGTGCAGGATTTTTTCGGCTTCCAGCCGGTTTTTCGCTACAAAAGATTTTGGCACGGGAATGTCAAACTTTTCACAAAGCCCGGCGGCAAAAAACCGGTCTCTTTCAAGCTGCATTCCTTTGCCAATTGGCGCTAAGATGGGGATATTTAATGATAGAAATTCATCTACCCAGTCGGCTGTCGCCCACTCAATTGACATCGGGATGACAAAGTCGATTTCTTTTTGTTTTAAAATATTACAGGGATTGGGATTCGTTTTGCTGAAAAAAGTCTCACCCTCCAGAGAAGGGCTGTAATGGCCGGCTTCACTCGTGAGATAAGTATAAACCTGGGCGCCGTTTTGTTTTAGATTGTGCAGAACGCCCTGGGCCGGGGCGCCGGCGCCAAAAACCATGACTCGTACAGGACTCGACTTTGTTATTTCGGCAGATGCCATAAAATTTATGATTCAAAACTCGGTCGTAACTCCCGCGATAAAGTTTCGGTTCTCTTCAGGAAACTTATCCCTCAGAGTATATTCATAGTTGAATATATTATTCACTCCGAGCAAGAAGGTGAATTTTTTCCAGTAGAAAAATATTTGGGTGTCTAAAACTTTTTGCGGCACAAATTGGTGTGTTCCGGGAATCAAATACCGTTCCTGAGCGCTGGAGTATTTGTAATCAAGCTGAAGCTCGAACGGCCCCGGCCGGTATGAGCCACCGACGAAGGCGATGAATTTCTGACGATGGGGTAAAAGTCGGGTGTTGCCGTTTTCTTTCGGATTCATGTAGGTGAGATTAACCTTGAGACCAAGTCGATTGTTTAACCAGCGGCCATTAGACACAAATTCTACTCCGGGGATTGTTACATTGCCGATATTTTCAAAGTTTGCCGTACTTCCGGTCGCAGATCGTGCGTCAATCATATCCCGAACTTCAGTGTAGAAAGCATTGAATTCAACAAACCATGTGGGTGTGATCTTTTCCCGGTAGCCCAATTCATATGACCACGATTTCTCAGACTTAAGTTTTGTATTCGCAACCCAGACAATATCTGCAATTTCCTGATTATCAAAAAACAGCTGAAATATCACGGGAAACTTAAAACCGTTAGAAACTGAGCCTCTCAAGGTAATATTTTCAAATGGGTGAAAATTAAAACCAACTTTCGGGCTGAAATGATCGAAAACAATTCCTTCGCTGTTGTTGGAATTGGGGTCGGGGTCGATGCTATACCGGTCATAACGTCCGCCGAAGGTCAACCCAAAGTCACTTGCCGGACGCCAATCAAGTTGCAAAAAAGGCGCGACCAAATTGGCATTCCGTTTTCCGTAAGCAACAGATTTTGTCCGGTCGAATTTGAAATCAGCGCCATAGATCAGGGCGAACTTGCTATTTGGAATGAACGTGCCTTGAATGGCTCCACCTAACCCCAGGGCCGGCGAAAAATCGACGCTGCCCAATTGAATGCCAAGATTAAAGCGATTCAAAAACGCTCTGAGCTCGATTCCCATCTTTGAAGAAATCGGCAGATTATAACTTGTAAATAGTGTTATTCCAGTTCTGGTCTGAACTTTATCTTTTTCTTCGACTCTTGTCGCCTGCCGCTGGCTAAGCCAGGTCAGGAAAACGTCATAATCTTCATACATATAATTTCCCAAAAATGTCCATTGCGAGGCATTCGGGAAACGGTAATTTAGTCTTGTTGAGATGTTATATCGCTGAAATTTATTGTGATCTGTATAGCCGGTTGAATAACTCTGGCTGCCGGATAACCTGAGCCCCAGATTTCCGATTTGTCGGCTGTGCGTAAAATCCTGACGGTTAAAATGAAGAATGGTGTCGGAACCGGCAGCCCAATTATAACTTGATTCGTGATGATCGTCGTAAATGCCCGCGATAGCTCGAATGTAAGTTCTACTCTTCGGCGTAGGTTTCCGGGTGATGAAATTTATTACGCCGCCCATGGCAGACGAACCGTAAATTGCGGAACCAGCGCCGCGCACGATTTCAGCCCGTTCAATATCAGCCGGGGAAATCATGAACAAGTTAGCCGCTCCCATGTCGCTGGTCATGATCGGTACACCATCGAGCAGCACAAGAACTCTGCTGCCAATGCCGAAGGTCCAGCCATCGGAGCCGCGGATATTAATATTTTCCTGCAGGATTTGCACGCCGGCCGCAGTCTCCAAAGCGTCCTCAATTTTGATCGGGTTGCGGCTCATGATCTCTTTCGCGGTCAGGACTTCAACGGAGGCAGAGGTATTATTAGCTTCCTGCTGCCATTTACTCACTGTGACAATAACCGGATCAATTTCCACCGCTGCTTCTTCCAGTTCGACAGTAAAACTCGGTGTTTCGTGCACAATGACGGCAACATCTTTGACTGTTTGTCGCCCGTATCCGATCATTGAAATTCTAACGTCGTATTGACCAAAAGGGATTTTGTTAATCACAAAGTTTCCCTCAAGATCGGTGCTGGCGCCGAGTACAGTGCCGAGCACCTGGACATTTGCACCCGGTAATCCCTGTTGGGTATTTTTATCTAAAACGACACCGGTTATTTTGCCTTTAGTCGCCTGGCCATATACAAGAGACAGACTGAATAAGAACCACACAACAAAAATGCGAACAACTAACTTTTGCAATTTTAGGATCATTTTTAAACCTCGAGTATTCTCTTCGGGAAACTGTTTTGCGGACTAAAAACTCATTGGGGTGCCAAAGTCAGCGTTGATGTCAACATTCAACGCGGGCGTCTCTTCAGTGGGGTTAACAGCTGCAAAGCCGAGTAACCGAAAATCAAGTATGGCATCGCCTGTTTTTATCCAGACCAAAATTGCGATTTTCGCACCGGGTGAAATTGGGAAGTCGTAGTTCAAAGAATCGGTGGGTTGCGTTGCAAGCAGCCGGAGCTCAGGGGGGTTACAAAGGTTGATGTTCAGGCTGCTTGAAAAGACAAGTACAAGATTACTCAAATCCTCCGGCCAGCTTCCGGTAAAGTTAATGGTACCGGAGACACGCGAAGTTCGGTTGACTTTTTCAAGATCCACGTCAATAATAATGCCTTCGACCACCGGCTGGCTCTCCGTTAAATTGATTTTTATGAATTCATTTTGTTCGTTGCAATGTCCGCCAATCGTATTGATAAACGGGTCAACGACGCCTGCTTGCTCAGAGTCAGTAACTCGTTTCCAAACGGCGATCAAAGCGCCAAACTCATCCAGAGCATCGACTTCTATTTCAAAAGGAACCAATTGAGTTGAATCTTCCCGACTAAAATTAAGAATCCTGGCGGTGCTGGCTTCGAGGAGATCAGCGGCATTCCGCGGAGGAAACTCTTTGATTAAATATACCTGCAATTCATCAGTTTTCTCCGGTGGGACTTGGCTAAGCCTTAATTGGCCTTTCACAATCCCCGGGAAAAAATCAGGATCCAGGCCAAAATCATCGCAGGCATAAAAAGCAGCGAAGAGAGAGGTAATCGCTAAAATTAAAAAAGCGCCAAAGAAGCGCCTGTGCCATTTAAAATTCATATTTACCTCTTGTAAAAGTTCTTCCATCCAGGCCTATAAAAATCGGGCTAAATATAAGCAATTCGCTTTTGAATGTCAATATTTTACTTTGCTGTAACACGATGCAGATTGGCGCTCAAAAATGCCTACGCGCGTTTTTTGACATTTGAATTTTAATTGCGTTTGTTGGCTCCTATCATTTTGTTTGAAAAAGATATTTTTTTTACTTAAATTTACCTCTGCTTTTTTTTAAATAAAAGGAAGTTAGTCTAAGAGAAGTTTATTTTTGTACACAGACTCGATAAATTTGTCCCCGGATTTATTAATCGGGAGACATTCGGGGACAAGCATGTAGTTGGTTTTTCGGGATTTTCGGCTTGTTCGCGTTAAGTTATTGAAATATAATATTGCTTGAATAAAATCAACCGCAAACACACCTTCTTCATCATTGCCGCCTCAACTCTTTACGGTTTAATAACCGTGGGCGGGCAATTCTTTGCCAATTCAGGATTCTCGCTATATGAAATTTCCGGTCTCATCTTTTTTTTAGCAATCTCTTTGGCTCCCCTTCTGGTATTTAAAAAAGAATACCGGATTCCCAGAGAACAGATAACTTTTTTCATCATTTTTGGCTTTATTGGCGCCGGTTTACAAATCGGTCAGTTTGCTGGAATAATATTGGGAGTTCCAGTTGCCGTTGTAGCTTTGCTGTTGTACTCCCAACCGATATGGACCTCCGTCTTTAGCAGGTTTTTTCTTAATGAGGCGATTACTACCCGAAAACTTCTGGCTCTTTTGCTTGCTTTGACTGGCATTATTGTTTTGGTCAATCCGTTTGGCATTCAGAATAAGTTCAGCACCGCTGGTCTCGGGGCGGCTCTTGGCGCTGGTGTCTTTTTCTCCCTCTGGGTCATTTGGGGTCGAAAAAGCGCCCTGAAAAATCAACATTTTCTTACCACAACTTTCGGTTTTTCGTTCTTTACATCCCTGTGGCTGCTTTTGCTTTACCCGCTTGCGACGCTTCTTTGGGAAGAACCGAAATTCGCGCGATTCGACCCCGGGATTTATTTGGAATTCTGGTGGGCGGTTGCCGGGTTTACTATATTTGCCGGTTTGATGCCGAACTTTCTCGCCTTTGCCGGCATGCGAAAAGTCGATGCGTCAACAACCGGAGTCCTTTTATTGTTTGAACCGATTAGCGCTGCCATTCTTGCTTTTATATTTTTTAACCAACCTCTGACTTCAAATATTTGGTTGGGAGGTGGGTTCCTTTTACTTGCAAATTATGTTTTACTTCGAACCGGCTCATCTTAGAATTTGTTGAATAACAAAATGGCAACACCGAAGGTTACCGAATATCAGCGGCGCTTTTTCAAGACAATGTATGTTTAAAATTTGAAATACTTTACTCTTCGGGGTTTTCAGTGTCACTCGGTCTGATAATGTCTTTGTTTAACAAGACCGAAATTCTGAAACCTTTGCTTTGCACTTTCGTTAGAAGCATTGTCCAAGAATTTAAGAATCCATTAAAATTCCCAGCTAATTATCAAGACTTTTTTTCATTAATTTAAGGAGGTTAAGCCATGAGTCAAAAGTGGCAAGTTAGATTGCTGGGTGCGTTTTTGGTCTGCGCACTTACTTTAAATATAGGCCAGGTCGCTTTGCCGGCTTCGGCAATGAGTGAAGGCAATGATAAGCCCCCGCTCATCGACCGCGAGCTGTTCTTTGGAGACCCGGAGATTTCCTACTCGCAAATTTCTCCAGACGGTAAATTCATTTCATTCCGTAAACAGTATAATGGCGTTCTAAATATCTGGGTGAAGAAAATCGATGCGGCATTTGATGCTGCGAAACCTTTAACCGCGGATAAGCGTCCCGTAGTCGGGTATTTCTGGAGCCGTGACGGCAAGTATATTCTCTATGTTCAGGACAAAGGCGGCGACGAGAATTTCCACGTCTATGCTGTTGATCCAACTGCGAAGGCGGACAAAGAGAGCGGCGTGCCGCCGGCCCGCGATTTGACCGATATTGATGGCATTCGAGCTTATATTTACGCTGTTCCCAAGAATACGCCGAATGAAATCCTCATCGGCCTCAACGATCGCGATGCTGCTTACCATGATGTTTATAAGTTAAATTTGAAAACCGGCGAGCGCGAATTGCTGGTCGAAAACACAGAGAAGGTGGCGGGTTTCAGCTTTGATCTCAAAGGTAACCTGCGATTGGCAACTCGTCAAACGGAGGATGGCGGATCCGAAATTCTGCGAATTGACGGCGATAAATTTACCCCAATATATACGACCACCTTTGAAGAATCGGCTTTCCCCACTCGTTTTCATAAAGATGGCAAATGGTTTTACATGAACACAAACAAAGGGGACGATGTTGATCTCACCCGGCTTGTTCTTTTCAATCCTGAAACCGGAGAAGAAAAACTGGTTGAATCGGATCCTGAAGGAAAGGTAGATTTTGGCACTGCAGTTTTCGATAACAGAACGGATGAGCTCATTGCGACGGTCTATACCGGCGACCGTGTGCGAATTTATCCAAAAGACAAACAGGTCGAGAAGGACCTTGAAATTCTTCGGAAAAAGCTTCCTGAAGGTGATCTCAGGTTCCAATCGTCCACAGACGATATGCGTTTCCATTTAGTCGTTGTTTCACGAGATGTTGATCCCGCCTCTGTATACCTATATGATAGAAAAACCGAAGATGTGAAACTGCTTTACCGCTCGCGGCCGGAGTTAAAAAGTGAACATCTCGCAAACATGAAACCGGTTCGCTACAAAGCGCGCGATGGCATGGAAATTTCAGCTTACCTGACCCTCCCGAAAGGTATTGAGGCAAAGAACCTGCCTGTTGTAATCAATCCACACGGCGGACCCTGGGGGCGCGACCAATGGGGCTATGATTCTTATGCACAGTTCTTTGCAAATCGCGGCTATGCGGTACTGCAACCCAACTTTCGCGGTTCCGCCGGGTTCGGTAAGAAATTTCTAAATGCCGGCAATAATGAATGGGGCACCGGCGCGATGCAACACGATATTTCCGACGGTGTTAAATATCTCATCGATGAAGGAATTGCCGACCCGGAAAGAATCGCGATTTTCGGAGGCTCTTATGGTGGTTATGCAACTTTAGCGGGTCTGGCCTTCACACCGGAGCTTTATGCAGCCGGAATTTCTTATGTTGGCCCTTCGAATTTGATTACTCTTTTAGAATCGATTCCTCCCTACTGGGGACCGTTTAGGAAAATCTTTGATAAACGCGTTGGCGATCTTGAAAATCCTGAAGATAGAAAGAGACTGATTGAACAATCCCCGCTCTTCTCCGCGGACAAGATTCAAGCGCCTTTACTGGTCCTGCAGGGCGCCAACGACCCGCGCGTTAAACAGCAGGAGTCCGACCAGATCGTCGTTGCGCTGAGAGAACGTGGACTGCCGGTTGAATACATTGTTGCCGGCGATGAAGGTCACGGTTTCCGGGCTGAGGATAATAAATTGGCCTCGAACGCTGCCATGGAAAAATTCTTGGCAAAGCACATCGGCGGGCGCTATCAAGAGGAGATGTCTGATGAGATTAAAGAAAAGTTAGCCGCGCTGACCGTTGATATCAACAGCGTTGAATTGCCGGATAACACCCTGCTTGCCTATGCAGAGACGGCTCCCTTACCACAAAGACTACCGGACGCAGTGCAAGCCATGGAACTGCAGTACTCCATGACCATGAAAGTCGGTGAGCAGGAAATTAACATGGATTTAACAAGAACGGTCGCTGCCGTTGAATATGAAGGCCAGCAAACCTGGCGTATAACCAGCAGTACCCAATCCCCGATGGGTGCAGCAGCCGATACTTTTTACATTGACAAAGAAAGTCTTCTGCCAATCGCGCGTCGGGCGCAGCAAGGGATGGGATCCATCAAATTGGATTACCATGATGGCGCAATCAAAGGGCGAATGAAAATGGGACCGCAGGATATTCCCATTGATGTTAAACTTGCCGCGCCGGTAATGGCCGATGATTCAGCCCTGGAAGTCATTTTGGCTGCTCTGCCGTTGGCTCCCGGTTATGAAACCACCCTGCGCACATTTGATGTCTTAAGCCAGAAAGTCCGTCCGATGTCACTAAAAGTGACCGGCAAAGAAACCGTCTCGGTTAAAGCGGGTTCTTTTGAAACATACATTGTCGAGATCCAACCGTTGGATGGTCAGCCGGGTGGCGGCAGGTTGAATGTTTGTGTTAAAGCACCAAAGTGTGTCGTACGCAACGATACTCAACTTCCGGCAGCAATGGGCGGCGGCAAGATGCTGATGGAATTGACCAGCATTGGAGATGTGACGTCGAAGTAGTTCAGTTTGAATTATTTGTTTAAAGTAAAAACGCCCGGAATTATTCCGGGCGTTTTTTTTATATTCTATTTAACGCGTTGTGCTATTTTTATTTATCTAACCAACGAGTGATTTGAAGGTGTTTTAAATTGTTTTGACAGGATAACTTAGTCTTGTCCATCCTGTTTATCCTGTCTCCTTTTGATTCTCTATTCGAGATTTCAGGTTAATTTCTTGTGAAGCATTAATTACAGGAACTGTTTTAAATACTTTATAAATCATAGAACCTACACTTTGTGTTGCAAAGTACTTTTTAATTTCGTATATTCTGAGCCAGAAAGCAGGATACCTTAATGATTGCAAACCATATCCACGACGCGCTAGCACAAGTTCGTGAATTACAAAAGAATATTCTGGACAAGCAGCGTTTCAAGGGGTATTCCGGCAGAGCTAGAGCCATTGCCGGATCTGTAGCTTTGGTTGGGGCTGCGTTTCTCTCAATTTCCGCGTATCCGGAAACGGTTAAAGCTCACCTCGTCGTCTGGGCAGCGGTTTTTGCAGTCGGCTTTGTTTTGAACTATGGGGCCTTAATTCACTGGTTTCTTTTTGACCCAAATGTGCAGCGCGACTTTCGCAAGCTTAGACCCGCGCTCGAAGCGTTACCGGCCCTTTTCGTGGGTGGGGCTTTGACCTTTGCTTTGGTAAGAGCTGACCAGGTTCAGTTATTATTCGGCATGTGGATGTCATTATTTGGTGTCACCTGTCTGGCTACCCGGCAGCCGCTGCCAAGAATCTATTGGATCGTGGGCGTTTTTTATGTGGCTTGCGGCGCTTATTTTCTACTTGCGCCGAACGTGACTTTCTTAAGTCCGTGGCCGATGGGAATTGTCTTTTTTACAGGAGAGTGGGTAGGCGGAATTATTTTTCATTACGACGACAAATTAGAAGGCTCTTTTAAACAAATGGTCTTGAATTTATTCAATTAGGAAGGAAAAAAGTTATGCCTCTTAAAAACGAAAATCTTTATGTTGGCTTGAAACGCATCTTTCACGAACCGAGCAGGTTGGCGATCATGTCGGCGTTGTGCAGAGAAGTGGATGGCTTGACCTTTAACGAACTTAAGGAGGAGTGCGAACTGACATTTGGCAATCTCAGCAGTCATTTAAAGTCTTTACAAGATGCCAAAGTCATCAAGGTTAAGAAATTCTTCATTGGAAATAAACCCTGCACCCGGCTTTCTTTGACAGAAAAAGGCCGTCAGAGTTTTGTCGATTACTTAGAGGCGTTAGAAGAGGTTTTAAAAAAAGCCGCCCAGGCTGTTTCAATTTCTGAGGAAAAAGCGTCGGCACAATTGTTCTCTGTAAAGCCGGCTTTTCAGGGGTAACATTTAGAGCGAATCAAACTTTATGTGAGTTAGGTCCGCATTTTTTTGACTTAATAGCTTTGCATTGCAAAGTTATCTTCAATATAAAGAAAACCTTACATGTCTTTTTGAGACCTGCAGCGTTTAAATGCAAATTAACTCAAACCCAAAAAGGAGAAAGACCATGAAAAATCCATCTTTGCCTCAGTTCAAAAGCATCCCTACTATGATTTTACTCTGCTTTGTTTTGGCTTTGGGCTGCCGGTCCCGGGCACCGGAAAACCCCGAAATCAGCGACGTAAACTGGCAGACCTACTCCAACAAAAATCTGAATATCTCTCTGAGCTATCCGGACATTTACACCGTCGATGAAAACCTGGATGCCCATGGAACCCTGTTTCGATACGGCGGTCACCCGGTGATAAGCTTGCGTTTCACGGATGAACATCAGGGCAAAAAACACGGTCTCTGGTTTGGCAACCAACCTGAAAAAAGTATCGAGCTCGCGGGTAAGCAAG
>SMVB01303678.1_pt1 | contig 13678 bp, 10 predicted proteins | sample 2456461 | NCBI WGS metagenome assembly SMVB01 (sample SAMN11095934, study PRJNA526329) | marine sediment metagenome | biome: Marine sediment; feature: Surficial sediment; material: Deep marine sediment; isolation source: Hadal surficial sediment | place: Pacific Ocean | collected 2014-05 | depth...
AATCACTTGGCATAAGTTGAGCGTAAGTAAGAATTATCATTTCATTATCAGGATCTATCCAGAATTTAGTGGAGGCAGCCCCAGCCCAGCCATACACGCCACTTTTCAGATTTACACTTCCTCCCAAACCATATCCATTATCTCCCTGATAAGAAGCCTCTTCCGGCAATTGGTCTGACATAATCAGCTTAGCTGTGGATTCCTGAAGTATTCTTACTCCATCAAGTTCACCACCATTGAGCAACATGGTACAAAACCTCGCGTAATCATTCAGTGTTGAAACCAGGCCGCCGCCACCAGAAAAAATCTCCGGAGGTTTTTTAAATGCATTCTCCCAACCTTTCCTTACTGCTCCCGACAGGTTTCCCAGACTATCAAAGTGATATACTTCAGAAAACCTGTACTGCTTATCTTCCTGAACGAAAAAACCAGTATCTTCCATTTTCAATGGATTGAAAATTTTGGTTTTGAAATAAGCGTCAAGAGTTTCACCGGATAAAACTTCCACAAGGTATCCAGCGACATCAATGGAAAGACCATACTCCCACTTGGTTCCAGGCTGGAAATTGAGTGGCATCTCAGCTAATAGTTTTACCTGCTCACTTAACGTTTGCTCCCAAGTGCCAACCTTGTTTGCCCTATATAGTGAATCAACATATGATTTTGGATTCCAACCGTATGAAATACCAGAAGTATGGGTCAGAAGATGTCTTATTGTCATATCGCTTTCTTGTGGTTCAATGCTACGATCGTTTGAATTGTAAACTTGAATCTTTTCAAACTCAGGGATATATTTTGAGACCTTGTCATCAAGATTAAATTTCCCTTCATCAAACAGCGTCATTAGTGCAACTGCAGTTATTGGTTTTGTCATTGAAAAAATTCTGACTATGGTATTTTCTTCAATAGGCTTTTGATTTTCCAAATCGGCAAAGCCAAAAAATTCGTTTTGTATGATCTTGCCATTTTTTAAAATCATTGTTGAAATTCCTGCCATTTTTCCACTATCTATATATTCTTGCATTTTTAAGTTGGCCAATTCCAGCGTATCACTGGAAAGTCCAACTGATTCCGGTGTCGCTATATTATTTCCTTGATTACATGACATTAAAAAAACAAGGATGCCAAAAAGAAAAATCTTCGTTATGTTATTTCTATTCATCGTATTATGATTTAAAAAAGAGTGGATTTTATTAATATTTTGTATAAATGTGCTCAATTTCACTGGGATCTACCATAAAATTCTTCAATGAGTAGCATCGATTTTTTCACATACTCGTCATAAAGCTTCCCCTTATTCATGCGTGATTGAGTTATAACGATTTTATTTTCAGGATCTACTCTCAGTATGGAGGAAGTGGCTGATCCATGTCCTATTATTTTATCACTCAGGATCGCCCTTTTTTTTCCATTTTTTTCATCAGTAATATACACATTCATGGGCGTAATGCCGATTCCCCATTCCTTATCCTTTATTTTAGGGAAATAATTATCGAGTTTAACCGGAAGAATAGCGTCGTATGTATCTACTGAAAAATAACTATTCTTGCCATAGGTTCCTTTGTTTAAAAGTAGTTGACCGATCACCGCCATGTCATATGCTGACGTTTTAGTACCATAAGCCAAATCCTCATCCAGCAGCGTATTTTTCAGTTCCAAAGGACCAAAAAGCTGCTCTTGCATCAAATGAAAAATACTTTTGCCCGATGTGATTTCCATGACTTTACCGGCAAGATTATATCCCATTCCATTGTACTTGTGGTTAGCGCCTGGCTCCAAATGTGGTAGCCACAATGCAAGTGAATTATCGAGCCATGGATTTTGAACGCCTCCAAAAGAACCATGACCCCAAAAACCTGTGATGTGCGTAAAACATTGTCTCAGGGTAATTGCTTTATTCCCGGCTACCGGGAAATCGGGAAGAAAAGTACCCACATAATCATCAATTGAAATGATTCCCTGATCAACAAATTGGGCAAATAATAATCCGGTATAAAGCTTGGTGATGGAGGCTATCTCCGTATGCTCTTCTTTAGTATATTTTCCTCTAAGATTTTCACCAAATGCATCGTGAAAAATGATTTTTCCTCCTTTTGCAATAAGCACATCAAATGGCTCTCCACTTTTCTCTGCCCACCCCATGCAAAGCTCATTCATTTGCTTATGAAATTCAGCATTACTTTCGCTTTCTGCCTGTGACATAGATTGAAGATTATTTCCACTTCCGCGGGATGCCTGCGGGACAGCAAGTATTTTGTATTTTTTTTCAACTCCCAATATTTTTTGCTTGAGTTTAATATGATAATCTCCATCCAAAATGATTGGAGTTTGTAGTGCGCCTGGAGCAAGATCCTTCTTATACATTTCATGGATGAAAGCCATCAGAATTGCTCCATCCTCATTATTTACTATGGAATGGAGTAGTATTCGCCCGGCATAGGATGAGATGGGTTCCTTGTTAACCTCCCATACCTTTGCCGGTATACTATCAAATGGAAAATAAGCTAGATCTGCTTTCATAAATTCACTCCAACCCTGCCACTCGCTTGGTGTACAAAATAGCGTTGCAGATCTGCGCATTACAATTCCATTTGCACCGGTAATTTCAGCATAGTATGCATATCTACCTGGACTATGTGGCTTATCTACCTCCTGTAAGTCAGTATCAAACCACCTTATATTTATGGCATAATCGCCACCAAAAAAATGCTTTGCTGTAATTGGTGAATTTAATTCCATTTCAGGAAACTTCCCTTTACTGAATCGAATAGTCAGTTCGGATTCAAAATTAAAACCGGGGATCAATTTGGCATCAAGAAAATTTGCCAAATCAATGATATCGCGTTGGTCATTTATACTTTCTTCTTGTGCGTATCCTGCTGAGAAAAAAAATAAAAGCAGAAACAGAATTTTGGGTTTTATTATCATAATAGAATGTTTGGAATTATTCAGGGGACCTCTAATAATTCATTTCTTTCAAAAAACAAAGAAAATGAATGGTTTGCAAGAGGGCGGAGCGTTAAAATATGTTTAGTAAACATTTTCAGCGAACGAGCCAGCTTGCAGGGTTGATTTGTAATAGCCATAGCTATTCCATAAAAAATATAACGCAGTCAAATCGTTTATTTTCTTTGTTCCCGCAGGGTCTTCAAAGTGTTTCAAATACGGCTTCAAATTTTCTTGCCTTATCCTGATAATGCTTCATAAATTTTCATTGTCTTTAAAACACGATGAAAATTTTGATGCGAATGAATTATTAGAGGTGCCCTTCATTTAATAATTTTCATTTTACGAGCCCAATCTTCCCATAGCACATTCATATTTTTTACTCTTTCGGGTTGCTCGGCAGCAAGATTCCGTATCTCAGTTCTGTCGGCTGCAAGGTTAAAAAGCTCCCATTTTCTGCCTTTTAAAGAAGCCATTTTCCAATCTCCAATTCGGACAGCCCTGCCTCCAACGTGCTCCCAGAAAAGTGTATCATGTGTGGTCAATATTTCCTGGTTAATCAGGGGGATTATGCTTTTCCCATCAATCTTTGAGGTCTTTTCATTATGGAAATAATCCGGATATTTCACACCGGCAATATCCAGGCACGTAGGAAGCAGATCCATGACATGTGCTACGCCATGATTAAGGGTATTCTTCTTCCCTTTTAGCCCTTCTGGCCAGTGTACAATAAATGGAGTATGGATGCCTCCTTCAAAGGACTCTTTCTTCCAATAGCGCCATGGAGTATTTGCAGCGCTAGCCCATGCATCACCCAGGTATCCCCACGTTAACTCACTTCCCGGTTGTTCCGGGTCATAATCAATCTCTGTACCGTCCCTGGTAAATCCGGGTCGATCATATCCTGGCAGATAGCCTCTTTCGTAAGAAGCTCCGTTGTCCGCTAAAAAGAAAATAATTGTATTCTCAAACTCACTCTTTTCTTTCAGTTTTTGAATAATCCGACCAATTCCCTGATCCATCCTGTCCACCATAGCGGCATGAGCAGCCATGTGATTTGCTTCTTTCTGTTTTTGCTCACAATTCTCCCATGATTTTCCAGATGTATTTTCAGGCAAAGAGTGTGTCTCCGTATCTATCAATCCAAATTCCAGTAAACGCTGATACCTTTCCTTCCTAAGCTCTTCCCATCCTCCAACGTAAGTATCTCTATACTTTTCAATATCATCAGGCAAGGCATGCAATGGCCAATGAGGAGCGGTATGTGCCACATAGAGAAAAAATGGATTTTCGTCTACCGTAAAATCATCGATCATGTCAAGTGATTTCTGTGTGATGAAATCTGTCATATAAAAATCCTCCGGTACTTCCGTGATGGGCTCTTCGTTGTGCACCAGGCTAAATGGATCAAAAAAATTGACGACTCCCCATATCACCCCCCAATGCTCTTCAAATCCCCTGTTGCTAGGATACGTCTCCAGAGGGGCAAATGGTTCATAATCTGCTTGATGGGCCATCCATTTTAATTGCTCAGCTTTAGGTGTAACAGGTTGGGTTTCTGAAAGATGCCATTTTCCAGCCATACCTGTATGATAGCCGTTTTCTACGAGAATTTCTGGGAGTGTGGGTGTATTTATATCGAGGTTGCGTCCGTTAATGGCTAATCCCACCAGGTGTTGGTATTTTCCTGTCATCAGTGAGGCGCGTGTTGGGCAACAACGGGCGCTATTATACATCTGGGTGAAACGAATTCCACCGGTTGCCAGCATATCCAGATTTGGGGTTTGAATCTCTCCACCATAACAACCGGGATCAGAATATCCCAGATCATCCGCCATAATAATGATGATATTTGGGCGATTATTACCATCGATCTTTTCTACAGAAGTACATGTGCAGCGTGCTATACTCAGCATTACTGAAATGGTTAAAAGTATTTTCATAGTTCTTCTAATTGATCTCCATTTCACACAAATCGCATTACTCCTAATCCAATAGTATCGAATGAGTCAGCTAATACCAAAAATCTGCTCCTGAACTGTTCCGGAATTTGTTCTCTCCCATTGTCATCTTGAGGGCTCCGAATACATTCATTACCCTGAGACAATCCGATCACTACAATATCCGGATCTGTGGTACAATTTTTTTATCAACCTCTTCTCTTTTTCAACCTTTTTAGTATTATCTCCACCAGGTGAGGAATTGAAATAGGTGTATTTCGTGGTGTCAATCGCTCCATTATGAAATACCTGCCAGCCATATCCATGATAATTATCTGTATTCGCTCCATAACTTACGCATAAGCCATAAAAAGTGACATGTATCCTTTGTTTTTCCTGTGCAACGGTAAGTAAGTCAATTCCTAAAATCAGGATTAGAAATATCAAACTCTTTCTCATTTTACAGTTTTTATTTACATAAACCCTCATATCGATAATTTATCAATCACGTCAAACATTTTAACAAGACAATGGATTAATGTAAAAATGTTTGTATAGCTTCTACCATGCTTATTATACTATAGTTTCGCACTGTATTGCCTTTGTGATATGATGTTAAATATCAGCAACTTATATAATGCCCCGAACTTCGAGTTTCATTGTGACTTCCCTGCCGGCAGGTAGGTTTGAACTGCTTTGTAGAATAGCCCTGCCTCTCCGGGTTTCACAGAGAGATAATTATTAGCGTATATGTCGGATTAATTTAAGCGACCCAAATTCGCTTACAAAGAAAACAATTTATTCCATTCGAGACTGCTAATATGGCTAACCAAAATTGACAATCTCACTTAATTTTATAGACCGTATAAAATCAATTTATTTCCATTAGTAGGTTATACCTAACCTGCATTTCTTATCTCCATTAGAACATTTTATTCAATCTTTTTCAATCCTTAATCTTTGACTCTCTTTTTCTATTCGCCGGAAGTATTGAATAATAATTGAACTATATTTACATTTTAAAGTAGAAAGATTTCAGGAAAAACTTTGCAGGATTATAATATTACTACACTTCAAAATGGGATCAGGATTGTCCACAAACAAATCCGGAATTCAAAAATAGCTCATTGTGGTTTTATTTTGGATATCGGAAGCAGAGATGAAAGTCCCAACCAACAGGGGTTGGCTCACTTTTGGGAGCATATGGCCTTCAAAGGCACTGAAAAGAGAAGGTCATTTCAGATAATAAATAAGTTAGACAACCTGGGAGGTGAACTAAATGCCTATACATCCAAGGAGTATATTTGTTTTTATGCTTCCATTCTTAATGATCATACAGAAAAAGCATTTGATCTGTTAACTGATATTACATTTAATAGTACATTCCCTGAAAATCAAATTGACAAAGAGAGAAATGTTATCCTGGAAGAGATGTCGATTTTTCAGGATGCACCGGAAGATGCTATTCAGGATGATTTTGATCAGTTGATATTCTCAGGCCACCCTCTTGGAAGCAATATTTTGGGAACAAAAGAAAGTGTACAATCGTTCCGGCAGAGTGATTTTTTCCATTTTATACATCATCATTTATGCACCGAAAGACTTGTTTTTTCTTCTGTAAGCAGTTTGCCATTTTCCAAAGTTGTACGAGTAGTCAAGAAATATTTAAATGATATTTCAAATTATAGGGCTCAGAAGTCAAGAAAAAAATTCGGAAATTATATCCCAAAAACCAAGCTGGAGAAAAAGCATATAATGCAAGCACATTGTGGAATAGGCACGATAGCCTATAATAACCTTGACTCAAAAAGACTACCCTTTTCCCTGCTCATCAATACACTTGGTGGACCTGCTATGAATTCACGACTAAATCTAGCCTTGCGGGAAAAATACGGGTTGGTTTACTCCATAGATGCGAATTATTCAGCATTCCATGATATAGGGTTAATGAGCATATTTTTTGGTACGGAGAGAAAGCAGTTATATAAAAGTGTCGATCTTGTAATTAAAGAATTGCGCAAGTTGGTGCACAAACCATTGGGAATCGGACAGTTGCATAAAGCAAAAGAACAATTTATAGGCCAGATGGCAATGGCAGAGGAAAATAATATTAGCCTAATGCTTATGCACGGAAAAAGTCTGCTCATCTATAATAAAATTGAATCATTTGATGATGTGGTTAAAAAAATAAGGAGTGTTACTTCAAACGAATTATTTGATATCGCTCATGAAATATTCAATGAAAACAAATTGAGTTTTTTATATTTTATCCCAAAAGATTAATCGCCTATGTCAATAGTAGCGACAGGAATAGAAAAGTACGTTGCCGAACACACATCAAAGGCAAGCAATATTCTTAATAAAATAGAACGTGATACTTATCTGAAATCGGTGTATCCAAGAATGCTTTCCGGAAATGTGCAAGGCAAATTTATTTCGATGGTATCAAAAATGATACAACCAAAAAATATTTTAGAAATTGGCACATTCACTGGATATTCCGCTATTTGCCTTGCAGAGGGCTTAATGGAAAATGGACATTTGCATACCATAGAAATTAATGAGGAGTTAAAAGAACAAAACCAAAAATATTTTAAAGAGGCGGGTGTTCAACAAAAAATTACCACGCATTTTGGAAATGCCTTAGATATCATTCCTCAACTTGGCATTCAATTTGATTTAATATTCATTGATGCAGACAAAATTAATTATTGCAGGTATTACGAATTAAGTATGAAAAATCTTAATGTAGGTGGATTCATTTTAGCAGACAATGTTTTATGGAGTGGTAAAGTCCTTTCAGGCAAATCTGGCAAAACGGATAAAGATACGCTGGCTATACAAGAATTCAATGATAAAATTCAACAAGACCCACATGTTGAAAATGTAATGATACCATTGCGAGATGGAATGTCACTAATTCAAAAAACATGTTAAAATATATTTTTTCAATATTTCTTCTATTTATTTTTATTTCCTCGCATGGCAGTCCAAAAGTTCCAGCCAACTATAAATTTGCAGGCATGGAGTTGGCAATCAATGAGGCTGCGAGAAAGCAAATTCAGCTAGATGTTGACGCCCTTCATAGAAACGAAACATATCTCAGAAGAAAAGTAGAAAAAATAGATTTATTTTTTCCAATAATCGAACGGGTATTCAAAGAGGAGAACTTGCCGGATGACTTCAAATACCTAACTATTCAAGAAAGCGCATTAATTTCAGATGCAGTCTCGTCATCAAACGCGGTGGGCTTTTGGCAATTCAAAAAAGCATCTGCTATTGAAGTCGGACTTCGAGTCGATGGCTATGTGGACGAAAGAATGCATATAACAGCTTCAAGTCGCGCGGCAGCAAAATATATTAAGAAAAACAATTTCTTATTTAATAATTGGGTTTATGCACTTTTAGCCTATAATACTGGCCCTACAGGCGCTAAAAAACACATTGACAATAAATATCTTGGAAAGAGTAAAATGGACATTACCAAGAAAACGCATTGGTATGTTAAAAAATTTCTTGCGTATAAAATCGCATTTGAAAATGAAATCCATAAAAACCACTCTCCTGCCCTAAGCCTCTACGAATATGAAAATACTCAAAACAAATCATTGAAGGAGATATCAGATCATTTCGGAATAGAACTTCAAACAATCAGCGACTACAATAAATGGTTAATAAAAGGCAACATCCCTTCTGACAAAACCTATTTTGCAATTATTCCAGTATCCCCTCAAGATCTTGTAGCACAAAAATTATTGAAATTGAATGATGAAACCTTTGAAACGGAGGAAGTGAAATCAAAAATAGTATTCCAAAGTTCCTATGAATCTATTTCAAATTTTGATTTTAAAATAAATAAAGATTATCCAATTATAAGTAAAAACAAAGTCTCAATAAAAGTTAAAATAAATGGGACTCCAGGTTTTGTAGCTTCTTCATCAGACGATCTAAACTCTGTTCTTTCAAAGTTTGGCCTATCATCAAGTAAGTTTTTAAAATACAACGACATGACTTCCATAGATAAAATAAATGAAGGTCAAGTGTATTATTTACGAGCAAAAAAATCAAAAGCCAAAATTCATTTTCATGTGGTAATTCCAGGAGAAAACGCATGGTCTATCTCCCAGAAATATGGGTTAAAGATTAAAAAACTATTGACAAAAAACCGGATGAAAGAAGAAAAAGAATTGAATCAGGGCATGGTAATGTGGCTTAGATTTATCCGACCTGCAAATATTCCTGTTGAATATAAAAAAAGCAATGCTCAGAATATGGTGATAAAAAGTATTCCAAATGAAATTGAATATTCGCACCCGATCCTTCAGTCTGAAAATGACGGAAAATCAACGGGGAATTTAGAAATTCATAATGCCAAGCCAAACACAGAACTAATTGAGACAGTATATTTGTTTGAAGAATTAAACGATAACACTGATTTCATTAATGAAAATAGTTATGTGGATTTAAAGAAGGAAACTACTAAAGTTAATTCAGATGATGTTGAAAACAATTTGGTTGTTAAAACATCATACGAAAAAAATAATATTAAAAAAGAAGGTTTATATCACATTGTAAAATCGAGTGAAACTTTATTCAGTATATCCAGAGCATACGGCATACACATCGAAGAATTGAAGCAGTGGAATCGCATGAGTGAGCAGGATATATTAGAAATTGGACAATCAATTTTAGTTAAAAAACCATCCAATAGTAACGTGTCCGCTACAAAAACGTATGCTATTATTCAATATAAAACCCATACAGTTAAACAAAAGGATACCCTTTACAGCATTTCAAGGCAATATGACATTTCCATAAAAGAATTAATGGAATTAAATAATAAAGAATCCTTTACGATCAAAGAAAGTGAAGAGCTAAGAATTAGGGCGATTAATTAAAAATAAATTTACCTAAAAAATAGAAATTCAGACATTAAATTTAGATTTCCTTCAAATATTACCTGACCAAAAATTTCGTATCCCGTAAATCATAAATTATAATTATATTTGCTTCAAATAATACAGTTTTAAATACAATTTGTAATATTTACATTGAAAGATTTACAACGATATTTATGTAGTATATGAAATCACAATCAGGAAGGAAATGAAAATGGAGAACAAAATTGATTTAGTAATGCTTGTTGATGATAATGATACAGATAATTTCATCAGCAGACGTATTATAGAAATCACCAATTTTGCAAAAAATGTAGAAATCAAAAATTCCGGAAAAAGCGCCTTAGAATATCTTGATATAAATAAGGAGAGTCCTGATAAATTGCCTGAATACATTTTTTTGGATATAAATATGCCCATCGTTGATGGATTTGTATTTCTTTATGAATTTGAAAAATTCAACTCCTACCTTCGCAATAAATGTAAAGTTATTATTCTTTCCAGCTCGGATAATAAAAGAGATATTGACAAAATTGTCAATAACGACAATGTTATTAAATTTATAACTAAGCCGCTCACCGAAAATGCTCTCGAAGAAATCAAATCATTGGCATAAATAATTATTTTTGGGTTACCCATTCAGTCACGTAACCAAATTTATAAATGTGTATTTTTATATGGTTTACCTAATATTTCAGTGATATTACTTCCGGTAAACTTTGGCAGTCAATTCTGCTGAAAATTAATGGTTTGAAAACTAAACGGGTAACCTATTATATTTTTAATCTTTAGCTAATCCACTATATGTAAGCGCTGCTCCAGCTAGGGATAAATCCTTTAACAAATTGGCCATTGCCATTTGCATTGCCATTTGATCGCCACCCACTATAGTTGGAATATGAATTGATAATACAAAAATGATCAGCAAACATCCCAATAGTAAAGAAGCTAATTTTGCCTTCTTTTGAATAATTATACTCACTGAAGCTAAAATAAGTGCTAAACCTGTAATATACACCCATATTACTCCACCAGGTATTGGCACCATTCCCGCCATATCACCTCCTGCCATAAAATGCATAAGTCCAAAAATTGCAAACGGAATGGCATACAAATACCTCCCTAAAGTGTTAGTTAAGAAATTCATAGTTTAATAATTAAGGTTAAGTAATGAAGAAATGATTAATATGTTAAATTATGTTTGCTTAAGTTAGTTTAAAATAAACCAGAAACAAAATTCGCAACTAATCCCTCAAACGTAGGCATCTTTGAATTTCCTCGGCTAAAATCTCCACCTAATAGATGAAATGCAACAACCATATTTATGCATGCACAGAACGATTTTCTTAAAATGGTTTGAGCTTTGTATCGTAAGCGCATTGCATTTTATCCTTTCAATAATTCACTCCTTAAATAACTGACTGTATTATTTTGGATCAACTAGTTTATATAAGAAATTCGTGAAGATTTTAAATATATGGCAAAAAGAGAAAAACGAAATAAAAACAGGGGTTCAGCCGGAAACAATCATAAAACAAGCGAAGATTTTTTAATAAAAAACCAAAGAAAAGTTGGAATTATAAAAATGGCCTCGGGACTTCAATACCAGATTATTAAAGAAGGAGAAGGAGACCACCCAACAGAGGATTGTACTGTAATCATTCATCAACGGTGCATCCTATTAAATGGAAAAGTAATTGCGGATACCTACAAGGAAAATAAACCGGATGAATCGCCTATACATGAATTAATTGAAGGGTACCGTGAAGGTTTGATGCTTATGAAAAAAGGTGGGAGATCAAAATTATTTATACCATCCGAGTTGGCGTGGGGTAAAAAAGGTACAGGGAATAAAATTCCACCAAATGCCCTTCTGATTTTTGATGTTCGTCTTGTGGATTTCTGGTGAATTTATAAATTCCAGAATATAACCTTAGCTATATTTATACTCCCTATTAATCAATTTTGTATCAATCATGGATTCACAAGCTAAGATTAGCGCATTTTTCTCGCGATGAGAAATAATAATCGGAGCAAACCCACGTGACAATTTGTTGAATATAAAATTTATCCAATTGCGGACTCCTTTGAAGTAGAATCTTAAAAGAGACTAAGATTCAATTAACCAAAAAAGTTCAAGAATTTTCTTCGTGAATCATGGACAATCGGATTGTTTAATGCAGCATATTCAAAACCATCTTCCCACCATTGAGACATTTGATTCGGATCAAATATCAACACATTGTTCGCTAACTCATTGGGGATATAGTAATAATTTATTTTGATTCTTTTGTCTTTACCTTCAAAATTTGCAATGTCAATATTATCAACAGATATCTGATTGATCATGAACGAGAAAGAATTCAGAATTAATTCAAGTGCATTTCTGGAGGAAATAATTTTCGAAGATTTCTCTTGTGTTCGCAATACTATTGCATCAATTTCCAGCGCTCCCATCTCTATTGCCTTTTTTATAGGAATAAAAATTCCAAGTCCGCCATCAGCATAGTCACAACCATATTTTCTGACCAGGGACATAAAGGGCACCATGTTGGATGAAGCCCACACCCAATCACAAAAATCAAGATAGTGGCATTTGTCTGATTGTTTATATTCTACATTACCTCGACTAAGATTGGCAACGGAAACTACTACCTTTTTATGGCTATTGTTTAATTCAACAAAATCAGAAAGTGTAAAACTTTGGCGAATCAGTTTTCTTAAATTTTCACTTTCTCCAAGCGTTTTTTTATTTTTAAGAAACATTCGCAGAATGCTCAGATGGTTTATCCTGACTTTATATGTACCGTCATTATTTTTATAATACTTGAACGGATTTGAGCTAAAAATTTTTTCCTGAGTCACAGTAGAAAATACCTCTTTTATCTCATCAACTTTTCCTATTGAAAGTAATGGCAAAAGTAAACTGCCTGTAGATGTACCCAGAAATAGGTCATAATTATATTTTAACTCCTTAATTAGATATTCCGCTATTCCACCAGCAAATGCTCCTTTATTTCCTCCCCCGGATATGACTAATGCTCTCATAGTTAAAAAGAAAATTAAAATAAGATCAATTATTAATATAACACATAAAACAGCAATTAAAGTCTAAAAAAATGATACAAATGTCACCTATGCAATTTTCAGCGACCAAATACAGGTTTTGTTAAGACAGTCCGGAAGTTTCAAATTATATCAAATCAGGAAGTTTCACAAAATGAAAATAAGGCAGCTTTATAAGTGGTATAATTGCTGCCAAATATGTTATTGAACACAAATCACAAATAATTTGTGTTAATTTTTAGGTAAACAACCTCAGGGAAAACCCCCAGGCATTGTTTACCAAACACAACTCTCCTGTACGTATTTTGCACTACTCACAATAGGATAAAGCAACAGTGTCCATTATGACTCTTGTGGATATACTTACAATCTTGTGACATCGAGTCACAAGATTGTAAAACGAGGCAAGCCTCGAGGCATTAAACCTTTGTTAGAGTAAAGTAGAAATAGTTATCTTTTTTTAAAGCCTATTTTGTCATAATGCCTCCATCGACCGTTATGGAGGTACCAGTTATGAAAGAAGAATCTTCAGAAGCCAGAAATAAAGCAGCTTTTGCCACATCTTCCGGGGTGCCAAGTCTATCTAAAAGGGTTGCTGTAGCTGCCTCTGCCACTGCCTTTTCCGGATCAGGAAAAGCTTTTGCCGAATTCCAAATCAGGGGTGTATCAATCGGTCCGGGACAAATCATGTTTGCGCGAATCCTTGGTCCATAATCCAGAGCAATTTGTTTTATTAATGAGACCAGAGCGCCTTTTGATGCACAATAGGCAGCGTGATTGGGAAAACTTTTAAAAGCTGCAATTGATCCGTTTACGATCAAATTACCA
>SMVB01236347.1_pt1 | contig 13675 bp, 11 predicted proteins | sample 2456461 | NCBI WGS metagenome assembly SMVB01 (sample SAMN11095934, study PRJNA526329) | marine sediment metagenome | biome: Marine sediment; feature: Surficial sediment; material: Deep marine sediment; isolation source: Hadal surficial sediment | place: Pacific Ocean | collected 2014-05 | depth...
ACGACGTTTTTAGCCAAAAATGATCAATAATCGCTAATTTTGAACAATTAATACAAAATTTTTAAATAAGCCTTGCCAGATCGATATAGTATAGTTGGGAACAAATTCTTCAAACAACAATATTATAGTAGGTATCGTTAAATATACATCCCCGGCAGCCATGGACAGATCCATAGACAGAAAGCAATATAGAATCTAAATATGCGTAAGAGAATAGCCAAATTCATCTTCAAAACTCTACTTTGGTTCGTTGGATTAAGCGTTTTATGGGTTTTACTCTATAAATATGTGCCTGTACCCTATACACCTTTGATGGCAATACGTTCTCTGCAAGGAGATTCAAACTACGTAAACAAACATGATTGGGTACCCCTTTCAGATATTTCACAGGAGATACAACTTGCGGTAATCTGTGCCGAAGACCAGAGATTTTTGAATCACAGGGGATTTGACTATAAAGCCATTAAAGAGGCTTATGAAAGCAATAAAAATGGCATATCACTAAAAGGGGGAAGTACCATTTCTCAACAAACAGCGAAGAATGTTTTTCTTTGGCCCGGACGCAGTTGGCTGCGAAAAGGAATGGAGACTTATTTTACTTTTTTAGTTGAAACGATATGGAGTAAAGAGCGAATCCTGGAAGTTTACCTCAACAACATTGAGATGGGTGATGGGGTTTTCGGCGTTGAAGCTGCGGCCGGTTATTGGTTCAATACTACTGCCAGCGACCTTTCACAACACCAAGCTGCTGCTATAGCAGCGATTTTGCCAAACCCCAGAAATTATAGGGCCTCTCCCAGAACCAACTATATAGAAAAGAGAAAACAGTGGATCATACGGCAAATGAATAACTTTGGAAATCTTGATCTAAAGGAAGAATGACCTCACTCAAGAGAAAATACTTTCATGTAAATAATCAAGAAATCAATCTTTTACCGCACTGTTTACTTTCTCCGGCAATACTTCATAGCCCATATTATACAGCGTAAAACCAAAAATATCGACGTATTGTTCGATCGTTTTAGTTACCGGCGTTCCCGCTCCGTGGCCCGCATCGGTTTCAATTCGGATCAATACCGGATTATTTCCTACTTGTTTTTCCTGTAATTCAGCAACAAATTTAAAACTATGAGCCGGAACCACCCGATCATCGTGGTCCGCAGTTGTAATAAGAGTGGCGGGATAACTAGTCCCGGCTTTTACGTTGTGTACGGGAGAGTACCCTATTAGGTATTTAAACATTTCTTCGCTCTGCTCGGCAGTTCCGTAATCATAAGACCATCCTGCTCCGGCGGTAAATGTGTGATAACGCAGCATATCAAGAACGCCTACCGCGGGTAATGCCACCTTCATCAAATCCGGACGTTGAGTCATAGTGGCACCTACCAATAATCCTCCGTTAGATGCACCACGAATCGCAAGAAAATCGCTGGAAGTGTAACGGTTGTCGATAAGATACTCTGCCGCAGCAATAAAGTCGTCAAAAACATTTTGCTTTTTCATCTGTGTTCCCGCATCATGCCATTCTTTTCCATACTCCCCACCTCCACGTAAGTTAGGCACGGCATAAATACCGCCTTGCTCCATCCATACTGCATTAGCGATGCTGAATCTGGGGGTCAGGCTTATATTGAAACCGCCATATCCGTATAAAATAGTTGGATTTTTCCCATCCATTTGAATACCTTTTTTGTGAGTGATGATCATAGGAATCTCAGTGCCGTCTTTAGATGTGTAAAACACCTGATTGCTTTCGTAGTCCTCGGGATTAAAATCTATTTCCGGTTTGCGATATAATTCGCTGCTGCCGTTGTCAACATCGTATTTATAGATTCTTTCGGGTGTCACATAATTAGTGAAGGAATAGTACATTTCTTTTTCTTCTTTTTTAGCGCTGAAGCCATTGGCACTGCCAATGCCCGGGAGTTCTACTTCACGCACTAACTTTCCGTCGTAATCGTATTGAAGTACTTTGGAAACTACATCCACCATGTATTCGGCGAAGATATAGCCACCGCCCGTACTCGGACTCAATACATTTTCAGTTTCAGGGATAAGGTCCACCCAATTCTCGGGAGTTGGATTCGAAGCATCCACGGTAACAATTTTTCCATTGGGAGCATCCATATTGGTAACTATGTATAATTTGGAACCCACATTTTCGATAACATACGAATCGGTATCGGTATGATCCAAAATGGGCACGAATTTGCTAACAGGATCTCCCAGGTCTTTAATAAATAATTTATTTCCTGAAGTGGAATTACTGGCGGTTAGCACCAAGTACTTATAATCCTCCGTAGGACTGGAAAAAACGTAACGATGCTTTTCAGCAGGGGTTCCTCCAAAGATCAATTCATCCTCTTCTTGGGTATCTCCCAACTTATGATAATAAACCTTATGTTGATCTGTTTTGGCAGAAAGTTCGCTACCCTTGGGCTTGTCATAGCTAGAGTAGTAGAAACCTTCATTTGCCAGCCAGGAAACAGCGCTGAACTTGAGATCGCGAATGGTATCTTCTATGATCTCTTTTGTTTCGGCATTCATCACCAACAATTTTCTCCAATCACTTCCTCCTTCGGAAATAGAATAGGCGGCCAATTTTCCATTTTCTGAAAAACTTATACCACCCAATGAAATAGTGCCATCTTCTTTAAATGTGTTCGGGTCCAGGAAAACTTCCGCGGAACCCGGGTCATCGCTGGTTTTATACCGATAGATCACATATTGATTTTGCAGGCCATCGTTTTTATAGAAATAGGTGTAATCACCTTCTTTAAAAGGAGATCTAACTTTCTCATAGTTCCACAAACTGGTCAATCTGTCCTTCAACTCATTTCGAAATGGAATGGTGTCCAAATATGCAAAAGTTACCTCGTTTTGGACTTTTACCCAGTTCTCAGTCTCTTCGCTCATATCGTCTTCAAGCCAACGATAAGGATCATTGACCCGGGTTCCAAAATAAGTGTCGACGGTATCCACTTTGTCTGTTTTATGGTAGGTCACGGAAGTAGTTTCTTTATGGGGTTCTTCTTTGCAGGCAACAAGACTAAGAGCGCACAATATTGGAAGGATAAGTTTTTTCATAGTATGATTATTAACAGCTGTGAATGTAGTAAACTTGAATTAGCCACAAGTTTTAAATATGCGAGTGTTTTATTCGATCAGGCCTGAAACATAGGGCGATACCATCTCCAGTATTTATAGATCAAAACAATATTGATCAGAACAATAATAATGGCTACCCAGATGTCTGAAATGTCTAAAAACAAATGAAACAACAAAATATTAAATGAAATAGGAGCCAAAAGGATAAGCGCAAAAGGCACCCATTTTTTTAACAATAACAACAATCCAATAACAACTTCAAGCAAGGCCACCACATAGAATACATACCCTGTATTTTGTAATGATTCAATGAAATTGGCAGCCGCAGGTGGCATTTCAAACATAGGCATAAACCCTAAAAATTTATTTAAACCAAAAATGATAAGCCCTAAGGCCAGAATAAAACGAAGGATCGTAGTAAATGATGATTTCATAAGATGAGTTAGTTGATTGGACATTAAATATACTCAATAAATAAAACACCGTCCAGCTTGAAGGGGACGGTGTTTTTATAATTAATTTCCAAATTTATTCGGAAGAACGTATATTTATTTCTTTATGAAACGCTGTGTTTTAATTGTTGTGTTATCAAAAACACGAAGGATATAATTTCCTTGCGCCAGGCTTGAAACATCCACAAAATCTGAAGTAAGTCGGGCGTTCATCACTCTTTTCCCCGTCACATCGAATACGGTAAATATAGGGTCATCAAAATCTGTCAGGTTTCCTAAATTCAATATATCTTGAGTTGGGTTTGGATACAGAATTAAGTTGTTCACCAGGGTATCTTCCAGGCCTAAAGTAAAGCCTTCAATAATGGTAATGGTTTGGTTCACATCTTGGTTTTTTAATACGTCTATAGTCCCCGAAGGCCAATAAATAGTAATTGATAATATTTCCGGATCTGTACCTACACCGAAATGTGTGTTAAGACTACTCATGTATGAAAATCCTTCCCCACTTCTTACATCTCTTATTTGTGTTCCTGAAGCGGTTACTATCTCTACACGAGCCCCCAAACCATTGATATTGCTTTCCACACCAACGGTATTGAGTTTTAGCCAGTTATTGGAGTTACCATTGTTATAGTAAAGATTTCCATTGGCAAATGCATCGATAAAACCATCATCATTGAGATCTCCTAAACTCCCGTTGTTTCCGGGAAGGGCACCAGCCATAACGGTAAAGGTTAAATTTCCGTTGCCAAAAAGAATATTTCCGTTAGAAAGTATATCGGCATTGCCGTCGTTGTCAAAATCATAGGTTGCATTTTCAATTCCTGTTGCGTTGAAAGTTAAAAGTCCCGAACCGCTTATAACATCGGTAAAGGTTCCATCGCCATTATTGCGCATCAATCTATGAAATCCATCGTTGAAGTTACTAGCGCCTATCCACGCATCCATATCACCGTCATTGTCATAATCTGCCCAGGCAGAAGACCAGGTTTGCATATCGTCTTCAAGACCTGCTGCGTTCCCTATCTCGGTATAGGTTCCATCGCCGTTGTTCTCATGCAATTCGTTTTGACGTCTTTCTAGTCCACCACCACATTTGGCTTGAAACATATCTACGTCACGGTCGTTATCAAAATCGATCCACACACTTCCGTAGTGACCACCACTAGGATAATCTCCAATACCTCCCTGTACAAAAATAAGGTTTCCATTTCCATCGTTTATATAATATACATTAGGCTCAACATCGTGACTAACAAAGGCATCCAAATGGCCATCATTATTGATGTCCACAAAGTTAGATCGTTGCGAGAATACATATTCCGGCCCCGAAATCTCAGTGTACTGTGTTCCGTTTGAATTCGCTCTCATAAATGTTACGCCACTTCCTCCACCGTATAACAGATCGGTATATCCATTGCGATCATAATCTGCGGCAGCCAGGCTCCAGGACGGACTATAATCTGCGGGAGTTGTTACTATGTTTACTTCGTTAAGTGATCCATCGGGTTGTTGATAGTAAATTTGAATATTCGTTGATGTAATGGAAACGACATCGTCCAAAAAGTCACCATTCATATCCACTAATGCCCGATTCGATCCCGTAGTGGAAATACTCTGGGAAGTAAATGTAATCTGTGCTTGAAGCAGGTGTGAGCAGGCTATAAGCAATCCGAGTAAAATAATTTTTTTCATAATAAATTCAATTTTAATTTAATTTGTTAATTGCAGTTTTGGGTTAAGGAATTGATCCATTCCTCAATTAATGCAACACTCTCTTCGTGTTGTATGGTTCTTCCAAGAAGCGGCATTCTGTATTGTTCTTTGTTGGTACTCATTCTGAAAAATAAAACAGAATTATCCGGATCTCCGGCGTCGACGATCTTTGCGCCTTCAAGTCCGGGTATAGTGGTATCCGGATCTATACAAATCCCTAGATTATCCGGATCCTCACTAAGATCAAAAGCAAAGCGAGGAGATCTGTAATCACAATGACCACTATCCGAGTGACAACTGGCACAATTTATATCTAAGTAAGATCGCACTCTTAAATTCAAAGATTCAGTTGGATCATCCCATCTTACCACTGTGTTTATAGTAGTTGGGACATTGCTTTCAAGATATCCCATTTCGATCCATTTTGTCAATTGATTGCTTTCGCCTTCGGGATAAACATAGTTCGAATTGAGACTTTGAGGTTTCAAACCTATAGGCGCATTTTCTAAAAAAGACTTATGACATGTAAAACATTCAGAACTTGCAGGAATTCGATAGTTCACTGTTTTGCCGACTCCATTTTCTATCCATTCTATCAACACAAAACCACCGTCGCCGGTTGTGTCTAAAAAGGCTTCATTTTGTGCCTCATTCCAAATGTAGTTTGCAAAAATCCAGCCTTCGGCTTTTTTGATCAATAACCGGGTTTCTATAATTTGAGTGAGGTTGTCCGGCAGCACATTGTTATAAAAAAAGCCTTTTATTAAAACACTTCCTACGGGAAAATTAAGCGGATCAGCATCTCCCACATATTCTGCCTTTACACCGTTAGGCATCCAGACAAACCGCTTTTTGTGAGCGTAATCTGAAAATAATTGGCTAATAGGTTCATATGGCAGAACACCATACACGGGATTCTGGTCCGCAATATTTCCGGCAAAGAAATTATAATCAGTAAGTTTTGGATAGGGGACTTGGGTGATGTCAAAATTCACCGGAGAGAACGGCAGCACGGTAATGGTCACGATCGCACTCGCACAGCTATCTCCCAAAGAATCACAAATAGTGTATTGAAAAGTGTCTTCCCCTGTAAAACTTATATCGGGCGTATAGCGAATTAGATCGTCCAAAACACTGGAAGTTCCGTTGTCGATTATCTGAACAGCACCGGTTTGCGGATTAGATAATGTTAGCATACCATCCGAAGGAACATTAGAGTCGTTTGCAAAAATGGCAATATCAATGGTTCCATTTTGAAACACTTGTCCTGTATCTGCTCTTGTTGTTATGACCAAGGCCACATAATCATTGCCGCTATCGTCTTTATTACAAGAGATAACCACAAATAGCATGGACAAAACAATTAAAAATTTTGCGTAGGACTTATTCATTTCGAGGTGTTCTTCAGCAATTTTATAAACAAGGCGGATCATTACCGTGGTAAAAATCCCCTAAATGTAAGAAAAACTTTTATTTTATGCCTATTAACACACCCTTTATGGGAATTTTATGAGAAAAGTGAGCGATACGGCTCCCAATACCATTGAATAAGGTAACTTTTTCTAGTGTGAGACGTATTGTAGGGCCAATAATGGATAAATTCACAAAAGTCCTGATCCTATATGTAGAATAACTTGATACATATTCATGAGAATTTTGATTTCATAAACTCTTATGAGCGAAGTTTTTTACACCAGTGCATGATTCATCAAATATTCGGCAATTTGAATAGCGTTGGTCGCTGCACCTTTTCTAAGATTATCGCTTACTATCCACAAATTTAAAGTGTTAGGCTGTGTTTCATCACGACGAATTCGACCTACAAATACATCGTCTTTGTTCTGGGCATAAATAGGCATGGGATAGGTATTGGTTTCGGGATTGTCTTGCAAAGTGACCCCCGGAGTATCGTGTAATAATTTTCGAATATCACTCACGGCAAAGTCGTTGATAAACTCCACATTTACGGATTCACTATGACCTCCGACGGTGGGTATTCGTACTGCGGTGGCTGAAACTGAAAATGTTCGATCATCCAATATTTTTTGTGGTTCCCTCGCTAATTTCATTTCTTCTTTGGTGTAACCATTCTCTTCGAATTCATCACAATGTGGCAACGCGTTTTTATGGATCGGATATGGATAGGCCATTTCCCCACTTTGTCCGGCAATCTCGTTTTCAAGCTGCTGAACGGCTTTCACCCCCGTGCCGGAAACCGATTGATAAGTAGAAACCACTACACGTTTCATTTGATACTTTTTATGAAGCGGCGCCAAAGCCATCACAAGTTGAATGGTCGAACAATTAGGATTGGCGATTATTTTGTCTTCTTTCGTTAAAATAGCGGCATTTATTTCCGGAACTATCAGTTTTTTGGTCGGGTCCATACGCCAGGCGGACGAATTGTCTATAACGGTGGTTCCAACGGCAGCGAATTTTGGCGCCCATTCCAATGAAACGTCACCGCCGGCCGAGAAAATAGCGATGTCCGGTTTTGCATCAACCCCGGCTTGCAGACCCAAAATTTTATGCGGCTTACCTCTAAAAACCAATTCAAGCCCTACAGATCGTTCTGAAGCCACAGGAATCAGTTCTTTAATTGGAAAATTCCGTTCGTCGAGTAATTTCAACAATACGCTTCCAACCATCCCGGTGGCGCCAACGATGGCTATCTTTTTATCATGGCTATTTTTCATCAGGCGTATTCTTTTAAATTATCGAATTACAAAATTACAACGAAAAAAAAGACCATCCCACTCATAGCGGGATGGTTTTGTTAAAAATGTAGTAGTGTAGCGGTCGTTTTATCTTATTATTCTTTCAATAGATCAAGTATTTCAGTAAGCAAGTCATTGTCTGACGGACCGGCTAGAGCTTCTTCAGCAGGGGGTTTTTCTACAAATCACTCGTTTCACCCGTTGTGATATGGCGGTCAATAGTTCGTATGAAATACTGCCCATGGCTTCTGCTAATTCCACTGCCGTTTGATTTTCTCCAAGAATTATGACCTCGTCGCCTTCTTTGCAATCAACACCTGTAACATTCACCATCAACATATCCATACACACATTGCCAATGATAGGTATTTTTTTTCCATGAATGAGTACGCTCCCTATTTCATTGCCCAATTGACGTGAAATACCATCGGCATGACCCAAGGGGATCGTGGCGGTTTTTTCATGTCCTTTCGCGCGATAGGCTCGGTTGTAACCCACGGTCTCACCGGGCTCTATTTCGTGAATTTGTGAGATAACCGATTTTAAAGTAGCTACAGGCTTCAGATGTTTATCCTCTACTTCGGAATTTCCATATCCATATAAACCGATTCCAGTGCGGACCATATCAAAATTTGCCTCAGGATAATTGATGATAGCAGAGGTATTGCTTTGATGTAACAAAGGAGAATACCCCAGTTTTTGGATCACTTCTTCGGAAATACGTCTGAATTGATTTATCTGCTGAAGTGTAAATTCACGTTCCTGAATATCTTCACTCGCCGCCAAATGTGAGAAGAGAGATACTGCTTTAACCGTTTTTGTTCGGACTAAATTTTCCACGATCCAATCTATATCCGTATCCAAAAACCCAAGTCGGTTAAGACCTGTATTGAATTTTATGTGTACAGGATAGTTCTCTTGCGCTTTTTCTTCCGCAGCACTCACAAAGGCCTTAAAAATTCGGTTGCTATAAAGAGTGGGCTCCAGACATCGGTCGATGAGGATCTCAAAATTATCAGGTTGTGGATGCAGCACCAAAACAGGAGTTTCAATCCCTGCGTCACGTAACGCTACACCTTCATTTACATAGGCGACAGCGAAATAATCAACACCCAACCGGGCTAATTCTTCAGCTGCCTGAACAGCATCACTACCATAGCCAAAGGCTTTCACTATGGCCATAACTTTGGTCCCGGGATTCAGTTTAGAAGTAAGGTATCGATAATTATGAGCCAAGGCGTTTAGGTCGATTTCAAGAACTGTTTCCTTTGTGTTGCTACCTCCTGAAGTCATTATTGCGTTTGATTTTTGGAAGGGATTTGCTCCGGATCTTTTACCTCCATGGTTCGCACCTTTTCCCGAAGGAGGGCCTTATAAAATGCAGCACGACTAAGCGGTTCGTAATCTTCGGTTTCACCCAAAAGCACCAAATCATCACTTTCTGATATCCTGTAACTATAATTAGCCAGATTTCCGGTACGGGTACAAACCGCATGTACCTTGGTCACATATTCTGCCGTTGCCATCAATGCGGGCATAGGGCCAAAAGGGTTTCCTTTGAAGTCCATGTCGAGTCCGGCAACTATCACACGCATCCCCTGGTTTGCAAGGTCATTGCAGACTTTTACGATCTCATCGTCAAAAAATTGAGCTTCGTCAATTCCAATCACGTCACAGCCATCTGCCAATTTTGGGATATCAGCAGCTGCCGGGACAGATGTAGAGCGAATTTCGTTACTATCGTGAGAAATAACTTTATCATTGTCATAACGATTATCAACAGAAGGCTTGAAGATCTCCACTTTTTGACGCGCAAATTTAGCACGCTTTAATCGTCGGATAAGTTCTTCCGTTTTCCCTGAAAACATCGAGCCGCAGATCACTTCGATCCACCCAAACTGCTCTTTTTGATTTACTGTATTTTCGAGAAACATAACTTACTTTTAGAATAAAATGCAATTCTTTGACGTTTACATAAAGGATGCGTAAATTTAACAAAACAAAAAATGAAGATGGCATTTTAATTTTAAAAAGTTATGAAAAAGCAATTGCAGTCTCGAATTAAAAGTCTTGCACAGCAAATACTTTCGGAGAATGACAGCAGCGATACCCCGAAAATGAAGGAAACAGCTCGTAAATTGTACGAACTATTGGCGGTACTTGAATATTTGGAAGTTCAGCTATTGGGAAATGACGAGAATATGCCTGAAAAAGAGTCATTGGACTCCAAAACTTACCGGGAGAATAATTGGTTCAAGGAACCCGAACCGGTTCCACAACCGGAGGACCAGGAAGAGTTGATCGAACCGGTGATGGAGAAAATAAAGGATCTCGTCGCACAAATGCCGGAAGAGTCTCAAAAAGTAGATGCGCTATTGGAAGAAGTACTTCCTAAGAAGACATATCACAAAAACGAGTTGGAACAATTTGCTTCCGACTTTCGGGAAATGCCTGTTTTTGAACGAAAAGACGATGTGGCAACAAAGGTAAAAACAGATGCTTTAATAAAAACCGGATCTGAAGAAAACGAGAGTCCTACCAATAATGATGTGGATAGACCCAAATCTCTTAATGAGACACTGGCGAATGGTCTGAATATTGGCCTCAACGACCGTTTGGCATTCATTAAGCATCTTTTTGAAGGTAAGACGGAGGATTACACACGGATACTTTCACAAATTAATACCTATAACACATTTGAGGAAGCTGAATCTTTTATCAAAGGAAAGGTAAAACCCGACTATAATAATTGGTTGGACAAAGAGGAATACTCCAAACGGTTTATGAAAATTATTGAAAAGAATTTTAGTTAATTTCGTCCGCCAGCCAAAATGAGACCCCCTGCGATTATTTACACCGATGAGACGGTGCCCGTATGTTTTGGCCATTATGGAAGAGAGGAGGTTGTATACTGAATTATGGGAAAACTCTATCTCGTACCTACACCTATTGGAAACCTCAAAGATATCACCCTGAGGGCCATCGAAGTATTAAAAGAGGCAGATTTGATCTTGGCCGAGGATACCCGTACAAGTGGAAAGCTCTTAAAGCATTTCGACATCACAACACCCATGAATTCACATCATATGCACAACGAACATAAAACAATCGATGGTGTTGTTCGAAGCATTAAAGCAGGCTCAACTGTTGCGTTGATAAGCGATGCCGGTACTCCGGCCATCAGCGACCCTGGATTTCTACTCACACGTGCTTGTGTTGAGGCCGGGATAGAGGTTGACTGTTTGCCGGGAGCCACCGCTTTTGTTCCGGCCTTAGTGAACAGTGGATTGCCCAATGATAAATTTGTTTTTGAAGGCTTTCTACCCGTGAAAAAAGGCCGCCAAACCCGATTGAAATTACTCACGGAAGAAACCCGAACCATGATCTTCTATGAATCTCCGTATAAACTCCTTAAAACATTGAACCAATTTGTGGATTGTTTCGGAAAAGAACGGAGGATCTCGGTGTCCCGGGAATTGAGCAAGTTACATGAGGAAACTATAAGAGGAACGGTGGTTGAGGTACTCAAACATTTTGAGGCTAAACCACCTAAAGGAGAGTTGGTCATAGTGGTAGAAGGGAAAGGATGAAACAACTCCTCACAGAAGTACAAAACCGCGAAATTTGAATTGAACATCTACAATTAAGCTCATGTTCTATCGTTGCGGCGATTAATTGATCTCACGAATAAATAATCTTTAAAAAACAGCAAGGTTTATCATATTTCTAAGAGCTAACCTGGATAGAAAGACAGGCAATGTGTTCTAATATCTCATATCTTTTTTAACCGTGTTTTCCTTTACTCCAACCATGTTTTCCCAAATATTGCTGTCCACTTTCCACTGCGCCATCCTCGATAGAAGTTCCCATCGAATCGTTCCAGCGGTTGAGATAACCAAACAGGGCGATCACCCCCAGCATTTCTACTATTTCCCCTTCATCCCAATGCGCATACAATCGTTGTTTGATTTCTTCATCAACACCATTCGGGACCTGAGAAGCCAATAATGAGAAATCCAGCGCAGCACGTTCAGCTTCACTAAATGAAGGGTGAGTTCTATATTCCCAAATGTTATCCAGTTGCTCCTGTTCGGCTCCATATCGCTCTGCGGCACGAATGGCGTGGGCCTGGCAATAACGGCAACCCGAGGAGTTACTGCTTACCCATGCGATCATTCTTTTTAAAGCTGAAGTCACCCGGCCTTCATTAGCCATCACTGCCTTGTTGAGGTTGATAAAAGCCTTGCTTATAGCGGGCCTGCGCTGCATGGTCAATACGCTATTGGGGCAAAAACCCAGGGTTTCATTAAAGAATTTGGCGAGTTCCCGTGTTTCTGAATCGTGTTCGGCAGAGAGCGGAGTTACTAAGGGCATATGTTTGGTCTTAAAAACTTATCTGAATTCGAAAGTACGATTTAGAGAAAGGATTAACCAAATTTCAGCCGTCTAATTCTAAACACAATTTAAATATTATCTTTACATTTACATACTTTCTTCCCTATCAAACAAAGTAGCAAATGTCAAGTACCAAATCCTGAATTTGACCATCATCGAATAGCACTTTTGGAATTTGGAATTTGTGAATTATACAGTTATGCGTTGGACCTTAAAGCCAAAACCTTCCGAAGAAAATAGTAGTAAACTGGCAAAAGAACTGGGAGTTGATGTACTCATCGCCTCCCTATTGCTACAAAGGGGAATAGAAACCTATGAAGCCGCCAGGAATTTCTTCCGTCCCAGTTTGTCTGATCTGCACGACCCTTTTTTAATGAAGGATATGGATAAGGCCGTAGCACGGGTTGAGCAGGCTATTGCCAAGGATGAAAATATATTGGTCTATGGAGACTATGATGTAGACGGCACTACCAGTGTTGCGCTGTTATCATCCTATTTGATATCCTATTACCCAAACGTGGCGACTTATATCCCTGATCGTTATGACGAAGGCTATGGAATATCCTACAAGGGAATTGATTTTGCGGAAGACAATGGCTTCAGCTTAATTGTAGCCTTGGATTGTGGCATAAAGGCTATTGAAAAAGTAGCATACGCTTCCGAAAAGAACATTGATTTTATTATTTGCGATCATCATAGGCCGGGGCCGGAACTTCCCAAAGCGATCGCTGTTTTAGACCCTAAAAGAGAAGATTGTGAGTATCCATTTAAAGAATTATGTGGTTGTGGAGTCGGATTTAAACTGATACAGGCATTGGGGGTTAAGAAAGGAGAAACCATAGATGACATGATCTTGTATCTCGATCTGGTCGCAACGGCTATTGGTGCCGACATTGTGCCTATCACCGGGGAGAACAGAATTTTAGCCTATTACGGACTGAAAGTGCTCAATTCGAATCCGCGTACAGGCTTTAAGGCCATAATCAAACAAATAAAAAAACAAACCCTCACCATTACCGACGTTGTATTTATCATAGCTCCTCGTATTAACGCCGCGGGGAGAATGAAACATGGAAACCATGCGGTGACTTTATTGACCGAAACCAATATGAATAAAGCCATCGTATGGGCTTCGGAAATAGAACAATTCAATACCGATCGCCGGGATGCTGACAAACGCATAACCCGGGAAGCGTTGATTCAAATTTCAGAAAAGAAGGAGGAGGACAGAATGACGACCGTGGTGTATGATGAAACCTGGCATAAGGGAGTGATCGGGATCGT
>SMVB01057153.1_pt1 | contig 13663 bp, 19 predicted proteins | sample 2456461 | NCBI WGS metagenome assembly SMVB01 (sample SAMN11095934, study PRJNA526329) | marine sediment metagenome | biome: Marine sediment; feature: Surficial sediment; material: Deep marine sediment; isolation source: Hadal surficial sediment | place: Pacific Ocean | collected 2014-05 | depth...
ATCCGTTGGAGAATGGCACTGACGACCCGGCGGCCGCTGCCCTCGGCGTCTCTCTCGCGATAGTAGTGCAGAATTTCCGCGAGATCGGCGAGCGCCGATTCGGCGATGGATACCTTCACGACGGGTCAGTCGAGACCCAGACGGTCGCGCGCCTCGGCGAGCGAGAGCTCCCGCCCTTCTTCCAGGTCCATCAAGCCCCCGACGACCGCCCGCATGAAGGCGCGCTCCTCTTCCCCCGCTTCGAACTCATCGAGACCCTGAACCACGGCGACGCCACGACCGCGGCGGGTCAACAGCGCCGGCCGCCCGGTGTCGGTCACCTGCTTGACGACGCGGCCCGGATTGACCTTCAGGTCGGAGAGGGGAATGATGTCCTCGGAGAACTTGATCATTTGAAAGGTCCTGTTAAAAGGTCTATAAAGAAGTGCCGATGGTAGCACCTTTCACCTTCTCGTCGTTTCCGGCTTATCAGCGGGATCGCAACCTCGGCGTTGTGCCGTTGTGGCCTCGTCGTTCACATTGCGACGGTCACGCCGCTCGGTTTTCGTGAGGAAAGACCGCTTATCCCCCGATGGATCCGGCTTGGGGCTGGCCCGCACCGGGCGGGAACGCCAGCGGGCACAGATTGGCACGACGATGAGGCTGACAACCGCTTCCGGCGACCCGATCTCGCGCCTCGGTCTCGGTGCTCGTGAGGATCGATTTCCCGAAGGCGTGGCGATCGCGGTGCAGCGCGGCGTGAACTTCTTTTTCATCTATCACCTCGGTGGCGGCCGTTGGGCGGCGCAGCTGCGCGAGCTCGCTGCGAGGGATCGCGCCCTGGTCGCCATCACTGCGGGCAGCGGGGCACGGGACCCGGAGCGTTTGCGCGCGGCTCTCACCGTGTACCTCGAAGCCCTGGGTACCGATCATTTGGACGTGTTTTTCGCCGAGTACGTGCAGCCTGACGAGGATCCCGAGCGCATCCACGGCGACGATGGCGCTCTCTCCGAGCTCGCCCACTGGAAGGAAGAAGGAACGATCCGCTACGTTGGGGCCACCGCGCACGACCGCGCCGTCTCGCGCCGCCTCGCCGAAGACCCGCGCCTCGACGTCCTCATGCAGCGATACAACATGGCGCACCGCAAAGCGGCCGACGAAGTGTTCCCGGCGTGTCGGCAGAACGATGTCGCGGTGATCGCGTTCACCGCGACGCGCTGGGGGACCCTGTTGAACGGGCATCCCGAATGGTCCGGCGATTCACCCGGGGCACTCGATTGCTACCGCTTTTGCGCCGCCCATCCCGACATCGACGTCGTCCTCGCGTCGGCGCCGAACGCGTCGGAGCTCGACGAAGACCTCGGCTTGCTCGACGCGCCGCCGATGACGGTCCCGGAGATCGAGCGCTGGAAAGGCTACGGCGACCTGGTGTACGGCGACGGAACCGACAGCTTCGAAACCGAGTGGCCGTGAGGCCGAGCACCCTGCGAAGGCGAGCCTATTGCCCGAGGCTTCGCTGTTCTTACACCCGCGTGATCTGCGGCAGCGCGTCGAAGTGCCGATCGCGCGCCAGCAACGCCAGGTCGTGCTGCAGCACGAGCGCGGCGATCCACATGTCGTTGGTCGGGATCGGCGTGCCCTGGGCGCGGAGCTGGCGATAGACGGCGCCGTAGTGCAGCGTCGTCTGTTGGTCGGGAGAGAGAATCTCGACGCCGGGGCGCAGCAGGAACTGGCGGAGGACGCCTTCGTTGTGTGGCCCGTGACGCCCGACCGCGAAGCCGCAGCGCAGCTCGCCGAGCACGATTAGTGGCAGGAACATCGCCTCGGCGGTTTCCGCCATGCTCACCGTGTCGGCGTCACCGCGCACCAGGTCCGTGTAACGGTTGGTGTCGAGCGCGATTCTCATTCGGCCCAGAGCTCGGGGTCGATGGTGTCCTGGTCCTCGATGGCTGCGTCGAATTCCGGATCTTCCTTCCAGGTTCCGGCGAGGTCGGAGAGGTCACGAAAGCGCACCGTTTCGGCTGCCTGGCCGACCCCCCGGGTCATCGCCGCCAGCGCCACCTCGTTGAGGCTCTTGCCTTCGTCGCGGGCCCGGCGACGCAGCTCTTCGTCGAGGTTCTTCGGAATATTTCTCACCGTATATTGCATGCAGATAGTGTAGGCGATGCCTGCACTAGATGAAGCGGTTTTCGATTCGGTGCCTCATTTCGGTTAGATGGCCACCGCTGCGGCGGACGCCCAAAACCGCGGGCCGGCGGGGCGTTAGCGGACCCAGCTCAGACGTCCCTGCCGAGAACCACATCGATTCCCGCCAGGATCAGGTTGAACTTCCTGCTTGTTACCTTGCCCGCCCGTTTGGTCAAGACGCTCTTGTCCAAGGTTACGAGCTGAGAGACGTTGGCAACGGAGTCTCTGGAAAGACCCGTAGAGCGAGCGGTGAGGACGACGTTGCCGGGTGCCGAAGCCCACTTGAGGTTGCTGGTCAGCGCGACGCAAACGGTGGTCGCAAGGCGGCTTCGGTTCAATGCGTCGCCCTGAATCACGACCACCGGGCGGCGGAACCCTGGTTCCGAGCCACGCGGGGCCGCCAAATCGGCCCACCAAACGTCGCCCTGCGTGATCACCACTCGGTCTTCTGCAGTGTGTGTTGCGCGGCGGCAGCCGGGAACTCGTCATCCGCAACGCCCGCATCTTCGAGCGTTCGGTTCATCAGATCGGTCACTCGGTCGGTGTCGTGGCGGGCGACGAATTCAACCAGCGCGCGGGCATAGAGGGCGCTCCGCGAGGTCCCCATGCGCCGGGCGAGCTGGTCAGCTTGCTCGAAGACCTCGTCGGGTATCGACACGGCTGTTTTCATACCCGGAGTATAACTCACGGAAATTGGCACCTCTCTGTCGATGGTCGCTCCTTCCTCGAGGAGACGGTCATGAAGAGGTGGGTTCCTCGCTCGCAAGCGCGGGTACGTTGCGGCAGGGCGTCGAATTGGTGTCGAGGGCCGATCCGCTACGCGTCAGCCGGCAGGAGGCGAAAGGGCTTGTTGTTCGGCCCGCGAAGGGTTCGAAAGTGTCGCTCGTCGAGCGTCAGCACATCGTGGGTTCCGAGCTTCTCCGCCAGGACCACGATCGACGCGTCTGCCAGGCCGACACCGAGGTTTGCGTGCGCGCCGATAATCTTGCGGGCCTGCGCCACATTCCCGGCGCCGAACTCGGCCAGCCGGTAGGCGCCGCGGGCCACCTCGTCGAGCAGATCCAAGGCGGCTGCGGTTCCGGCGATCTTGGCGAGGAGATAGTCGAGCTCGGCGAGAACGAAGGGAGACAGAACGAACGGCCCTTCGCCGTGGATCAGCACGTCTGCGGCGGCTTGATGGGAGCGCTGGCCCGGAATCAAAGCGGCGAGGACACCGCTCGTGTCGAGCAAGATCATCTTGCGGGGTCGCGCTCGACTGCTGGAATCAGGCCGTGGAGCCGGGTCATCGGGACGGGACGATCACGAAGCGCCGAAGCCGTCCAGCAACTCGTCGACTCTTTCCGCGATCGTCGGGTCACCGAAACCCGACGGCCACAACGGAACGCGCGGGCGTGGACGGCTGAGCGCGGCGACCCTGTCGTGCACCGCGGCGCGAATGAGCTCGGCCTCGCTGCAACCCTCCGCGACGGCGACGCGTTCGAGCGCAGCCTTGAGGTCGTCGGGCAGATATACGGTGGTTTTCTTCATGCCATACATTGTGCCATACATCCCGCCGATCGGCGGTTCCGCTTGCGCAACCGTTTTCAAACGACGCTCCACCATTGTGTTGTCGGATCCCTTCGTCTAGATTCGACGGCCAGCGAGATTTGTTTTCCGCTACGACACTCGTTTTTTTATCGGGGTGGGGTTGTCGCATACTCGGCCCCGCCAGCGCCGTCGCCGAGCGACGGTGATCGGCAACAGGAGGGATCATGAGAGCCTTCAAGTTCTGCGCCTTGGTCGGCGTCGTCGCGGTTGTCGCGGTGGCGTGCCAGAGCGTTCCTGAGGATGCGGTGAACGCGCCGGCCAACGAGGCAGTGGCCGGCAACGCCGCAGCCGGCGCCACGGCAGACGCCGCCAGCGCGCCCGAAGCAAACGCACCGGCCGCCGAAGCGGTGGCCGACCAGGCACAGCGCGGTGACAACCGCCCGGTGCCCGAGGCGCCGCGCGCCGAGGGCGACCAGCTCGCCGAGCTGCTCGCCAGCGGCGACTTTCTCCTACTCGACGTCCGCCGGCCCGACGAGATCGAGCGGCTCGGCACCGTCGAGGGCTACCTCAACATCCCGATCGAGGAGCTCGCCGACCGGCTCGAGGAGGTGCCGCGGGACCGTCCCATCCTCACCGCCTGAAACGGCGGTGGCCGAGCCGCGCGTGCCGCGGTTTTGTTAGAGGAAAACGGTTTCGAAGTTGTCGCTTTCTGTGGTCTCGGTGGCTACGAGGGCGAGAAGATTTTCCCGAAGGCGGGAGGCGGATCGCAGTAGGTCAACGACGACATCAAACTACGACCTTTCCGCGCCGCTTGGGCGCGTCGTGCGATCCAGTGCGTCGCGCCCGCAGCGGTCGCGGGTCCTACAATCAGGCTGGGTGGCAGCTCCGAGGCGTTCGCTCAGTAGGCGGAGCCCCGATGTGACGCCGCGATCATGGACACGACGCCTGCATCGTCGTCGATCTCGTAGAAGAAGCGCCACGCCCCGATCCGGTAGCGCCACGTGTCGGGGCTGATGCCTTTCAGCTTGCGAACATGGGGGCCGAAGTGCGGGTGTTGGCGAAGCTGCCGGTAGACGGTGCGTCGGAGCTTCTCGACGACCGCGGCGTGGCCGGCGCGGGCGATGTTGCGGAGATCTTTGTCGAACTGGGTAGTCTCGAAGATGCGGTAGGGGGGTGCCGGCTTCAATCGACGAATGTCCCCCGATGTTTGGCCGCATCACGGGAGCCCGCCCGCAGCCGCTTCATCAGGTCGTCGTTGACGGCGAGTTCGGCCATCTCCGTGTCATCGACGAAATGCTGCTCGCGAACGCGGGCCAAAGCCGCCGTTTGGATCAGATTCGACAGCGGTCGGTTCTCGGCCGCGGCAGCTTCCTTGAGCTCGGCGTAGTCGTCGTCGTCGAGTCGGATCGTGACGATCTTGGACATCTTCCCTCGCGTGCCTGTGTATTCGTTTGTATTCGAAATACTTTCTTTGTAGTCCCATTCCATCCTATTCTCTTGCCGGCAGAATATCATCCTAAGGCGCGGGCAACTTGCCGGAGGCCCGTAGCGACGTGGGGTTCTTCCTGGTCCTGAGGGCCGTTTCTGCCGCCGGCGGCGTCGAGTCTCGCCCGGTCCGCCGGTCAGGCGAACGGGTTGACGATGCGCACCGAACCGTAGAGACGCCCCGCCTGGAAATCTTCGGTGACCAGCTCGGTGAGACCGAAGACCTCGGCGTAGGCCCACATGTGGGCATCGAACCAGCTCAGGCTGTAGGCGGCCATCCCGCGGAGCGCCGTGCGGACGACCTCGGCGTTCGGGTAGATCACCTCGAACTGGCTGAGCAGCTCTTCGGCCTCGCGGCGGGCGTCGGCGCTCTCCAGCAGCGGGTGCTCGGCGTCGACCGGGCGGGAGACGGCGGCAACGAACTCGATGATTGCCTGGTGGGCGATGCGAATGCTGTCGTCGGCGATGCCGGCGCGCAGCAACTCCGTCGCCGCCGATTGCTTGCCGGGGAAACGCGGGTCGAAGCGGTAGACGAGGACGTTGGTGTCGACCAGCACTGCCACCGTTAACGAGCGCCGCGGCCGTCGTACAGATGGTCGCGGGTCCAGCCGCGGTCGGGGGGCGCGGTTCGATCGCCGGGGCGCTCTTGCTGCCGGGTGAGCTGCCGTTCCGTGGCGGCGTCGAACACCTCGAGGCGGGTCTCGACGCTGTGGGACGACGGCCTACGTCCGGGTGGGATCACACGAATCACGTCGCCGGCTGGCTGCCATTCGAGCTCGGCTCCCGGCTCGATCCCGTAGCGGTCGGCCAAAGCCTTCGGGACTGTTACCTGGCGTTTGCTGGTTACCTTCGCCATTTCCTTATTGTAGTAAGGAGTGATTCCTTACCACAAGCCGAGATCGGTTCGGGCATCGTTTGCTCAGCTCGTGTACCCGGATCAGACCGCTCTATCCAGATCAGACGGTCGCAGGCGGGGAGATTCTCGACCGATCGACTCGATCATCGTTCGGGTGGTAGGTCATCACCAATCGTCTCAATATGGTGGGAACCTATCCGATCCGAGCAGCCGCTCGAGTACTTTCCAGACGTCGTCGGCGACGATCCGGTGGCCGGCGGCGTTGGGGTGGATGCCGTCGGGCAGGTTGAGCTCCGGGCGGGCGGCGACGCCCTCGAGCAAGAAGGGGATGAGCAGAGCGTCGTTGGCGGCGGCGAGCGCCGGGAATATGTCGCGGAACTCGCCGGTGTACTCCGGTCCCAGGTTCGGCGGGGCGAGCATCCCGGCGACGACGAGCTTGACGCCCGGATAGACGGCGCGCGTCTTATCGATAATCGATTGCAGGTTCTCGGCCGTCAGGTCGAGCGGCAGGCCGCGCAGCATGTCGTTGGCGCCGAGCTCGAGGACGAGGATGTCGATGCGGCGGCGCAGCAGCCAGTCGATGCGGCGCAGGCCGCCGGCCGAGGTGTCGCCCGGCACGCCGGCGTTGATCACCTCGAAGGGCAGGTCGAGCTCCTTCAGGCGGTCCCCGATGAGGTTGGGAAACGACTGCTCCTGCATCAGGCCGTAGCCGGCGGTGAGGCTGTCGCCGAGGAAGAGAATGGTTTTGGTTTCCTCTTGGGCGACAAGACCGGCGGCGGGTACCAGGTAGGAAAAAAGCGCGGCGAGCATGGCGGCGAGAATGCCGAGTCGGGGTGCGCAGGGGAGATTTCGGCGCCAGGATCGCGAATCTGGACCGGTATCGGCCGAGCCGCGCCATGGCCGAGCTGCTGAGCGGCGCTGTCGCCGATCGTGCACGTCATTCCTCCACCGACTATCCGGCGTCCGTGCTCCCACGACCCCATGTCGCGTGCACGGGCGGGCAACGTCCCGCCGCCGGCCCCCCTAGTATAGAGAGCATGAGCCGCGGCACAGAAAACGTGGACGGTGGGACAGAGGGCATGAACGCAGTACAGAGAACATGACCAGCAACAACCCCGCGCTGAAGGCCATCAACCTCACCAAGACCTACAGCAGCGCGGGACGAGAGCTCACCGTGCTGGACGACGTGAGCTTCGAGCTCGCCGCGGGCACGAGCTGTGCGGTGGTCGGCCCCTCGGGCAGCGGCAAGACAACGCTATTGGGGTTGTGCGCCGGGCTCGACCGGCCGACCTCCGGATCGGTACAGCTGGTAGGGTTCGTGCTCGAGGAGCAAAGCGAAGACCGTCTCGCCGAGATCCGCAACGAGCACGTCGGTTTCGTCTTCCAGACCTTCCAGCTCATCCCCACACTGACCGCGCTGGAGAACGTCATGGTGCCGGCGGAGTTGCGCGGCGACCGTACCGCCGCCGAGCGGGCGCGCGAGCTGCTCGAGGTCACCGGCCTCGGCGACCGTGCCGATCACTACCCGGCGCAGCTCTCCGGCGGCGAGCAGCAACGGGTCGGGCTGGCGCGGGCATTCATCAACGAGCCGCACGTACTGTTCGCCGACGAGCCCACCGGCAACCTCGACGCCGACACCAGCCACCTGGTGGTCGAGCTGTTGTTCGATCTCAACCGCGTTGCCGGCACGACGCTCATGCTGGTGACCCACGACGTCGAGCTCGCCGGCAAAGCCGGCCGGATCATCCGACTGCGCGGCGGGCGCATCGAGAGCGACAGCGGCACCGCCGTGGGCGCGCCGGCTGACGAGTCGGCTGAGATTCCTGCGGGCACGGCCGCTGACGAGCCCCCTGCGGTGGGCACCGTCGCTGACGAGCCGCCGGCGCCGGGCACAGTCGCTGACGAGCTGCCGGCGGGGCGCGATGTCGCGGCGCCCGCAACGCCTGACGAGCCGCTGACGTGAAGGAAGTCGTGTCGGGCTGGGCGTGGCGCATGGCATGGCGCGACAGTCGCGGTAGCCGCCGCCGGTTGTTGCTCTATGTCTCGTCGATTGTCGCCGGGGTGGCGGCGCTGGTCGCCGTCGCGTCGTTTCAGGACAACCTCACCGCCGCGATCGAGGAACGGTCCAAGGCGCTGCTCGGGGCCGATCTGCGCATCGACAGCCGGCGAGATTTTTCGGGCGAAGCCGAGGAGCTGCTGAGCTCGCTCGGCGGGCGGCAGTCGCGCCAGATCGAGTTCTCCTCGATGGCGTACTTTCCTGACGCCGACGGCACCCGCCTGGTGTCGGTGCGGGCGCTCGAAGGCGATTACCCCTACTACGGCGAGCTGGAAACGATCCCCGCCGCGGCCGCGCTCGACTTTCGCGACGCCTTCGGGGCGCTGGTCGATGAGAACCTGCTGCTGCAGTACGACGTCGAGGTGGGCGACGAGATCCGCCTCGGGGTGCTCACCTTCGTCGTCGCCGGCCGCCTCCAGAACGTCGCCGGCGAGATCCCGACGCGGGCGATGATCAGTCCGCGCGTCTACATCCCCATGCGCTATCTCGAGGCGACCGAGCTCATCCAACCGGGCAGCCGCGCCCAGTACACCGCCTTCATTGCCTTCGACGACCCGGCGCTCGACGTCGACGCCTTGGTCGAGGAGCTGCGCCCCGATCTGCGCCGTCTTCGGCTCGGTGCCGACACCGTAGCCGAACGTCAGGAACAGATCGGCACCGTGCTCGGCAACCTGAACTCCTTTCTTTCGTTGGTGGGGTTCGGCGCGCTGCTGCTGGGCTCTCTCGGGGTTGCCAGCTCGATCCATCTCTACGTGTCGGGGAAAGTCGCGACGGTGGCCGTGCTGCGCTGCATGGGAGCACGGGCGCACCAGGCGATGGCGGTGTTCGTCATCCAGGTGTTGGTGCTCGGCGTGTCAGGCGCTTCCGTGGGGGCGCTCGTCGGTATCGGCATCCAGAAGCTGCTGCCGCTCGTACTCGCCGGCGTGTTGCCCGCCGAGGTTCCGTTCTTTGTTTCGCCGTGGGCGATCGCGGAGGGCGTCGCCGTGGGTACGTCGGTGGCGCTGTTGTTCGGGCTCTTCCCCCTGCTCGCCGTCCGCAACGTGTCTCCCTTGCTCGCCCTGCGCTCGCTCGGCGGGCAGGACGCGCCGGCCCGCCGCGACCCGTTGCGCTGGGCGCTGGCACTGCTCATCGTGGCGAGCTGCGGCACGTATTTGATCGGCACGAGCCCTTCGTGGCGCTCCGGCTGGATCCTCTTCGGCGGCATGCTGGGCGTGTTCGCGGCGCTGTTTGCGGTGGCCAAGGGCATCATGTGGCTGGCCCGCGCGCTGCCCACCGCGTCGCTCGCCTACGAGACCCGCCAGGGGCTCGCCAACCTTTACCGGCCGCGCAACCAGACGGCCTTGCTGATGCTGTCGCTCGGTCTCGGTACCTTCCTGATCCTGACGCTCATTCTCGTGCAGGCGTCATTGATCGCCGAGGTAGGGGAGGTCATCGACGAGAACGCCCTCGATCTGATCGTCTGGGACATCCAGGTGGACCAGCTCGAGGGTGTGCTCGCCGCCTTCGCCGACCAGGGGCTCGAAGTCGAGCGCAGCTTCCCGGTGGTGCCGATGCGTCTGGCGGCCGTCGATGGGGTGCCGGTTGCCGAGCTTCCGGACGAGCAGCAGTCGTGGGCGACCCGATGGGACTACTCGGCCACCTACCGCGCGGAGCTGCGCGACTCGGAGCGCATCGTCGAGGGCGAGTGGGTCGGGCGGCTCGATCCGTCGGCCGATTCGCAGGGCGCGACGGGCTCGCTGGGGGTGACAGGCTCGCCAGGAGGAGCGGACCCGCAAGGCGGGGCAGGCTCCCCAGGAGGAGCGGATCCGCTACCGATCTCCGTCGACGTGCAGGTTACCGAGGAGCTTGGCGTCGGCGTCGGCGCCCGCCTCACCTTCGATGTGCAGTCCATCCCGCTCGAGACCGTGATCGCCAGCATCCGCCGCATCGAATGGCAGGAGGCGCCGCCCAACTTCCTGGTGGTCTTTCCGGAGGGCGCGCTCGATGGGGCGCCGCAGTTTCACGTGTTGGTATCGCGGGTCGATACGCGGGAGGCGTCGGCGGCCATCCAGCGCCGGCTGGTGCGCGACTTTCCCAACGTCGCCATCATCGATTTGAAGTCGGTGATGCAGACGATCGACGAGATTCTCGGTGACATCACGTTCATCATTCGCTTCATGGCGATGTTCTCGGTGGTCACCGGCGGGGTGGTGCTGGTCGCCGCGGTGGTCACCAGCCGGCTGCAGCGCATCCGCGAGGGGGTGCTGCTGCGCACGCTCGGTGCCTCGCGGGCGCAGATCTACCGGATCTTGCTGGCGGAGTACTTGTTTCTCGGCAGCTTCGCCGCCCTCACCGGCTTGCTGCTCTCGCTCCTTGCCGCCTGGTCGCTGACCCACTACCTGTTCGAGGTGGTATTCGATGCGCCACTCGGCGTGCTCGGCGGCAGCGCTGCGCTCATCGTCGCGGTTACCGTCGCCGTCGGCATGCTCAACAGCCGCGGCATCTGCAGCCGGCCGCCGCTCGAGGTGCTGCGCTCGGAAGTCCTGTAGGGATCCGCGATGGTCGGTTGCTCATCGAGGGCGGCCCGATCGGCGATGGCGCTGGGGACCAACGCTCCGAGCCGGTCATCAACATCTACCTCAGCTGGTTCGAAGAGCTGAAGCGCCTCGTGCCGACCGATGGGTGGCGCTGACGACGAGACGGGAAGCCGCGATCATCGCGCAGCGGAACGGGTCGAAGTTGTGCTCCCAGGGCACCCACGACTTGACGCATCGGAACACGATGTATAGAGTTCCGAGGTATGAAAGGTGAAGTGCTGAAGGGACATGTCGATCTGTTGTTGCTGGCGGCGCTCGACGGCGGGCCGGCGCATGGCTACGCGATCATCAGGACGCTGCGCGAGCGAACGGGTGAGGCGCTCAACCTTCCGGAAGGGACGCTCTATCCGGCGCTGCAGAGGCTGCACAACGCGGGCCTGCTGCAAGGAGACTGGTCCACCGTGGGCGGTCGGCGCCGCCGGGTATACGAGCTGACCCCCGCGGGCCGCGAGGCGCTGGCTCACCAACGCACCCAATGGGGCGCGTTTGCGCAGGCCGTCGAATCGGTGATCGAGCCGCGCTGACCGTCGAAGGACGCTTCGTCGCCTATTTGGCCGAACTGCGTCGTGAGCTCTACCTGCGATTCGGTCGAACGCAGGGCTCCTGGATGGTGCAGCAGATCCTGAGCGAGTGCCGCGGGCATCTCGAGGACTCGTACCGTGACCTCGTCGGTGCCGGCGTGCCCGAACCCGAAGCGGTCCACAAAACGGTGGATCGCTTCGGGTCACCGCGGATCGTCGCCGGGGCGTTTCGAAACCTCGATCTCGACAAGGCTCGTCGGGCGGCGGCCGCGCCGGGCCGGTCTACACACAGAGGGTCCGCCGACCGCTCGCCGGAAGCGTCGTTTTTCAACCACCAGGCGCCTCAGCCCGGCCGCACCCCGAGCGAACGGTTGGAGACGGAAAACATGTTCAGTGCATTGTTGCGGGATTTTCGGTTTGCTTGCCGCGGGCTGAAGCGGGCGCCGGGATTTACGCTGGCGTTCGTCATTACCCTGGGCCTGGGCATCGGCGCCAACACGGCGATCTTCTCGGTGCCCGAGATCATCGAGCTCCGCGACGGTGTGCCGAGCTTCGAAGGGGTTGCCGAGTTTTCGGCGCTGACGTTCACGATGCTCGGGTTCGACGAGCCGCGCCGTGTGCGTTCCGGCATCGTCACCGGCAACTACTTCGAAGTGATGGGGTTCGATGCCGCGGTCGGCCGGGTGATCGGCAGCGGGGACGACGGCGAGATGGCCGACCCCGTGATGGTGCTGACCCACGAATATTGGCGCACCACGTTCGGCGGTGATCCCGGCGTCGACGCCGTTGCCCTGAGCAGTTGGTTGCCACTCGCGGGCGCCCCTGAAGGGCTCAGCGCATTGCTCGCCAACTTCGACTTCGCCATCGACGGCTTCACCCCTGAGCTGGGCACCCAGCCGCGCGCCGATCACCGCGTCATCACGCCGGGCTACTTCGACACGCTCGGCATCCGTCTCGTGCAGGGTCGTGGATTCGACGCCACCGACGGCCCCGATTCGGCTCCCGTCGTGATGATCAACGAGGCGCTGGCGCGCCGTTACTTTGCCGATCGCGACCCTGTCGGCCAGCGCATTCGCTGGACGGCCGGATGCACAACGTGGATGAAGGTCGGCGGGACGTCCGCCCGGTGGTCGCCGGCGGACCGTGGCGCTGCGCTTCAGTCTGAAGGATCGGACCTCTGGCGCAACGCTGACTTGAGCTTCTCCACCTCTTGCTCGAGGCGCTCGAGGCGCAGCATCGTCAGCTCGGGATCGAACTCGCGCTCCGCCGGCGGCGCGGCCCGCGGCGGCGGGGGTGCATCCCTCTCCGGGTCCTCGACGCCCACACGGTGTCCCCAGCGCGCTTCTTTTTGCCCGGGATTGCGCTCGAGCAACACGACCACCGGGTCCGGTGGGCCGGCCAGGTCTGCCAGGGCGCCCTCCGCTGCGGGGGCGGAGTCGAACTCGTGCAGCCGGGCGGTTCGGGTCCGGACTTCGCCGGCGGTCTGAGGTCCGCGCAGCAGCAGCACCGTGAGCACCGCCTTACCGGCGGCGTCGAGGCGCAGGCGCCTGTCGATGTGCTGGCTCCAGCGTGTGGCCCGACCCGTGTCGTCGCGCGATACCAGCTGATCCTCCGCCAGACTCCGTAGCGCCGAGGTCACCTCGCGCTCCGAGAGCTTCAACACCGGGTCGCGATTGCTGCGCTGGTTGCACGCCGCAGCCAGCGTGTTGAGGGTCAGCGGGTAGTACTCGGGAGTGGCCTGCTGCTTCTCGAGCAGGCAACCGAGCACGCGGACCTCCACGCGGTCGAGTGGGCGGGGCATGCGTTCGATCATCGCGCCAGCGTAACGTAATCAGTCGCCTGGTACTCGATGATGGCGTGTGGAGAGATCTTCCACGCTAGCGCCCGCCGCCTTCTCCGAGCTCGGCGGCCCAGTTCTCCACCAGAACCAGCCGCACCGCCGACTCGTCATCGGGGGCCGGGCACAACGCGCCGCCGCCCCTACATCATCGGCGTGAGTAGCTGCAGCGAGAAGTCCAGGTGGTCCAGATCGAACGGCTTGTTGAGAAACTCGCTGACGCCCAACGATAGGGCGGCGAGGGCCTCTTCGTCGGTCACGTACCCCGACATGGCCCAGATGTTGGGGACCCGAAGGCCCTCGGCGTTCATGGTTTCGAGAAGCTGCACACCGCTGATACCGGGCATCTTCAAGTCGAGCATCATGAGCGTCGGCTCTTCCTTGTGCAGGATATCGAGGGCCTCGGTACCGCCGGGGGCGGTCTCGACGCGCATGCCACGGCCTTCGAGAAAACACCGCAGGATGGTGCGCACGCTGGGCTCGTCGTCGACAACCAGGGCGAACGGGTCGATGCGGTTGCGTGGCACGTCGGGGCCCTTTCGGGCCGGGTCGCCGAGCGTCACGAGGGGCTCCTTGAAGGCGATGCCGAGCATCTTGGCGCCGTTGGTGCCGCGCACGTTGCGCACCGTGCCGCGGGTG